>Ga0208740_1000098_pt1 | contig 32824 bp, 51 predicted proteins | sample CryBogCBE08Jun09_FD_184567 | JGI IMG/M metagenome (GOLD analysis project Ga0208740, IMG submission 184567) | Freshwater microbial communities from Crystal Bog, Wisconsin, USA - CBE08Jun09 (SPAdes) (version 2) | ecosystem: Environmental > Aquatic > Freshwater > Lake | place: Crystal Bog...
ATATAGCCACCCGGCATTGTTCCCGGTGGTGTGGTATTATTAGTCTGTGAGGCCGCGGTAAAACTTATTATTGTAACAAAAACAAATAATAAAAACTTTTTCATTTGTATGTCTGCGTAATAGTTATACTGCCTTGTGGCTTGGCTGTTGCGCCTCCAAAGTTATAAGCATCTGTTACACGATCCTGAGTAATGGTCAATAATATCTTGCTATCGTTGGCTACAGTAACGCCAGCATAGTTTAATCCACTGGCACTAAGACCAAACCACCCCCAACCCGTTTGATTCAAATTAGGATTATCATTTTTAAAGATAGGAAATATGTTTGGATCTTCATCTGGGTTTAGTTTAACCACTGTACCTTTTTTCTGTAGATCTAATAACTTTTGTGTTGCGGCTGCTACTGCGGCATCTGCTTCAGCCTGCGCCTTTTCTTTATCTGTCTGCTGGCTTTTTTCTTGCTGTTGGGTAGTGTTTGCCTCAGCTAGTGTTGGACCGTTTGTATCCGCTTTGGCAGAATCTTCTTTTTTAGCATCACCTGTTTTAACGGCGGCTGTTTTTGCAGCCTGCTGTACTGCTTGTCCGGTCATTGTGGTTGGAGGACGTATAATTAAATTATTACCAATTGGGGAATTAGATAAATTTACAATAATTGGAGTTGTAGGAGCATCACCTTCTATTCCAACTATGGTTGCTTGATATGGTTTGTCTAGGTGTACGATATGTCCGTTAGCTTCAACATCGATTTTTCCACTACCACAAACAAGTCCTTTTAGATTAACCACCTGTACATTTTCTTCACAAGTTGGCATTAACATAACGAGACTTTTTCCTGTTTCATCTACACTCATAACAAAATCGGTCCCACGAACCGCAATAGCGGCCGTGGGGGTCTTGATGTTCACACTGTTTGGATTGTTGTGAGCAATATTACCAGACACATAACGTACTGTGCCTTCCGCGGCCTTAAGGCCAAGTTTACCACCTTTTGTTTTAGGGTCGTAAACAAAGTCGTCTATGACTAATGCGCTACTTGCCGTTACTCGCACGGTTGTATCGTCTTTGAATGTTATTTTTACTTCGCCTGCTTTTGCCTCTACACGATCATTCATTTCAATGGCCGTGCCTTTAACAAGTGTTACACTGGTATTGCCACGTTTTACGATAGCAGTACCAGTGACATCTGTTACAGAACCAATATCTGCCACTGCCGCAGTTGCGACTAACAATAATGACAGTGCTAGATATCTCACAACTACTCCTTAGTGACTATGTTGAATAATGTTAAAACTACCGCCAGCGGCAGTAGCACTAATATTAGCTACGTTAGAGTAGGTTCCTGTTTGTGATATGTTAAATGTTGTACTTCCTGTTCCGTTTTGTGTTAATACTAGACTACTTGCTGTAGCACTAGATTGTAATACATTAACTGTATTATTATCAGTGTTAGTCAAGTTGATCAACTGTTGATGATTATCGCCAATTTGTTGACTGTTAATTGTATTACCGCCACCAGTTACATAGATAGAACTGACTAAGTTAGCACCTTGACCTGAATAGTTCAATGTATTACCAACTTGTTTACCAGTGCTGTCCAATCTCCAGTCTAGGCTAGCATTGGCACAACCTGTTCCGGCTGAACTATCTCCGCAAACTGCGTTAATAGTGTTCAATGGACCATTTTGTAAAATATTAACATTGGCATTATCGCCGCCAAGATGTAGAGAATTGATAATGTTACCAACTCCAACTTGTTCAATAGTTACCACTTGGCTGTTTCCTTTAATAACCATACTTGCAACTGTACCACTAGCATCGCTACCAGCACGGTTACTATTGCCATCTTGGACAATACTAACTGTTGGAGTAGATCCGCTTTGTTCCAAATAGATAATATTAGTTGTAGCATTGTGTAACGCTGAAGTTACGCCCGCACTAAAACTAGTACTATTTTGGGTAGTGATTGCCGGAGCAGTTCCTGCTGTAGGAGCTGTCGGCACTGTTTGTGACCATGCAGTTTGTGCAAACACCGAAGCGATTGCTACTGCTATTATTATTTTTTTCATTTTTGTTACTCTCCGTGCGGGCTATTAACCCAAATAAACTTCTACAAACCTACCTTTTTACTAAAATATTTAAGTTTAATTGTGTTTCAATTATACTCTGCTGTTATTTTTTTAACACCTCAGGTGTTGGATTTTCAACAGGTGTTGGATTTTCAACACCAGCCTTAAACTTCCAAAGTCCCTGACGTTCACCTTTCTTTACCAATTCCACAATACCTTGTTCGATAGCACTACGTAATGCGTAGTTGCCTGGCTCATTAAAACTTTGGCTACTATCAAATTCAAAGGTTTGTGTGTTTTGATTGAAAAACTTCATCGCAGTTGCTCCATCCATTGTGCTCAACAAATTCTTTTCAATGGTTACACTGGTCAACACTTCACCGGATTGTACACTTACTAAACGTAAGCTAATTACAACTTGATCCTGTGTGTATTGTGTATAAGGACCGATACCAAATATTGCTACACCGGTACCACCTGTCAATACGTTGCTGTTGTAATCAATGATACCGCCTTCTAAGATAACACCCGCTAGTGTTAGTGGAGGTAATATCTTGGCATTTGCGCCTTCATAGATTTCGCGAGTCTGTTTGATCATCTGACGTTCTTTTAACAAGTCGTCTAGATTTGTGCGCTCTACAACTGTGAACCATTGTGAGTGGCCTGCTTCGCTCAAACTCTTAATCAAGTAGGCTTCAGCACCTTGTGTAACTGCTGTTGAAAACAAACTTAGTGTTTGGCTTGGTTTGCGTTGCCCTGTCATATCTTTGAAACTGTATACTGCCACAGCAACTTTAGGACCTGCTGGTGCTGGTAGTGTATCAATTGCTTTGACTACAGTTTCTGATACTTTTGGTTGTTCTTTAATATTAATGTCACCGAACGGTCGTACAGTTGAACATCCTGCTAATGCTACTGCAAGAGCTAATGCTGATAGTTTTAATGTTTTCATCTAGCTCTCCTTAAAATGCAAAACTTGAAATTGGCACAACAATTTGTTGTGTATATGTGCTGTTAGCAACAAAGTTTCCATTGCTGTCTTTTTTACCATCATATACTGTTAGGGTAACTTGTCCATTAGATTTTGCCCATTGGATTTGTTGTGTATCACTGACCATAAAATTTCCACTGTTACAAGTTTGGCCGGCTGGGCAAGAACCAAATAGATTGTTTGTTAGTTGTGTAGCCAATTGACTATACACCTGTCCTGTGAACAAGCTCATAAATTTAGCCAATGGTGTATTTGCGGCTGCGGCTGCGGCATTGGCGGCATCTGCGGCAATTTTGGCATCTCGTTGTTGTACAGCACTTTGACGCATCTGTTCTAAAGTCAATACTTGTGTACTCCAACCATTTCCGCTAAATGTTGGATCTTTAAATTGCTGTACTAATTCTGCATGTGCAATATTTGCAGTCAGTATGCAAAAAGTACTGGCCATCAGTAATTTTTTCATGAGTTTCGCTCCTCTATACTTTATTTACAGAGAAGTTAGTCGTATTAAACTAGTAGTTTAATCAGAATTTAATATTATAATTTTAATAAGAATATGCACATTGCCAAATATGTTACTTGATGTGCTAATTGGTCATAACCAAACTGTGCCCAGAATAGAGGTTTGGTGTTGTCTTTACTACCATAATGTACTTTGATAAAGTCTATATGATAGTGTAGTATACCTTCGGCAAGGCATAACCATATGATTGTAAAAGGATTTGTAGCATAGAAAAAACTGTAGACAAGTAATGCTACTAAACTTGTCCAAACATGGTCAACACTATGACTTATACCAATAGGATCACGATAGATGCCTTTATGCACCGTTTGTTTATAGGTCTGTATTACAAAGTCTGCGTAGCAATGTTTGATTTGCAATAAGAATAGAAGTAATATAATTTCCATGTTGTACTATTTATAATACTACATGTTAACTGATATTACAAGCGATTTGGCAAATTTAGAAGTATTTGATAATTAAACTATCAACTTGCTCAATAGCTTCTTCTAATGCTGGTGTTATTCGTCTAGGTGCTCGACCCTTTGGAGTAGTTGTAGCTACTTCGGGTGCGGTATTAGATACCACCGCTGTTTCTGGTGATACTGTAGCTTCTTTTTTTGCCTTCTGTTTAAGTTGGGCGGCTTTGGCTACTCTTAATTGTGGAAACTTGGTTTCCAATGACTGCATAAAGAAAGAACGATCTGGATTGCTTCTTTGATCATCAACTAGCCCAGTGGCATATGAGACCATATTTGCGATTGTGCGTTTATCAGTAATACCACGTATTCTACAAAGTTCCGTGATAATCGGTTGAACTAGTTTAATACGTGTTTCTAAAGTAGTTGAACCCCATGCTCGTTTTTTAAACTCTGGTTTCTTTAACTGTCCAGTAGCGTATTCTGCACCAAAGGTACTGGGAATAACTTCTACTTGTGGGTATACATTTCGATTAGGATCTTTAAGACTTGATAGATAAGGGGTAGCAATATGGAAACGCAGACCTTCTTTTCTTAAATCATCAGTTGAATTATAAAAAACAAAATCTTTACTGTTTAGGTTAGTATTTAAAACACCATAGTCATCTTTTTGTGATAGGTAGTAGTTAAAGTTAGCTTGGCCCCAAATTTCTTTAGCTTCGTTTGCATTACCAGATTTAACAGCACTCATAATACCTGCTACAGCTTTCTTCATGTGTTTACCGAAGAAAATAGCCTTAACACAGTTCTCGACTTTTGTTAAAAAGGTAGCTTTTTTAGCAGGTGGTAATATTTTATAAATGTCTATAGCGATCGACAAGGCTAATCCCGCGTCAGGTAATACACTTTTACCTGTTACCTGTTTGTATATTGCTTTATTATCGGCAATGAAATCATTTAGTTCTTGAGCGGCTGGAGCAAATGTTGCCATATTAGGAGTAACTTGCTGATCACCAAATCGAGCAGATCCACCGTGTGTTGTTTTACATTCAATCTTTTTCCAACTATCACCGTAATAGATTAACAAATCGCCTTTTTTCTTATTGCCTTCTTCATCTTCTTCATCTTCTGCGGCATCAACTGCTTTATCTTCTGCAGGTTTAGCAATGTGTTTACTCAGTACATTGAGACCAAATTCGCCCTTACCTTGTCCAAGTGCGGCAATAGACATAACTCTATCAACTAGTAATTTGATAGCATTATTAGTTTCATAGTCTCTAAAGATTTCTGCAAAGCTGTGTTTATTTTTTGATAATAGTTTGTCAATATCGACAATAGTACCTGCTTTCCAGTAGTCTAATAATTGTCGTTTTTCTTTAGGATCTGCATCAGCTGTAAGAACAAACATGGCCAAATCTTGTTGGAAACCGGTAACCGCAGGATCTTGAATTTGTCTTAATTCATCTTGTAGTCTAGCCATACGTCCGCCAGCATTAACACTTTGAAGAATCTCTTCAATTTCTATCAGTGCTTTACGTGTCTTGTCGTCTTCGGGAAGCTGGCGTAATTGCCCAAGCAAACTAGTTTTCATTTGCTTGATTTCAGCCGGATCGGCAGGTTCTTCTAGTAATAAATCATCTATACGCATAATGTAATATTTATACTATTTCAGGGAACAGGCATTCTTGTACAAAGTGCTGTACATCTTCTTCACTTAGCCCTAGACTAACCATTACACGCGGTGTATGTGGATTACATTTTTGATTTTGAGCATAGTAGTTCTGCTCATATTTGGTGCTAGCCACTGTGTTGTTAGTTTCTCCTACTGCGGATAGATAGTGTATTATTGTAGTTTTAGCTAGATTGGTAATCTGTTCAAGTTCTTCTTCATCTTGTACGTTGCCAGCGGCAACCATGCTAGGACTGAATATGTTAGTGGCCCATTCTGGAAGGGCACGTTCTCTGCGCCAAGTTAATTTGGCTACTTCTCCGGCAAACCATTCCATCATGGGGTGATTAGCATCACCAGCTTTTGAGTAATCGTGGAAACAACCGGTAATTTTATTCTTACCAGCTATAACATCGAAACCGTAAATTGGAGCAGGATTATGTAGATGTGGAAAGATGCAACAATGCATCATCCAGAGTCCTTTTTGATCTCTCGCATCAACCACATCAACGTGAGCACGGCGATAAAGAGGAGAACTCCATACACGATTAGACCAACCGGGTTGATTGAAGCGATCCATTCCAGGCTCAAAGATTTCAGTGCCAGTCCGGCCAAATTCAGTCTCCAATAATTGTTGAATATTTATTAGAGTATCCCAAACTTTACTCATTAGGCACCAATGTCATCATTTCTTCAAACAATTCACCGGCAAATTTAAAACATAGTTTAGCTTCGTCGGCCATATCATCAGTTAATTTCTCACGAATATTTGCCTTAAGAGCATCAGCATCTTCAAACTTATACATACGCCCGGACCCAGGAACCCGTTTGGCAATCATCTGTCCGCCGGCCATGTCTCCAAAATGGCGTACATAAATATGTGCTAGTAATTTTTTAGGATCGTCTTTGATACTCATAATGTGATCGATGTAACGTTTAACCACAGGAAGTATTGTAGGTTCGCCGTCGATTTCTCTATCCCATAGCTCTTCAAAATCTGAAATAATTGCAGGCGCACGTCGAGCATCTGCGGTATTGCCTAATAATCCAGGATACATCATAGCACACACTTCTACAATTTCATAACAAGGATGCTGATTTTTTAAATACTGTGCGTATAGCTTAGGATCAATCTTTCCTGAAAACAAAACTTTTACAAATGGTTTTGTTTCAGCTTCTTTATGTGCTTCATAGGTAAGATCTTTTAAACTCATTCTTCTTCCAATTTAATTTGTAATGGATGGCCGTTTGTACGAGCCTGGGTAGTTGCTTCGACTGCTTTAGATTCGGCTATTTCAAAGCTATAAATACCTGCCACTCCGGATCCAGTTTCGTGGACTTGTAACATTATATCCCTAGCACTGTCTTGAGTGTGTTTAAAAATTTCAACTAAGACTGCAATCACAAACTCCATTGGTGTTGAATCATCATTTAGTAGAATTACCTTCCAACGCTTAGGTTCAGATGCACGAATTTTAATCTTCTCGTCTAGTTGGATATCAGTTGTTGACATTATATTCTCTTTCAAAAGAGGGGGAGTTGCCTCCCCCGGTTGATTATTTAACTTTAATAATACGTGGTTTTAATGCTTCTGGAACAATACGTTCAATTTCAATAACCAACATACCGTCCTTAACTTCTGCATCTTTAACTTCCATGTATTCAGCAAGAGTCCATGTTTGTTCAAAGTTGCGTGATGCTAAACCTCTGTGCAAATATTCTTTGCTTTCGTTTACTACTTCACCTTGTATACCACGAACAACTAATTGATCCTGGTCCACTTCTACTGTGATTTCATCTTTACTGAATCCTGCTACTGCTACTTCAATAGCATATTTACTATCACTATATTTCACAATGTTATGTGGAGGATAGTTACCATTTACTTGTTGCAGTCTCTGGTTAAAGATTTGATCGAAACCAATTAAGGCTCTACTTAGATTTGCGAAGTCCGCTGGACTTACTGTTTTTAATTGCATCGTTGCCATTTTTATCTCCTTATATTAAGCAAGAATGTGTAGGGCCCGACCATCGGCGCCCTACTTTACTATTGTATTACTCTTTCGAGTCTTTGTCAACTTCTGTGAAGCTCGCATCTACAGTTTGTTCAGCTGGTTGTGGCTGTGCCTCTGCTTGTGATTTGGCACTTTCAGCGGCTTGTTTTTTGGTCATAATTGGACCAGCGGCTTCAAAAAGTTTTTGTACTGATTCTTTGATTGCTTCAGCATCTTCACCAGCACATGCAGTAGTAACTGCTGTCTTTGCTGTGTCAAATGCTGTGCGTTCTTCTTCAGTTAATTGATCTTTGTACTCTTCAAAATCCTTGTTGATACTATGAGTAGTACCCTCGGCTTGATTACGTGCATTGATCAAATCTGCTGCCTTTTTATCTGCTTCGGCATTTTCTTCAGCTTCTTTAACCATACGTTGGATTTCAGCTTCAGTTAATCCTGAATCAGACTTGATGGTAATCTTGTTTTCTTTACCAGTATTTTTATCTTTGGCACTTACATTCAAGATACCGTTGGCATCAATGTCTAAGGTAACTTCAATCTGTGGCATACCACGCATTGCTGGAGCAATACCTTCCAAATTGAACTCGCCTAATAGTTTGTTGTACTTGAACAACTCGCGCTCACCTTGTGCAACCTTAATAGTTACAGCTGGTTGATTGTCTTCTGCTGTTGAGAATGTTTGTGAGTGTTTAGTTGGGATTGTTGTGTTCTTAGCAATCAACTTGGTAAACACACCGCCCATTGTTTCAATACCTAATGTCAATGGAGTTACGTCCAATAACAATACGTCTGTCTTGTCGCCAGCTAACACAGCACCTTGTACTGCGGCGCCTGCGGCAACTGCTTCGTCTGGATTAACGTCTTTACGTGGAGCCTTACCAAATAGTTTCTCAACTGCTTCTTGTACTTTAGGCATACGTGTTTGTCCACCAACTAGAATAACTTCGTCGATGTCTGCGGCAGTTACTTTAGCATCTGCCATCGCTGTCTTGCATGGCTCGATTGAGCGTTGAATTAGTTTCTCAACCATTTGTTCAAATTTAGCACGACTGATTGTCACGTTTAAATGCTTAGGACCACCTGCATCTGCTGTAACATATGGCAGGTTAACACTAGTTGATTGCGCTGAAGACAACTCAATCTTAGCCTTCTCTGCGGCATCTTTCAAACGTTGTAGAGCCAGTACGTCTGACTTGAGATCGATGCCATTTTCTTTCTTAAACTCATCAACTAGGTGATCCATTAGAACTTGGTCAAAGTCTTCACCGCCTAGGAATGTATCGCCATTTGTTGACAACACTTCAATCTGCTTGTCGCCATCGATGTTGGCAATTTCGATAATTGAAATATCAAATGTACCACCACCTAGGTCGTATACGGCAATCTTACGATCCTTCTTGTCTGCCTTATCAACACCGTATGCTAGTGCGGCCGCTGTTGGCTCATTAATAATACGTAGAACTTCTAGACCAGCGATACGACCAGCATCTTTAGTTGCTTGACGTTGGCTGTCATTAAAGTAAGCAGGAACAGTAATAACTGCTTGAGTAACTTCTGTACCCAAATAGTCTTCAGCAGTCTTTTTCATTTTGCGAAGTACTTCTGCTGACACTTGTTGTGGAGCAAGTTTTTCGCCATTTGCTTCGATCCATGCATCACCATTATCAGCCTTGATAATAGAATATGGCATTAAGTCGATGTCCTTCTGCACAGCTTGTTCATCAAACTTACGTCCGATTAAACGCTTGCTGGCGTAGATTGTATTCTTTGGGTTTGTGACTGCTTGTCGTTTTGCTGTTGCACCTACTAGGATCTCGTCCTTTGTATATGCAATGATTGATGGTGTTGTTCTAGCACCTTCGCTGTTTTCGATTACTTTAGCAACTCCGTTTTCTAAGATTGCTACACAGCTATTTGTTGTACCTAAGTCGATACCGATGATTTTGCTCATAATTTTCTCCTTTGTTTAAGCAAGTAAATTTTGTAGGCCCTTACGGCGCTCTACAAATTTATTTATCTCTGATAATTTATTATTTTGTATTTTCGAATATAAATTCTGCTTCTGGAATACGGGTATGTGTGTTTTTACTGCCTAATACTATAACTATACGATTTCCAATATCTGTATCTAGCATCATAACTATACATCCACCAGAGGCATTAATGTACCCTGTTTTGCTTACTATAAATTTATGCCTTTTACCTATAATAGGGTTTGTATTCCGAAACACCAGCCAGCGTTTACGTATTTTAATTTTAACTTCACTAGTATTCGCGGCGTGTGTAATTTCTGGATAAATGCTTGCGGCATCTACTAGTCTTATTAAATCTCTAGCAGTACTAACATTCATAATGCTAAGACCAGTAGGCTCAACAAAATTAGTGTTTGGCATTTCTAAAAGATGTGCTTTGCTATTCATAGCACGTACACATGAAGCTCGGCCTCCGGGATAGTTGTCGCACAGTAACTCAGCGGCGTGATTATCCGAACGAATTAAAGCCATGTCTATTAACTGAGCCCTAGTAAATAGACCTATAGACTGCATAGGATCTTGATGTGCATCTAATACAATCATCACTGTCATCAGTTTGCTGATACTGGCAATACTGCGTACCTGATCGGGATTTTCACTTTGGATTATATGTCCATTCTCGTCTGCTACTAGCCAACTTTTAGCAGTGACCTTGCTAGGCCAATCAAATGCGTAACTATGGCTACTGACAAATAATCCTATAAGGATTATAAGTTTTCGATAGTTGACCATTTTTTAAGTTTTTCACGTTTGTTTAATGCGGCTTGCTCGATGTTGGTCCAACTGATAACATCCATCTCTTGTAGGATTTCAATCATGGCATACAAATCGCCTAGTTCTTCTTCCAAGTGTTCCCTATTGGTTTTAGGTTTACCTGGTTTTAAATTATCAATACCAAAACGATGGCATTTACTAATCGCCTGAATTACTTCTGCACATTCTTCTGAAAGAATGTTCATTACTTCACGTTCTTGACTGTTCATAAGTATTTTAAAAACTCCGCTTCTGATAAAAGTTGTCTTAGTTGAGGAATAATTTTAGCATCTACTTCATACCACAAATCTTTAGCAGTTCCGTTAGTACAACAAAACCTTAGTAGACCATTTTTTAGTTCTACCTTCATGTATACTTCACCACTAGGTTTGATTATTTCTCTCATCTCTGATTAGCGAAGGGAGCGATGTAAGTGCCACCGCTAGTTGTGCTAGTTCGGAGAGTATTGTAGACATTTTGTATTCCTACTGCTTGATTCCAAGCATCTTCTAATGCATGGTGCGCTGTAACGGGAGGACGCTGTGGATTGATACCCAAGTCAAATGCTGTACGTACATCACGCACTTGCCAGTATTGCCAAGGTATTGCTTTGTTAATACGTTTAAAAACATTTTCGCAAATTACAATATCAAACACACTGCCATTAGACCACACACGCTTGGCACCCCAGCAGAATTTATAAAGTTGCTGAAATGCATCTTCAATTTGAATTCTACCTTCGGGATCAAAAGCGGCTTCTTGCGCTTCTTTACTTTGGCTAGCCCACCAAGCGATTGTATCATCGTTAGTAACTAGTCCGATTCTATCACAACTGTCGAGATCTACTTTTACATAGAAGCTCTCCATTGCAGGTTCTTTTAATTCTGATCCAAAAGGATCAAACTTAACAGCACCAATTGTAAGAATAGCCGCATCGGTTGATGTTGCTAGTGTTTCTAAATCTATCATAATATCTGTATTCATACATATATTATAGCATACTTAGAACTGTGTGTCAATACATTTTTTTAGGTAATTGTTGATCTTGCAACTTTTTACGCCAACGAGCTTTGGCCGCGCCTTTTTTACGCTTACGCTCTGTAGTTGGCTTTTCGTAGAACTCTTTGGCTCTTAATACGTCCAAAAGTTTACTGTCATCAATTTTACGTTTAAATCGACGTAAGGCTTGGTTGATGTTTTCGTTATCTTTAACTGTAACACCAGTCCCTTTAGTCTTCTTGTGCATTATCCTCACCTTCTTGTTGGTTTTTTATTTGTTCTACAATAAAATCTAAATCATATATTCTACTTCTACTTATCAAGTGATAAGGAGTAGCTTCATCTTTAGTCATGTAATAAGCATTAGGATGTGCCAACATAAAAGAAACAAATTTTTGAGTAATCGGATCACAATTATCAATGTCAATAATTATACAATCAACTTGATTTGCTATACTTAGCATCCACCCGATATCTGTGTCATCGTTGTCAAAAATAAAAACGTTTAGATCTTCAATACTTTGACTAAGGATAGTTTGAAACTGTTCTTTAACATAGTTACTAGGCTTCACCAGCAAGTATCCCAGATTTATATTAAACAACTTATCCGGTGGTGTTATTAAGGTTATTCTTCCTAGATTCATATTAACATTCTATTATTAAGTTTTGACCAAAGACTATTTGGGTTAAATTGTTCTTCATTTTGAACATATTCTACTCTCTTGTTTTTGTTTGCAAGATCCCGTCCTCGTCCTTGATCATGTAGGTCTTTTTTTTTGAGTTGTCCTCGGGTAAATCAACGTCCAAAGAAACTTCGTGTCCTTCACCGTTGATATATGTTTCCCCTTTTGCTACCCTTTCTTCAACCGTAGACTCTGGTTGGGCTATTGCCTTTTCAGCTTCTTCTATCATACGGTTCCATTTATCTAATTCACTTATAGATTCAGATGAATCTACTGTAATTTCTTCTGGCGCTGTTATATCACCTCCTAGTGCAGTCGCCGGCGTTGCGATAAATTCTTCTTCACTGATATCTTCACCAATCTCATAGTCAACAATTGGTTCTTTTTTTGGTACTTCAAATTCTGGACCAGTCTGTATCCATTCTCCTCCAGGAGTACGCACACCTTCAAATTCGGTAACAGTTTCTTTAATCTGCTCAATTTGAGTTTCTGTCAGAGGTCCATCATCTTTCTCGTAGTCTGCAGGCTTCTCGCCTACATCTGCTACATAAGGATCAGGTGTATCTTCTTTCAAATCTTGTTGTTCTCTTGTCCATGCAAATGTCATCTGTGCGGCTAGTAACATAATAACTGCTAGTGGATCAAATACAACAACGATTAAGATAATGATCCAAGTTACTGCTCGTTCCAGCATGGACTCGTCCGGTGCTGTTCCGTAGAGGAAGGCAGCGATATACTTAATAGGGCCAACTTCGGCTTCGACCTTACGTACTTCTGCACGTACTGGAGCCGCTTCGTCGTTAAGACTAGCAATAAGTTTCTGCTGGGCTTCAATGTCTTTGGCAAGCGAAACCCTGTCCTTCTGCTGACTCTTACGTACAGAGTTGGCTTTGTCGGCACCTTTTTCATCTGACGAGCGACCCATGATTTGGTCCACCGCTTCATCCATCTGTTTAAGTTGCTTCCTGTCAGCTTCGATATTCTCTTTGGCAGTTTTAATTTTTTCATCATATACAGCTATTTTACTCCCGACATCGCCGCTCACTAGCGTTTGATCGTTGTGTGCTTTACTAAGGAATCCAAAGATACCCATTGATGTGATCAGCATCAGTACAATGACTGCAATAGTCATATAGTATTTCATGAAGCGTGGAGCCTTTTCCCAATTGGCTTTTAACCAAGAGGCGCAGACAAGTTTGCCAACTTCTAGTGCCGAACCCATAATGATGATGGGAATAGCGGCCGCTGAAAAGATAGCGGTCAAACCTACTACTGAGTAATAGATTGCGACCGCCGATATTGTTAAACCTGTTAAGAGTAGTAAGTAAGCTAGTATCATCCTGTAATTATACACTTTCAATAAGGACTTTGCAAGTCCTTATTTGTTCAATTATGTTATAATGGTGAACCTGCTAGAGTAGTTCCACTGATTTGAGTTACTGCTACAGTTCCAAAGATGTTAGATGCTGTTGCATTAGGTTGTGTGATTGTAACCTTAACTTGACTATCACCTTGTTGAGCTGTATTATACACACGATATGTACGATACGTATTTGATAAAATACCTGCTGTAACTATATCTTGGATAGCCAATGCTTTGGTAGTAATAGCCGTTCCACCGATACCTACATACGCTGTTTGCCCTGTAACACCATCTGCATTAGTATACGTACCACTTGCACTTTGCCCGATTGATTTTAAATAATTATTCCATTCACCGAGGATAAACTCATCACGGTCAAATGCAACTGTGAATGTTAGCCCGGTTGGTTGTGTTGTTGCATCTGTACCGCTGGTATTTCCAGATACTTGAACATCTAAAATTCGGCAATCGCTTACCCCATCTAGCTGATTTAAAATCATGCTCCAACGGACGTTACCCTGTGCCAAGTACAGGGCCTGTGTAGCTGTCATGCTAGTGGCGTTAGTATATGATGAGTTAGTCCAATCGTATGGATTTACACTACCGTTAGCTGTAGTTGTACCCGAAGCGACTGGGTAATATGTCGTGCTTGTCATAGTCAACACCACTTGATAAAGTGACGGTGTTAACTGATTACTATCTTGTTGGTATCCTGATCCGGCCATTTTGCCTACTCCTAGTTTATAGTATATTTAGCTATAGAATTACTTAAACACAATTAACGCAAGCATGGCGGCTTGACAAAAGAAGCCAAAACCAATGGTTACAATGTTTAAAAAATCCTTTTGGATTGCGGCCTTGATAAAAAAGCAAAATAATCCAGCCCAACTAAACAAGACCATATCAACAGGAGGCATTTTTTCAGTGAGTCCTGTTAACACTGCTAGCATCGTAGGAAGCGTAGCTAGGTGTAGCAGAATAACTGCTACCCAGCCCATTGTTTCTGCACTTACATGAGGTGCATGTTCTTTAACATTTTTAACCCATAAATTCAAATCAAAAAGGTCATGTACTTGTTTCTTTAAAACGTCCATATTCATGTGTATTTTCCTTAGTTGTAAAAGATGTGATGGCCAATTTTAGCCACGGGTTTTTTGTTCCAGCCTGGCTGTATGTAATCCCCATGGAAATATAGGGCGTTCTTTAAGTCTGGAAGACGGAAACCTTCCAATAAGACTTTCTTTGCTACTTCCATTGACTCGGTGTACATTGGCCCATTCATAGGCTTCATGGCACTTGGTGCTTCGCAGTACCAACTAAATTGGCACATGACTTTTTGGTATACTACATTCTTTTGATATACTACCTTACAGATATCACTAGGGAAATCTCCACTTTCTGTACGGTTGATTGTGACCTGAGCTACAGCTACTTTGCCTTCAAAAGGCTCACTGCCTGCTTCATGATAGATATTACGAGCTAGACAATCTAATTGTGCTTGTCTTATTTGAGCTGTAATCGGACTCGCTTGTTCGCGAGCTTGTTTTAAGTGGTCGAACTTACGAGCCACTGTAACTTGTGCTACTGAAATAATTGCTAGAATAACCAAGCAATTTACTACTAGTTTGATAATGCGTATCATTTTTTTCTCCTTTACGCTGGATGAGGTATCGCTACTACCGTCATGAGTTAATGTTTGGCTGTATCCGTTTCTCCTATAATTAATAGCCGATGCCCCAAAACCTTTCAGGGTCAATAAGTAATTATCCTCGTTTTTCAAAGGAAAAGTACTATGTTTATACTTAGTCACAGTTTAACGCCTCATTCGAGAAATGTCAACTGCTTGTTCATCACTAAAAACCGGCACTGCGTTGCTTTTATGCATGGTTGCGATGCCTTTTACCTTGTCGCCAGTATAAACCTTAGCTGGAGCAAGGGTTGCATTACCGGTAAAATCTCCACGACTTTGAATGTGGGCGGTAGTATTACGGCCCTCTGGAATCTTCAAACTGTAACTAGAACTCAAACTTTCAGCCGACATGGCACGACGGCGTTTCTTTTCTTCTAGCTCAATACCTTGACGTTTGAGTAACTCTTTCCAACTTTCTTCCAATTCTCTAGCCTTTCTAGCATGTTCTGCCGAAGCGAATTTCTTTTTGCCTTTCTTTTTGCCTGTGGTTGAATACATAGGCGGTAATAGATGCATACTCATTAGTAACATCCAATCATTGTAATATTTTTAGCATTGTTGGCAATCCAAGCACCGTACTTTTTGTGAAATTTATCATATGGCTCACCTAACTTGTTAGGATCCAATGGTAAATGATAATAACTAAGCCAGGTTTTAACTACCCCAGTTAGATCTTCTACTGACAAATGCCCCATGGCCAAATCAAGATAATTTTGAGCTTCTTTATTCACTTTGTTTTCTGACTTTCCCTTCATATCTTTGCCGCAACTATGAGCAAAGTATTGTGCATCAAATTTTAAACAATTCCAAAAATCTTGCTGATCTGGTGTCAATTTTAACTCCAAAAGTTATAACAATACTAGTATTATACTAGCAAACCTAACTTGTGTCAATTATTGTTATACTCGAAAACTTTCGCCGCAACCGCAACGATCGCGTTCATTTGGATTTTGAAAATCAAATCCTTCGTTGAGCCCATTGCGGACCCAATCCATTATTAAACCATTTAGATAAGGTTCGTCTTTTAAACTGACCAGTACACAGAAGTCATTTTGAGCATAATTGATTATGCCTTCTTCGCCTTCATACTTGTCCACGTACTCTAACACATAGGCTAACCCACTGCATCCTGTAGTTCTTACACCTACCCGAATACCAACACCCTTACCACGTTTGGCAAGATTTTGTTTAATCTTCTTTTGTGCTGTGTCTGTTACGATAATCATTTATGGCTGCCTTAATGGCATCTTCTGCAAGAATTGAACAATGTATCTTTACAGGTGGTAATGCTAGTTCTTCTGCGATTTGGGAGTTTTTAAGGTTAATAGCATCATCAATATGCATACCTTTAACCCACTCAGTAACCAGTGAGCTCGACGCGATTGCTGAACCGCATCCGTATGTCTTGAAACGAGCATCTCTAATAATACCATCTTCGTCTACCTTTATTTGTAACTTCATTACATCACCACAAGCTGGTGCTCCCACCATACCTGTACCTATTGTAGGATCATTCTTATCAAACGATCCTACATTACGAGGATTTTCATAATGATCAATTACCTTATCTGAATATGCCATTAATTTGGTACTAGAACAATAGTATATTGATTTGTCTTAGGGTCAATCATTTGAGCATAATGATAGCCAGCTGGGGGATTAAGTGTTCCAGGAGGATTTACATAAACTACTGGTGGGGGTGTAACGTATACTGGTTGTTGTTCAACTACGACATTTGGACGACTTAATTCGTATCCAATGACTCCACCTACTACAGCTGGAGCGACCCAACCCATACCGTATCCACCTCTATAACAGCAACCGCCACGATAACGAAATCCTTCATGGGCCGATGCTGTTCCTATCAGTGCTAACAATAATAAAAGTAAAACTGTCTTTTTCATAATATACTCCTTGGACGTATAATAATATAACGCCTTAGACTAATATTTAGTTGACTTACTTGGCTTCTTTTCTTGCGTTCTTAACTGCGGTAACATCGTTACGAGTTTCTTTGCATAACTTAGCCAATTCTTGTAAATGCTTACGCACACGAGTACCTGCGGCTGAAACGCCTTTGTCGTAGAACTTTTCGAAATCTGATTCCATTGCTTCTACTAGTGTTGTGAATTCTGAATATTTTGACATTTGATTCTCCTTAAAATGTGCTATAGTAATTTAGCACATGTTAGGGTAATTGTCAACAAACCTGGCTTTTAGGGGTGTGCAAACACGGTTGTGCTAGCCGAACCTATCGAAATACCTAGTCCGGTCACAGCTCCGGTCACTGCCACAGGTTTATTTTCGGCAAACACTGTCTGTGAAAGAGTATTAACAATGACATCTCCGACATTTGGTGGGCCGCCTACTGTACTTAGATTTATGCAAGCGGTAGGTCTATTTTCAGTAATAACTGAATTGGCTCCCACAGCAATAATACCACCTGCATGATCTTGCCCAGCTCGGGCCACTCCGTGTAATCCCATTATGTTGGTCCACCTTTGGTTTTATCTAATGCTGATTGGACACTAGGTGGTAGTAAAGCCACTATTGAATCCTTGTAGGAACCTAGCCAATTGCCCACAGTTTGATAGATACCTGAATTTAATATCCAAGTGTTTACTGTACTAATAGCTTTAGAACTAACAGATACTGCCGCACTTTGTACCTTGCCCGCGGAATCTAACTTTGCACCACTGCTCACCGCCGTTGATAATTGTTTTTCTTCAGTTGGTAATGAAGGCTTATCTGGGCTTGCGGCTTGATAGTAATTGTTACTTTGTACATTGCTTGATGTGCTATGATTTAACACACTAGCATGATGAGATCGAGCTACTGCAAGTGCTCCAATGGCAATATTCAAATTACTCAAAGAACTTGCAAGTGATTTTTTAGTATCGGCTATTCTAGTGAGACTAGAGTTGATTCCATTTAAACTAGCGGCCAGCGATCCGGGTGGAACTGAACTGTCACCTATGACTGCTATTAATTTGCCAATCATAGTTAATATGGTTGTCATTTCGGCACCAACTGCTAGACCATACGTATCAGTAACTGTGCATGTTACCGGTACGAACGCTGGTAATATCGCCGGAATTGGAGTATTAGTAGTTCCAGGTTGCGGAATAGCTACAAAGTTTTGTATCTGACCATAGGCCATTAAGTTGGTCCGCCTTTAGCTTTGTCTAGTACTGATTGCACACTAGGTGGTAGCACTGATATTAGTGAATCCTTTGCTTGGTTTGCCCAACCGGCTACTGTTTGATACGCACTGGTTTCACCGATCCATTGTCCTAGTGATAGAGTATTTGTTGTAACAAATTGTCCAATAGCTCCTTGAGCAACACCTGCCGCATGCAGTGCCAGTCCGCTGGTAACTCCGGCTTTTAATTGATCTTCTTCTGAGGGCAAACTAGGAGGAGGCAATCCAGAACGTTCTAATGCTTCTGCTGTTGCCTGCACTTGATAGTTATTTGTTGTTATTTGGTTAGCGGCCGCATGTGCAGTGATAGAAGTTAATGCAGATGTACTAACTGCCATACTGCCAATAGCAATATTAAGATCACTAATAGATTTAGCTATTGCCTTGTCATAGTCGGCTATTCTAGTAAGACTAGAGTTAATACCACTTAAACAAGCACCTATGCTACCCGGTAGTGCAGGAGCCGGAGGAATACCTGGTCCATATAAGGTAGCTTGAAGAGTATTTAAGGCAGCGGTAATTGCAACTGTTTGTAAGGCTATTGCGGCAGCCGCATCGTCAGTAACAGTGGCCGTACCCGGCCCGGTCATTGTAACTACACTTGGCATAGTTTATCTCCTAATAGTGATATTTATGCTAGTTTTATGCCAGTTGTCTGTTCTGTGTAACGATCTGCGGCATCTTTGATAGTTGGTGCTAGGACCATTACTGTATTACGGTTAATACTAATCTCAGCATCTGGATCTGTAGTAAACAAAAATGGAACTAGTCCGATCCCATCTTTAGTAGCTGTTAGACACAATGGCTTGCTAACCTTAACAGATATTGGACCTTCTTCAATTAGTTTTGCTACAATTTCTTCACCGGCAGTTGTTTTGATTGTTACAACTTCACCAGCTGATATACCTTTATTAATAAGCATAATTATCCTTCAAAATGTTTTTTGAGTTCTGTGAACCCGCCTATTAATTTATCGTCTAAAAATATTTGTGGTACAGTTCTGGCATTAGGTACTGCTTCTAATAGTTGTTCACGTGTATATTCTTTATTGATATTGCGTTCTTCGTAATCAATGTTTTTTAGTTTTAGTAGACTCTTTGCTTGCTCGCAGTACGGGCACTGATTTTTGCTCCAAACTATTGCTTTCATTCTTCTTATCCTTCTTAAAAATATTATCCCAGTTACTTTCAAAAGTCTTGCGATCGACACTGAAAGGTCTGGACTTGCTTCCTTTACCTGCCATCATGAACTCCTATTATAGTGCTGGTAGGGCATCATAGTCGATGCCTTCACTCATCACGCCAATCACATAATTGGTTGATTCGCTTTCTTGTAGTGCTGTTTGTTTTTTACTTGTATCAACGTGTTTGTTAAACCAAGGAATAGGTGTACTACGTGGTGCGGCCTGTTGATATTTGATGCCAATTTGCTTTAATGCATCTACCGCTGTGTAGTCCACAAAGTCTTTAAGAATATTTGCGTTAAGACCAATAACTGGACCTTTCTTAAACAAGTAGTCTGCCCATTGCTTTTCCTCACGGATAACATCTACGTACATACTATACACTTCTTGTTCACAATCGATCTTGGCCTGTGCAAAACGTGAATCTTCTTTGACTACTTGATTGATCAAATAGGCTGTCCATCCTTTGTGTAGTAATTCGTCCTGTAAGATCAAACTGATAATGTTACCATTACCGATAAAGATCTTGTTTTCTACCATTGCAAGAGAAGTTGCAAATGATACCATGAAGCGGAAGGCTTCGAGGGCGTAACTAGCATTAAGAGCCAACCAAATGGCCTTGATATGTGTTTGTTCATCGATTGTTTCACCAGATTCTTTTTGGCAATTAATTAAATGCAAATCATCATAATACTTGCCTACACTTGATGCCATACTGACAATTTCTTCAGTGTCGTGGATAGTGTTGAACACATCCTTGGGCACATTATAGATGTTACGGATTATATGACTGTAGCTCTTGCTGTGGATGTTGGTTTCGAAGAATCCCCAGTTGTACATGAGGGCTTCGACTTCTGGTAAGGAACACACTGGAGTAAATACCTGCGTTGGTCCTCTACCTTGAAGACTATCAAGTGCCGTTTGGCGTAATAAATTGCTGGTAAAGATATGTTTAATTGCATCGCTCGCGTCCTTAAAGTCATTGGCGTCTTTGGTAAGACTAATCTCTTCGGGTTGCCAGAAGAAGCCTCGGGCTGTCGCTTCAAAGTCTGCAATCTTCTTGTATTTAACCTCTTCGAATCGTTGAATAGTCACCGGACCCGCTGGATCCAAAAACATCTTACGGTTCAAATAGTCTGTGCGTGTGTTTAAATTATATTGTTCTTTGCTCATAGCTTACATGCCTCACATGATTCTTGATCATCAAAATCAATTGGCTCTAACATAGCCGGTGCGTCTTCTTGTACTGCTTTGCTTCCAGCTTTGTTTATCAAACTGTAGTAGAATGTCTTCAATCCCCACGCATGTGCCTGCATCAAATTTCGAGCAATCAGTGTAGTTGGTACTTTACGATCTGCAAAATGTGCCGGATTGTAAAAGGTATTAGTACTTATACTTTGATCTACATAGGCGGCTAAGACTGATGCTGTTTTTAAATAACCATCGCAATCTTTTTGTTCCCACATGAGCTGATACTTGTTTTTAAGTTTAGCATATTCAGGCACTACTTGTGTAAATGAACCTGCTTTTGATTCTTTAGTACTGATCAAACTCATGGGTAACTCAATTCCATTAGTGCTGTTTATAACAACACTACTGCTTTCGACCGGAGCAATAGCCATTAGGGTGGCATTGCGAACACCGTACTGTTTCATATTAGTACGTAGTGTTTCCCAATCAAGTTCTGGGGCAAAGTCTGCTAGTTCATTAACACCCTCTGCTCGTAATTCCCAAGGGAATATGCCTTGACCGTATCTTGTTTGATGGCTGTCAACACATGCACCACGTTCTTTAGCCAGCTCTACGGTAGCTTCTGTCAGGTAATAGGCTTGATGTTCCATCCATGTTTTAACTTCTTGTAGAGAATCTCGTTCGCCATATTTTAAACTACGTTTAGCATGCCAATAGGCAAGATTAGTTACACCGATGCCTAGAGGTTGTATTTCATCATTGCTTAGTTTACTTTGGATACTTAGGAAATCTTGATAATCAAGAATATTACATAGACTGCGTTGCAGAATACGACAAGCACGACGCATGTCTTCTGGATTACGGAAGGCTCCCCAGTTAATGCTACCTAATGTACAAAGAGCAATACGACCCATGGCATCATCAAGACGTTTGAAAGGACGAGTAGGTAGTAGTATTTCACAGCATAAGTTACTTTGATATATTGTATGAAACTCGGGGTCGAATGGTCCTTGGTTCTGTACGTTGTCAATAAACACAAGATAGATACGTCCCGTGTCTGTACGTTCTTTTAGTATGCCTGACTTGAATACTTCTTCGGCTGACATTGTCTTCTTACGTAGGTCTCGACGTTTTTCGTATTTTACATACAGTTCTTCAAATTCTGCTGTGTTACGATAAAAGGCTTCATATAGGTCGGGTACTTCATTCGGATCAAAGAAGGTGATGTTTTCTTTGTTCTTGAAACGGCGCCAAAAGAACTTGCTAAGGACAACTCCGTAGTCCATGTGTCTAACTCTTGTTTCCTCTGTACCTTGGTTGTTTTTAAGAACAATAAGGTCATCAAACTGATGATGCCAAATGGGATAAAATACAGTAGCACTTGCATTACGAATACCTCCTTGACTGCATGAGCGTAAATCTCCGAACCACTTCTTTAAGAATGGTATCATACCAGTATGCATGATTTCGCCACCGCGAATTGGGGAGCCCAATGGGCGTAGTCGACCGATCTCCAGTCCAATCCCTGCACGTTTACTGGCATACTTGGCCATCATCTCACCACTAGCAAATATGCTATCCAAATCGTCGTCACTGCGGATAAGCACACAACTAGAAAACTGTTTAGTCGGAGTGCCAAGCCCAGCCAAGACAGGTGTAGCAAGAGTAAACAACCCATCGGATGCCGCTTGATAGTATTCTTTAATGTAACGCATCCTTGCGCTATTCGGTTCTTCTCTATGAAATACTGTAGCCGCTGCCACAATATATCTAATTTGTGGAGTTTCATAAATTTCCTTTGTCGCACGATTGCGTACCAAATACTTCTCTATCAACTGCTCAATTGCCGCATATGAATACTGCTCATCTTTTTCGTGATCTAGCATAGAATCCATTTTATTCCAATCATCTTCCGTATACCATTCTAATAGTTCTGGAGTATACAATCCGATATCGACGTTTTTCTTTACGATCGTATAGAGATGGGGAACAGTATAATCACCATATACATCTTTACGTAGCATTGACAAACGTTGCTTGCCTGCTACGTGTTGATAGTTAACATGTCCTACGTCTGGATTTGATTCAACATCAATGAGGTCCACAATAGCTCGTAGAGTTATTTCATCGATTTCTTGTGTAGTGATACCGTCATAGAAATGTGGCTGGCTTTTGATTTCAATCATTGATTGACTAACATCAGCAATACCTTTACAAACTTTTGCAATTTGCGCTTGCCATTTTTCTACCGCTAATGTCTCTCTATCGCCACTTCTTTTTATTACTGTGATGTTATTCATTGTTCTCTATTCTTTTACTGTGATTTGGATTATTAATATAATGTACTTAATTCTGTTTAGGAAGTATTTAGTGAAGACCAAATGAGTAAAAAATCTTATTGATAGACAACGGTTTATGTGTGTCTTTCGCAGAAAATCGAACGATTTTTTTATTAATAAATCTTATCATGGTAACAGTATAAATTATATGCGCATTTATCGCAATCACCTAATGATTTGAGTATTAAGAAATTGAACGATATGTGTAGGTAAATACGCCCGAATCAGAAATGTTATTAACATAACTGATTACGATTGACCAAGGATTGGTAATGGTTACAGTGCCAGTGTTGTCTACATACTGAGCTTGGAAATCTAAGTAGGTGGCAATGGTATCTCCAGCATCGCTTCCTGCAAAATCATAATCATCAGTTAACTGAATCATTTTGTCAGCAGGATCAGCAGAAATAGTTATAGTACCTCTTCTTGTAAAATGATTTTGACTTGAATAAAAATAATCAATGACATATACAATACTTGCTCCACTAGGACCAGTAGTTCTATCAGTAGTAAGAGGTAACCAAGGAATTGGCAATTTTAAAACTGGCACATACACACTTGTTTGACTTATACTAATAGTCTTTGTACCAAACGCTGAATATATAATGTGTCCGGTAACTTCTGGAACATATGGTACAGTACCGTATGTACCACTCGGAGCACTTAAATCAGCTGATCTGTCACTTTGGCTATTGAAGTCTAAATTACCATAGGTAGCAAAGTATACTTGTGGGTATTGGCTAACACCATTAGTACCTCCGTTGTTACCTACTCCAATATACTTGCAGTCTCTAGTAACGTTGCCAGTTCCGGTTGCAACATACACAGCTTCTTGCTGTATATTATTAAATTTGCTATTAATAATTTCAGTTTGTCTAGGACCGTTTGGGTTTGCCAATGTGATAGCGCCGCCAAGCCCTAGGCAGAAACCTTGTAATGAATTTGTCAAATAACAATTTTCGAATATGTTGTTTAATATATCATCTTTAGCAAACACGTCATATGTGAATCCGCCCGAGGTGCTTGTAGAACCACTTCGACCAAATTGAATACACCTAAACACATTATGTTCGCATGATGTTCCGCTTGGACCTCCGCTAACAGCAGTCATGTGCATACCGATACTATTGGTATTTGTAAGAGTTGTATAACCGCCAATCAAACAAATATTTTCAAACAGGCTATCTCGAACAGAGTTTAATAACATTGCAGTGTTAAGACCTGTGTAAGTTTCAATATTTAAATTGCTTAACTGAATTTTTCGAGATTGATTAGTACTGTTGGCAATTGATGGATCAGGGTTACCTGGTGAACTACTATCATTAACAAACTGAATAGCAGGAGATGGAACTGTTAATGTAATAACTGTACTAGGAGTAGACACTAATGGCAGATTACTAAGTGTTATACTCACTCCCGGATTAACCGTAGAGATATAAGTGTTAGGTGGAATAATGCCAGCAACTGAACATGTAACTATTTGATTTTGCATCGACGATACTGCCGATGTCATCGGCACTATTGCGTTATTGATAGTTATAGCTACAGTAAAATTAGTCTGCGTAGGTACAAAATTTATAATAGTCTTGTCAATACCTGCGCCTACGATTGTAGAGTAACTGGGAATATAAATCGTGCTTGTAGTTTTATAGATACCCGGTGGTATCGTTAATGTTACACGAGTATTAGTAGCTGTAGATAAATTTGCAGGATTACTCGGATTTAAAAATAATTGATTAATAGCACGTTGTAACGCGGCAGTATCGTCGGCAATCCCATCCCCAACAGTGCCAAAGTCTACAGTTGTTATTTGGTCATCTAAACGATTAGTAATAGAACGACTTATAGGAGTGTTAGCGTTTGGGCCTGTGGTAATTGCGGCATTGTTAGATCCATATACGTACTGTACTAGTCCTAGCAAGTTACCTTCAAGACCTAAGTCTTGTTCTGTAACAATTCGTATATTGCTTACACCCGGGGCGCCTTCACTAACTGCGCCACTGCCGATGAATAGTTGCTGGGTGTCAATTGCCCAAGCCATCTCGCCAGATGCTAACTGTGGTAACCCTGTACCTTGATTTGCTTGCCCGCGGCGAACCTGTATTCTTGAGATTTGATAAACAGCCATGAAAATATCCTCTTATGTGATATTTATCAGTTCTGTTTGTAGTACTGCTCCACCCTATCCCACCACTTTTGTTCCCAGTAGCTAAAATCACCGGGTTTTAGGATAAATTCCTGATAAACAGGAACATCAATCATTTCTAATTGTTCGTTCATTTTAGGACTGACACACATTAATACAACACCCTTTCGAATGTTAGTCCCGTAGACTTCGTTGTGTGCTAGTGCGTAGGCTGTTAGCTGTAAGTAGTAGTCTTCAATCCACTCTTCTTTCTTAGGCTTGTTGGTCTGCTTGTAGTCAATAATAGCTTCATCATTTAAATGGAGACCGCAACCATCAGTAGTTCCCGCATATAGACCGGGAAAGTATAAGGGCACTTCTACACCCCATATTTCGTTTACATTACACAAGCCTTGGGCAATAACCACATTGGCCATTGCATGACTTTGCTTACTGTAGGGATTGGTACCGGGCGCATTGATTACACCAGTTTTAACATAGTCTTCTAGGAACTTGTGCATACGTGTTCCACGACCGCTGGCTTCAGTTACAATTTCTTGTGCTTTCTTTTCACCAACACGTTTTTTCCAATTGTTAAGGGCGTCAATCTTTTCTTGTGGTTTAGTTTTGTCCAGAATAGTAGTTACACTGGGAACTTTAGTTCCGTCTGGAAGTGCGTAAAGACGCTTACCTTCTACACTTTGTCGATTAATAGGCGTGTAGTTAAACCTTTCTTGTAATAAAGTCATATAGAGCTAGTATACGCTAACTTTATCTAAAGGTCAACTACGCGAACTCTCGATCTGTGGCTGCCATCGCCATTTTTGTTATATCATCTTCGCCATTATCTTGCCCCTGACCTTTTGGTTCTTGTTTATTGTTAGTATTAAGAACTATACCTTGGTCGTTAAAACGGGTAACAAGTTGTTTAAGGATTGGATCGCTGTCCCAACGTGCTTTGAATCGATTATAGTCGATTGGGATACCAGCATTTTGAAGTTCTTCCCAAGTTTCAACTTCTTCTTGGTCAGTATTATTGGCTGCAGATTGCATAACCTGCAGCCTTTGAATTAACGGATCTATTGTTTCAATTATTTTTTTTTTGATTGAGCTAAAAGGATGCCTAACTTGCGGCTGTATTCAACGCCTTCACGCTTCATACGACCGGCAGCTTCTGGGCCTGCTCCGCCTGCTTCAGCACCCATCTCTGGTGCTTCTTCTTCACCGCCTGGCATTGGAGGCATACCGCCTTCAGCACCCATAGCTGGAGCTTCTTCTGCACCGGGTACTGGAGGCATACCGCCTGTGTCAGCACCCATTGTAGGAGCTTCGCCACCTGATACTACAGATAGTCCAGCTGATAGTCCTTGACGACTTGATTCTAATGCTGAATAAACTTGTTCTAGTGCTGGTTTGACTGATTGCTCGTACTTGCTAGCAACGTCACTGCCTAGTGTTTCTCTTATAGAGTCTAATAATTCTAAAAGGTGTTCAGCTTTTAGCTGAGCAACGTCTTCTAGCCAGCCTGTAATTTGGTCGACCATGTCTTTAGTTGCCATAATTACTGATGCTTTTTGTTCTTCGCCTTCTTTCAAGTAAACGATATAGTTAGCCTGACTTTCTGATAGGTCATAACGTGTGGTTAATTCTGCGGCCAATTCTTCTTCATCTGATTCGCCTAATTTGATACGACTGATTGCTGATTCGATCCACTTAGTTGGAACTGAATGCTCACGTGCCTTTTTAACCATTAATGCTAAACTTACACTTTCCATTTTCTTTTTCTTATCCTTTGCGGCCTTCTTCATGGCTTCTTTCTTATTACCATCTTTATCTAGATCTAGGAAATCTGGTTTTGCGCCTTCATACATGCCTTCTTCACGCTCTAAGATGTGTTGATTAATAACATCTAATAAAGCGCGAGTCTTTTGATATTTTGGATTTGAACTGATGTTATCGAAACTTTCACTAACTTCGAATTGGCTCATTTCAGTACGTAGTTTATTACGTACATCTTCTAACTGGGCATCACTAAACTGTTCTAAATTTAGTTTGTAGCCAAACTGTTTAGCTAGGCTTTCATTAAGCTTCTTAGCTGTGATTGGTTTTGATAGTTCTCTAATTTGCATGATGGTTTCCCTAAAGCGTTTCTTATTACTATTTATACAAAACTCCACTTAAACATAGTGGAAATCTTTTCCTGGAAATGTTCAGCGAGGAATTTGCTGTGTTCTAGTTTGTTCAACAGAACCAAATACCTGTCGTAATCTTTGGCTGTTTTGATGTTCTTACTGTATATCATAGTATCAGAATAATAAGCCCAGTACCTAGTGTCTAATCTTTTAATCTCTATGAATTTTTCTATGCTAGATTTACTATACTCCTTAGCCGCCATGATTGCGCAGGTTTTTAAGTAAAATTGCTCGATCACATCTTTGTTACGAATATCGTAAATAGCCCAGTTTTCGTGGTCGTTTTGTTTGATATAGTAGTTCTTATAGACAATTGACCCGTCTGGTTGTACACTTATTGGTAATGATTTTTTAAGATCTGCTTCAAAGTGCGTTACTAGTTCTTTGACTATCTTGGGATTAGGTTTTTTAGTTTTGGTTTTTTTCATTTGCGACTACGATAGGATCTTTGTGTCCTATCTTAGTTACCAAACTCTTGCGTATAAGGTAGGCAATCCTGACTTGATCATGCTCACTTAGACTGCTTAACTTCCTAGGTTGTTTTAACTTCTTAAGAATGTCTTCTTCTTCGTTAGTAGTCCAGATGTCAAACTGACTGATTAGTTCATTGATTCTCATTTTATACCAGCAATGGTTAACCACTTGTATAATTCGTCGGTTTCTTTTAGTTTTTTGCCATTGATAGGGCTACGAGCGTTAGGTCCACGATCGCCACGTTGCGCACGTTCAAATTCTTTATCTTTAACATCATTGATAAAGTTGTCTGTAGCATCACCGCCAACATCTCCACCACCTTGAGCAATAGTGTCTTTATGCTTTTTACCTTCTTCCACATCCTCTCGAGTAAGATGATACGTGTGTCCTGTGATTGCTTGATATGCCTGTGGCCCAACTCTCCATTGGTGTCCTGTGTTGAGTGCTAGATGCATCTGTCCATCTTTACCTTTAATATAGCCTATTCTATTCATAGAGTTAGCAGGGTCTTGGATATAAGCAGGATCAATTTCTCTACCTGTTTTAGTAACACTTAGGCCATCACCGTCTGACATCATAGTACCGATTAATGGTGCAGGATCTTGTTTGACAAATAAGGTGTTTGTACCATCAGGTGGCGGAATCTGACGAGCTCCTTCTGCACCTGGAGCAGGCTGACCTGGAGCAGGCAGTTCTTCTTGGGTCATTGAAATCTGCGTGCCAGTTGGGGGCATTTTAATGGCAGGTTTGCCGTCTGCTCCAACTGTTAGCTGAGTCGCATTAACAGTTTTACCGTTATCCATGGTAACATCTCCAGAATTAGGATCAGTTTTTGTAATGGTACCCATTATTGCTTCATTAGCGATTATGTCTTTAATTTTCATTGTGTTCTCCGAGGCTTAGTTCTGCACTCTCTAGTTTTGTTATGTATTTACGCAATTTTTCAATTTGTCCGCGGGCTCTGAGTAGCTTGAACGCTAGGTTTTCTACGCTTTGCTCACCGCCTGTTTCTAGTCCTGCTTTGCGTAGACGTTTTAGATCATCCATAGTTTCTTTGGCTAGATCTAAATCGCCACTGCGTAGAGCAGTATTGATCTTATGTGCATAACTGCGGGCTTTGCTCTTGATATCTTTAGGTGGCGTGATTGGTTCTTTGTGTTCGGGCTCGGTAATCCACTTATTACGTTTTATACTATAAATTCCTGCACTAACATGTTTTTGGTCTGCTGGTTGTACATACAGCTCTACAGGGATACCTTTAATTTTGACTTTATATGTAGAATTATATTGATTCTTTTTGGCTGAATATAGTTCTTCGTCTTCAGGTGACGCTGTTTTTACAATTATATGTAGATCTATATCGCTGTGGTCGCTGTAATTATATCCGGCACTGCTTCCACTCAAGGTAATATCTACAACAGGTATATCGTCTAGATTAAGATAATCAATAAAATGATTGGCTATTTTAAGTAACTGTATTCGTACTTGAGGGATCATCATGTTATCTTCCCATAGATTGGGATTAAGATGGTGATGATGCGGGTTAGGGTCTATGGATAGTTCTTGAATCTGCATTCAGTATTTAACTGAATTACAGGCCTAGGAACTTTAATATGCTAGGTAAATTTGCAGCCTGTATCCAACCTGTGCCAGCTAGAAATGCTAGCCCTGCCATACCGTACATTACAAATTTATTTTTAACTGTTTGTAGTTCTTTGATTTTGCCAGCTAGTTCATCATGCTGTGCTGTTTGTTGTTCATTCAATTTGTTAGCATGCTCGTAATAATTTGCGGCATTTTCACGATATTCATCAGTCATTTTGTCTAACTGTTCTAACACGCGATCACGTGTCTGATCTAAACAGTCATGCATGTCCTTGACATCTGATTTAAGGTCGTCAATCTTTTCTTCAATCTGATGTACTTTGGTTTCAACTACGGCTACACGTTCAGGTAATGTGGCCAGTTGTGATACTGCTTCTGTTGCTGTTCGGGCCATCTCCAGGCTCTCCAATGTTATAAGTCTTGTGCTCGCTCCGAGCCGGGCCTATTCTATGATTGGTTGTGATTTAAAGTGCCTAGATAATGATAATTTGCCTACAACTTTATTTAGCGAAGAAACTAATATTTTTGCCCGGGTCTTCGGTGTTGAATACTGCGTAGTTTTGTGTCATTGCTTCGTCAAGTCCGCTGATATAAGGCACTAGCATAAAGTCATCTTTAAGAAATCCAACGGGATCTCCATTGTTCTCATATAAAAAATCACGATCGGTGTTGAAATCAAAACGCCAAACGCGGATGATATCATCTGTGTCAAACCCTACTAGTTTGCCTCGAACTTCGATTACTTCTGGACCTAGCACATAGGTAACATTGGCACGTATTCCTAATGTTTGCAGAACTGTTTGAAAGTTTTGTTCTTTCCAACGCAGATGTTCTTTGCCGGGCTCTGAACGATGTTGCCGAGTATGGGTAATGTCAACTAAGGTGTATAATTTATATTCCATTCTATATTTAACAGCCGTAAAAAAGCCTCACTATAAAAGTGAGGCTTAGTCTTCCCATAATACAGAGCAAGCTCTGTAGTCCCGAACAGGAATTAACTATAAGTTACTGAACCAGCGATTGAACTACCTGTAGCTGACAATTGAGTAATTGTACAGTTAGTGATACCGTTGTTTGTTAAACTTGTTACTAAAGCACCAAATGTAGCTAGAACTGGGTAAGCTGTATTGAATACTTCAACGTTGCTGTTTGCGGCAGCTGAGTTAGCTGTGTCAATAGCAACTGCAATAACGAAAGCTGAGTTAGAACCTGAAGTTGCTGGTGAACCAACAAAATAAACTTCAGCAAACTGTTGAATTGTACGAACTGCAACAGAGAATGGGCTGTTTGAATCTTGCCATGGTTGAGCTAACGCATCTGTATATGAAACACCTTGGATGGTTGTGTTATCAGCGTCTGTACCTGGAGCGGCTGTGAAGTCAACTCCGCTTGCTGAAACAACTTTCAAAAATGCTAAGTTACGTGTTGCGAAGTTACTAAATGTAATTCCGCCGTATGTGTCTTGTGATGTCATACGACCGTAGTTGGCCGCGACGTATGTACCTAATAATGATGGCATAATATTTCTCCTAATCTACCATACTGTTCACACTCTGTGAACGACCTTCCTAAAAGGCCTTTGTATAATTATTTAGTATTTTGGATAAAAATAGGGCTCAAATGCCTATTTTAGCGGACATAGCTTTAAACCAATCGCCTGTACCTTCTTTTACTGCCTTTTTAGCTTGTCTATGTAGGAATTGGCTTTTGATATCTTCAGGAGCAAAGAACTCTTTAACTACTGCAATAGCATCAGATTCTTTAAAGTCTTTACAACTAAACACGTCTATGTAAGCACTACTTTCGGGCGCATCATTAAGATGCATGGTTATTGAACTAGTTTCAATTAGTTGTAGGCAACTATAGCCTTGTAGGTGAGGATCACCCTCTTTGAGAAACTTGATAATAGGTTCCCCAACTGCTTTCATATCTATACGCTTGACTAGAGATTCAAGCATTTCTTTTATAACTTTGGGATCGCTGACGTTTTCATTACAGCCACCGCAATCTAGGATTAAATGATAACCCCAGCTCATTCTTTACTTTCTTGGATACGTTTGATTCCACGCTTGAATTTGGTGGGATCTGCGCCTTTAATGCTATTGATAAAACGGCGTTCAAGCTCGGCGGCTGTTTCTACATCATAGTTTTCGCGAATCATTTCTAATAGATTAATAGCACTGGTGATGATATTACTACCTCGGCTTTCGATGACCAAGTCTGGATCTCTGCTTAATCCAATATCACTAATTTCTTGTAGAATACTACGGGTGCTTTTACGCATAATGTTTCTCTGTTCAACTTATTTATTTGATTATACATGTGATTGTAATGAATATCAATAAGGTTGAAAAATATCATGGTTTATACTAATATGCTAAATACTCAGTAGAAACACTGAGTAACTACTTAACACACACTTAACAAGGAGACACAAAATGTCAAAACTATTACAAGGACTCAAAAAGTTCTTTAAACAAAGCCAAATGACAGGTTTAGAAGCTTATATCGTCAGTCACAACCCACAAAACGCCGCAGACGTAGATCGTTTGTCAAACGAATACACACAGAAATTTGTATGGGGCCGTGGACTATGAAAACTATCCAACAATTTTTCGTTGATTTTTACGAAATCATCAAGGCTGTACAAACTGCCCGCGCTGAAGCTGTGCTCAAAGGACAACATTGGATATGATTAGAACGCTTGAACAATTTGAAGCCAAATACGGACAACAGATTGCTGTAGTAGCCATTGTTGCTATTGTTACCTATTTGATCATAGCACAATGAATACATGGCAACCAATGACCGACGAAGATGTCGAATGGGTAAACAACCCAACTAAAATGCCCACTAAGGCATAATTGTGCGCCGCAAGGCACACTAAATACACACAGATAGAGGAGGTTGTATGACAACAAAGTTTTCACACGTCAAAGGTTCTGAAGTGGAGTTTAAAGGTGGCGGGTTACGCGACTTTTTCTTATACAAGGATCTTGGGGTAGCAGATGCTACCAACGGGCGTGTTCTAGCACACATCACCAAGGCCAACTTACCCCCAGAAAACTCAGGCGGCACAGGTTGGCACATTCACGTAGCTGAGTTCCAAATCGTTTATATGTTAAAAGGTTGGGCCAAGTTCATGTATGAAGACAAAATACACCTAGTTGAAGCAGGCGATTGCGTACAGCAACGTCCGGGTATCGTACACTATTTGTACGACTACAGTCCAGACATGGAATACTTAGAAGTTATCATGCCCGCAGACTATGGCACTGAGCCAGCTGAAGGGCCCTGTGAAATACCACCGCCAAGTGCTTGGGAATAATCA
>Ga0208740_1000101_pt1 | contig 32237 bp, 28 predicted proteins | sample CryBogCBE08Jun09_FD_184567 | JGI IMG/M metagenome (GOLD analysis project Ga0208740, IMG submission 184567) | Freshwater microbial communities from Crystal Bog, Wisconsin, USA - CBE08Jun09 (SPAdes) (version 2) | ecosystem: Environmental > Aquatic > Freshwater > Lake | place: Crystal Bog...
CGGGAGCAGCCTTCTTGGCAGGAGCCTTAGCGGCAACAGCCTTCTTGGCAGGTGCAGCAGCCTTCTTGGCAGGAGCCTTAGCGGCAACAGCCTTCTTCGCAGGTGCAGCAGCCTTCGTAACGGGGGCAGCCTTCTTGGCTACAGTCTTCTTTGCGGCAGTTGCCACGTTTCCTCCTTGGAATGTACATCTGGTGATGTTGCAGCACCCGCGAGGACCACCATGGTCACTCCGAGTCCACACCGCGACATCTCGCGCACTCGATCATGTACCCGCCAACTTCACAGTTGTCGTGTTACTGAACGCAGTCCACGATTCTCTGAGAAGAACACTGAGAGTCGTGCAGCACTCTCAGTACAACTGACTCTTCGCAAGAACAATTCAAGTTCACTATGTCCACCACCCAATGTCAAGCATTCGCCCTCCACGACCGTTGAGTTGCGTGACAACGAGCGAGGACGGTGGTGTCTATTTAGGGCGCACCGCGCAGGGTGACGTGACGAGTGGACGACAGCGATCGGCCCTCGTGTTGGGTCCAAGTCGAAGTGGCAAGACCTCGTCACTCATCGTGCCCAACCTCTTACTGACGCAACGCTCGAGTGTCATCACGTCGACGAAGGATGACATCGTTCGAACGATGGCGACAGCCCGGTCCGATGGAGCAGTTCTTCTCTTCGATCCCTCAGGAACTATCGACACACCGCCGGGTGTTCATCGTGTCGGGTACTCACCGGTCCGACAGTCTCGAACGTGGGACGGCGCAGTGCTCGCCACGCGAAGCTTGCTCGATGTTCAGAGTCATGCTCGCCACGGGCGCGGTGAGGATCACTGGAGCGAACGAGCGTCAGCATTGGTCGCTCCTCTGCTGCACGCAAGCGCCCTCCGCGACGAGGGCCTGGCGCAGGTGGTATCCCGCATTGACCACCGAGAGGCCAGCGATTCCCTCGCCCTCCTGGAAGAACGCTACGGCGCCCACCATCCTGCAACCAGTCTTTTATCAGGGATTATGAAGAGCGAGGAGCGGGAGCGTTCGGGGATTTGGTCCAGTGCCTCCGGTCTCTTTTCCGGCATGCGTACCGAGGCTGCTCGTCAGTCGGCGCGAGATGCGCCACTCGATGTCGCCTCATTTTTATCCGGCCCGCATCAGCTCCACGTTGTATCGCCAAGTCGTCATCAAGCAGTCGCCACGCCGCTCGTTGTCGGGATGATTGACGAAATTGTGCACGCCACCTACGACACCCACCACCGCGGTGCTCGCCTCCTGCTTGCTCTCGACGAGCTCGCCAATGTTGCACCGCTCCCCCGTCTCGCAAGCATCGTGAGCGAAGGCGGCGGGCAAGGCGTCGTAACGCTGGCCTGTTTGCAAGATCTGAGTCAAGCTCGTGCTCGTTGGGGTACTCAGGCCGACGGCTTTCTTTCGCTCTTTCCGACGACCGTCGTGCTCCCGGGTATCGCCGATCGCCCGACCCTCGAACTGCTCCAGCAACTCGGAGGTCGGTCGATGGTTCCCACCCCCACCGTGCAGCGTGACCGTCGAGGTCGACCCAGCGGACATTCGGTGTCGTGGCAGGAGCACGACAACGTCACCATCGCGCAACTCGCACAGGGGCGAACGGGCCACGCACTCACACTGAATGCGGCAAAGTCAATGCAGTGGGTCGGCCTCACACCGTCCTATCGCGACTACCGCTTTCGCCCCTACCTCGAACGACCTTCACCCTCCGACGAGCGATCACGTGACCGGTAGTTGAGGTGGAGCCTTGAAGGTTCCCGTTCTCGCGCTGGCTCACGAGAGAGTTCTCGGCCGAGCGAGAATGCGCGTCGAGGCGTGAGCACCTCCTCTCGAAGCCCGCGAGAGTCACGAAGTTCCGGATACCAACGGTCAACCTGGCGAGCAACCTCCGTCGTGCTCGCACCGAATACCAACGCGTCAGCTAACGCCCCCACCACATCTCGACGATGAATCGATGTGACGGCACTCAGCGACGCACGGTACCGATGATGGTTAAACGCCGGCTTCGTTCTCTCGGGCAGTGCCACTTCAGTGAGCGGTTCAAATCGCTCGAGGTCGCGTGCCCACTTCGCTTGAATGCCCTCGCGCGTCCACAATTGCTTTGGGGGCCGGTCATCAAAGTGTCCACCCCAGAGCGCGCGGTAGCCCTCATCGAGCCCGCCAACGAGCTCGCCTCCCCCGAAGGATCGCCACGGTGTCCACGATGTTGTCCGCCCAATTTCTTCTCGCAACTGCGACCGATAGAGGGAGTCGGCGGTGGTCGCGTGGGCCCGAAGGGCGCGACCATCGATCACACTGGTTGCCCCGACCGCGTGGGCGCCAACCACGACGTGATCATGCAGATGGGGCTCGCCGTGACGATTGACGCCGTGAGTGAATGCAGCGATGCGTCGCCACTGGACGGGCTCTTCGTGAACGTCACCGAAGCGCCGCTCTCGCACGACGACGCCGCGCTCTTCGAGATACGACACCGCGCTGCCGACGGCCCGTTGGTGCGCCGCCACCACCGCGGGGGCGTGTCGCTCATCGAGTGCCATCACAATTGACACCGGACGAGGGGCCGCAATGACAATGTCGTACCCGACGACGCGACTCCGCAGTCGACTCAAAAAAACATCGGCGACACCTTCGTCGCTGAGAGGTCCACTTCCCCGCAACCATCGACCCGCTGGCCCGTCGCGTACGCCGTCTAACTCCTCGGCGCGGTCTCCCGTGAAGTACGCCGGGTTCGATTGCGTGCGCGCGTACACCCGAATCATGATCCTCCTTTCGGAGGATCCAACGGTCGCTAGAGCAAGTCGATGATGCGTTGCGCCAATTCGCGGCCAGCGTTCGCGAAGGAAGGCGTCGCCACCACCGCCCCGGGTCCCGCCAGCACCATGAGGTGATCGAGGAAGTCGCGAGAGGTGACGCGGAACGCGACGGCATGACCCCCATCACCGAGCGAGCCCCACCGAGCGCCGGGCAGCGGTTCAAACAGATACCGCGAGCCAGCATCGACAACTGCCACGACTTCCTCGCCGGAGTCGGCGATTTCGGTGAGCCAGTTCGGAACAGGGTCAGCGTCGCGCACGGCGGTCGCCGGTGACTTGGCGAGGATGGCCGTGATGCGGTCCACACGGAACGTTCGCCAGTCGTTGCGGGTAAGGCAGAACGCGCGTACGTAGCTGTGGCCATTGAGGACGCGAACGTCGACGGGCTCAATGGTGCGCTCGGACGCCAGACCCTCGTAGCCCTTCACGTACGTCATCTTGATCTGCTCTCGGGCGCGCACCGCAGCATTGACTTCGGCCAGCAGCGGCTCATCCATCGAATGCTCGACGCGGATGAAGTTGGAGACTACATTCTCGATTTTTTCAATTGTGGAAAAAATGGCGGGGTCGTCATAGAGTCGAGAGGCTTCGCGAAGCGCAATGTTCAGCTCGAAGAGGTCTCGCCACATCAGCGCCGACGGTTCATCGCTTTCATCGAAGAACTCTGCTCGATAGGTCGAGTCGTCGGTGTCTTCATTTTCCCAGTCATCGCAGAATTTCATTACCCGCGCCGGGAAACGCCATGGACCGTCGTGCGATTCAGCCATGGGCTCGAGCGTGACGAGGCGGCCCATGATCAAACGAACGTCCTCGGCCCGCATTGAGAATCGCGTTGCCAACTCGGAGACGCGAAGACCGTCCTGCGCCTGATACACCGCGTGAAGCAGTTGCAGCGTTTGACCAAGCACATCGCTCGAAGCCACTGACGAGAAGGAGATGCCGGACACGTCCGGCATCGGCCCTCGGTTAACGGACTTGAGCCACGACTGGGTTTCCTTCACGAGCGACTTCGGGCTAATCACGCGGAGTCGGTCGGCGCCATCAAGGACAAAGCGCAACGCGGTGTGGGGATTGTCGAACGTAAGGCCGACCTCCACCTTGCCGCTGCCCTTCTTGGCGGTCACGGCCTGGGGGTATTGGCGCGACAGCAGTTCGGCGTAGTTTTCATTCGTCACCACCAACACGTCAATGGGTGTCGGTACTTTTTGGTATTGGGGACGCCACGCGTCGGCCAAGGCCAGTGTCTCGTCATCAACCTCAAAGCTCTCGGCGTGGACCGTGGGCATGGAGGTCATCCGTGAGAATCGATAGCCCTTGAGCTCACCACTACCAACGACGCGGGCCACGAGATAGTAGGAACCATCGACGCTGTAGGTGCGCAACGGCTCCACCGTACGAACCTTTTTCGTTGATGACTGGTACTCAAAACTCACGACACGGCGCAGTCGTAGGGCGCGAATGATTGGTCCGATGTACGCGCTGTACTCCAGACCGCCGTCACCAGCTGGGACGTCGTTGAAGACGGAGAAGGCGCCCGAATTACCGAAACCGCAGAACCGCAGTGCGAGACGCACGACCCGCTGCTCCTCTTCGGTGAAGTAGATCACGGGAGCGTAGCCACTCGAGGGGTCGATCTGGTAGCCACTCGAATCGTCGGGCAATACCACTGTCTCAATGTCGAAGCCGTACTCCCGAATGGCCTTCTTGTCTCGCTCGAATTTCTGGCGCACGGCCGTCTCACTGCCTTGGTAGGCGAGAATTTTCTTTGGGTTCTTACTGGTGACCGGGTACTCGTCAATCTTCAATTGACGGATAATTTCGTCCTGGGTCAGGGGCTTGTGCTCGACGAAGGCTCGCTGGAGCAGCAGGAGCAAGGCGACAATGCGCTCACGGCTCTGCTCGTTTCCGGCGCGATAGGTACTCATACATCTCCTCAGTCGTGTCAACGAATCGTAGCGAACGATAGGTCGTGGGCTTCACTCTACCGACGGAAATGAACATGCGAAAACACCGGTAAACTAAAGGGTCAGCAGTAGAGAAAGTGACCGGTTATGCCAACCTACGAATACGAGTGCCAACAGTGCCACGAACGCGTGGAAGCCGTCCAGTCCTTTTCCGACGCCCCCCTCGTCACCTGCCCCACGTGCGGCGGTGAACTCCGCAAGGTTTTCTCGGGTGTGGGGATTGTCTTCAAGGGTGCCGGCTTCTACAAGACCGATAGTCGCGGGAGTAGCGGCGGCGAGTAGCGATTGGCGATACCATTCGCGATGACGCCTCATCCAGGGGCGACGAGTGAAAGTAGTCGCTAATGCTCACCATGTTGATTGCCATTCCCGCCGTCGTTGTCCTGCTGGCGATAGTTCTGTTGGTGCGGGGTGTCCGCATTATCCAGCAGGGCTTTGTTGGTGTGGTGACGCGACTGGGGCAGTTCAAAACGGTGAAGGAACCGGGTTTAACGTTCATCGTCCCCTTCATTGAGCAGATGCGCGTGGTCGACGTCCGTGAAACGCCACGAACGGGTGACCGGCAGCAAGTCATCACTCGGGACAATGTCGCCGTCATTGTGAACGCCACGATTTTCAGCCAGGTCGTCGACGTGCGCCTCGCTCTGTTCACCAACTCGGACTACCTCGTGAGCGTGGACAACCTCGCTCGAACGTCAGTCCGCGCAGTCTTTGGTTCGATCACCCTCGACGAAGCCTTCTCGCAGCGTGAGCGAATCGGCACCCTCCTGCAGACACAAATGGAAGAAGCCACCGACAAGTGGGGTGTTCGCATCAACCGCGTCGAAGTGCTCGAGATCACCCCTCCCGAGCAGATTCTCCAGGCCATGGCCCTGCAGAAGCAGGCCGATCAGGAAAAGCGCGCGCGAATTCTCGAATCAGAAGGTGCCCAGCAGTCGGCGGTCAATGTGGCCGACGGTCAGCGCCAAGCGGCGATCAAGGAAGCCGAAGGTGCCCAGCAGTCGGCCATTCTCCGCGCGGAAGGTTTGCGTCAAGCCACCATTCTGGAGGCACAGGGGCGCGCCGAAGCCACCGCTCTGGTCTACGCGGCCATCAAGGAACAAGCGCCCGACCCCATGCTCGTTGCCATTCTGCAACTCGACACCCTCGCCAAATTTGCCGAATCGCCAAACGCGAAGCTCATCATTCCGGCCGAAAGTTCCGCCTTGCTTGGTGCGGCGCAAGCCATCAAGAGCGTGATGGAGAACGTCGGGACGATTCCCTCGGCTTAGTTAGTTGCGGAGCGAACCCACAGCGTCGTTCCGCGCACGAGTTCAACGATGACCGCCGAGCCGGGCTCGAGTGCGCGGCCTTCCGTGACCGCTCGCCACGACTCCCCTCGCACGACGACGCGACCGGGGTGCAGTTCATCGCCAACGACCTCCACCACCGCTCCCGTAAGTCCGGCCATGGGGGAAGTGGTCGGGTGTAACAAATCGCCCGGCGTTCGAGGGCCGAATTTGGAGAGGGCGAAGGGACGCAGACCTACCGTGCTCACGATGGTGACCACGAGCCAAATGCCCGCTTGCCCGATGAACGGCACGTGTGAGAGAGCGGCGAGAAAGGCGACCAGGGAGCCCAACGCGACAAATCCCCCGACCAGGGCGTTCGTGTGCAGTTCAATGGCGCCACTCACTAGTAGTAGGGCAATCCAGAAGATCAGGTCCATGGCCGCAGTCTAGGCAGTCGCTGGTGCGCCGCAAGGACACCAGAACTAGGCTGTGAAGGTGATCTTGCCGTCTATTGAATCGCCAGCCGACCTCCTGGCGCTCTCCTACGACGAGCTTGACGCGCTGAGCCAGGAGCTACGCGAGTTCATCATCGCCACCGTCACCACCACGGGTGGCCACTTAGGGTCAAATTTGGGCGTCGTCGAACTGACATTGGCCTTGCACCGAGTCTTTGAATCACCGAAAGACATCGTGCTCTTCGACACCGGCCACCAGTCCTATGTCCACAAAATCATCACGGGCCGTCGATACGGGTTCAAGTACCTCCGTAAGTCGGGCGGTCTCTCGGGGTACCCCAGCCGCAACGAAAGTCCCCACGACTGGATTGAGTCCTCCCACGCCTCCACCGCCTTGTCCTACGCCCACGGATTGGCCGTCGCGCTTCGTCAGAAGCACGAACTAGTCGGTCACGGCGGTCGTCGCCACGTCGTCGCGGTCGTGGGTGACGGATCACTCACCGGCGGTATGGCGTACGAGGCGCTCAACAACCTCGGAGTCACCAACGAACGAGTGGTCATCGTTCTGAACGACAATGGGCGAAGCTACGCGCCAACGATCTCGAAGCTCTCAACGTCGCTCACGTCCCTTCGACTCAACCAGACCTACCTCACGTTGCGCCAGCGCATTCGCAAGTTGCTTCCACGACTCACCAGACTGGGCAAGGTCGCCTACAAGGGTCTCGACGGCGCGGCGAATGTCGTGCGAGAAATGGTTACTCCCCGCGCCTTCTTCGAAGATCTCGGTGTTCGGTACGTCGGGCCGCTGGATGGCCACAATATTGAGATAATCGAATCGGCCCTCAAAAATGCCGCCGAGTGGCCGGGGCCAATTGTGGTCCACGTCCTCACCGAAAAGGGCCGTGGCTACGCCCCCGCGACGCAAGACGACCTGCGCATGCACGATTTTAAGTTGCCACCCAAGAATTTCACGGCACCAACGACCTTTACACAGGCCTTCTCCAACGCCCTCGTCGAAGCCGGTGACCGTGATGACCGCGTCGTGGCCATCACCGCGGCTATGGCTGGCCCGACGGGCCTCCTCCCCTTCGCCGAGCGGTTTCCCGATCGCTTCTTCGACGTCGGCATTGCCGAACAACACGCCGTCACCGCAGCGGCCGGCATGGCCATGGGCGGCCTCAAACCGGTAGTCGCTATCTACTCGACCTTCTTTAGTCGGGCCTTCGACCAGGCCAACTTGGACGTCGGCCTCCTCAACCTTCCCGTGACCTTCGTGTTTGACCGAGCGGGTATCACCGGTGATGACGGACCAAGCCACCACGGTATTTTGGACATTGCCCTGTGCCTCGCCATCCCAAACATGACCGTCTTTCTCCCGTCAAGCGTGGCCGAAATCCCCGCCATGTTGACCAGTGCGCTCGAGCTCCCGACACCCGCGGCCTTACGCTTTCCTAAGACCCCACCCCAGCCCTTTGACGGTCTCGTGGGCGAAGGGCTCGAGGCCCGTCGCGTTCGCCAGGGCGACGGGGCACTCTGCATTCTCGGAGTCGGCAAAATGGCCGACGCCGCGTTCCAAGCGTTAGCCCTTCTCGGTGCCGACGCTGATCGCATCACGCTCTACGACGTTCGCGTCTTGCCACCGGACCCGACGATGATCGATGACGCGGTTCGCCACGAACGCGTCATCACCATCGAAGACGGCACGCGTCACGGCGGCGCGGGCACGCTGATGGTGGCCGCCGTTCGCGACCGAGCCCAAATACTCGGCCTCCCATTTCCCACCACCCGAATTCTGGGTGTTCCGCGCGCGTATTTGACACACGACAGCGCCGACGCCCTCCTCGCCGCCATCGGTCTCGATCCGGCTGGGATTGCTGACGCGCTCGGACGATTGTTGCGCGACGAACCAGAATTTTCTCGCCCCACCCCCGAAAGTCCGACACCGCACTACTCGTAAGTCTCTACAGTGTCTCTATGACGTTTGAAATAGAAAAGACCAATGACGAGTGGCGCCAGGAGCTGTCACCCGAGCGCTTCGCCATTCTGCGCGAAGCGGCCACCGAGGCTCCCTTTTCAGGCTCACTGCTGAACGTGGATGGTGAAGGCACCTTTACCTGCGGTGGCTGTGGTCAGACCCTCTTCACCACCGAGCAAAAGTTTGAATCTCACTGCGGCTGGCCGAGCTTTGACGCCTGCGAGCCAGGCTCAATTATTGAACGACCCGACTACACGTTGTCTCGCGCTCGGGTGGAGATTCTCTGCTCACGCTGCGGTGGTCACTTGGGCCACGTCTTTCCCGACGGCCCGACGCCCACGGGGCTTCGCTACTGCGTAAATTCCCTGGCCATCGACTACGACCAAGAAGCCAACTAAACGTCGAGGAAGCGTCGGATGGCAATCGCCGAACCGATGGAGCCGATGCTGACACCCAGTGCGAGCACCACAATGTCGGTGCCCCACACCGCCGATTGACCCAACGTGAATTCGTTGTGCAGTGGGTACCAAATGTGCAGGGCGGTAACGGCGCCGATCGCGAAGAGCGAGCCAATCAGACCCTGAATGAATCCCTCCGTGATGTAGGGACCACGAATGAACCAGTTCGTGGCACCCACCAACTTCATCACCGAGACCTCGCGGCGTCGCGCGAAGATGGCCATGCGAATGGTGTTCAGAATCAAGACGCTGGCCGACAACAGGAGCACCGCCGCGAGCGCCAAGAACACGATCTGGATGATGCGAATAGCGTGCTCCATTTGGCGGATCTGTTGGTCCGGAGCGGTGACCTGGTAGACGCCGGGTTGACCCTTAAAGGTGGACTCGATGGTGGCCGCATCCGTTGGAATCACGGGAATGCACTGATAGCCCGTGGGCATGTCGGCCGGGGTCAGGACTGAAAACTCGGTGGGCGGCAACAGCTTCTTCGCTTCGAGGTAGTTCTGCTCTTTCGTGAGGAACGAGCACGACTTGACGATTGGTGACGCCGCCAATTCCGCCTTCACGCTGGCGATTTCTCCACCCGAGGCCTTGGGCTGCATCCACACGGTAACGCGAGTACCCGCCTGCCACTGGGCCGATGCCTGTGCCGCACTTTGCTTCAGCAGCAGTGCCGATCCCACCAGAGAGAGCGAGACAGCCACGGTCAAGACTGCGGCAATCGTCATCATTCGGTTTCGCCAAAGATTGGCGAACGTTTCTTTGAAGGCGTAACGGATATAGACGTTCATTGCGCGCTCGTTTCATCGAGACCGTAGACACCACGCACTTGGTCCCGCACGATTTCACCCTTTTCGAGTTCCACGACGCGACGACGCATGCGGTCAACCATGTTCTTGTCGTGGGTCGCCATAACGACGGTCGTGCCAGTGCGGTTGATGCGCTCGAGGAGGGCCATAATCGACTCGGAGTTTGACGGGTCGAGGTTGCCGGTTGGTTCGTCGGCGAGAAGGATGAGTGGGCGGTTCACGAAGGCCCGGGCCACGGCGACGCGCTGTTGCTCACCACCCGAGAGTTCACTCGGGAGGTTCTTCGCCTTTTCCCCAAGTCCGACCAGTTCCAGAATCTGCGGCACCTGGCTATCGATGGTGGACCGGGGGCGACCGATGACCTCGAGGGCGAATGCGACGTTGTCAAAGACCGTCTTATTTGGCAACAGGCGGAAGTCCTGAAAGACACAGCCGATGTTCCGACGGAGGTAGGGGACGCGCCACTTTGGGAGAGCACCGATATCACGGCCCGCCTCGAGGATGCGACCCTGGTCGGGCAGTTCTTCGCGCAGGAGGAGTCGAAGGAACGTCGTCTTACCGGACCCCGATGCCCCCACCAAGAAGACAAATTCGCCCTTCTCGATATCGAGGTTGACGTTGGTCAGAGCGGGGGTGCCGTTCTTGTAGGTCTTAGAGACGTTCTCGAAGCGAATCACGTCCACACCTCCTTAGGGCAACGACTGGGCGACACGGTGGTTCGCCTCGCCATTCTACGCCCCGGCACCTCGTGGGGCGCGGTTTCACCCGTCGCGAACGGTGTCATCACACTATTTTTAGAGAAGCGCGCTCACGCCTGTGCGCGTTGCCGCCGGAGTTCAGCTTCCATGAAGGCGTCGAGGTCGCCTTCAAGCACGGCCTCGACGTTGCCGGTTTCGTGATCGCTCCGATGGTCCTTGACCAACTGGTAGGGCGCCTGCACGTAGGAGCGAATTTGCGATCCCCAGGCGTTTTCGCCCCGATTACCGGACAGCGCGTCGAGCTCGGCCTGACGCTCCGCACGGGCCTTTTCGGCCAGTTTGGCACCCAGAATCTGCATCGCCCGCGCTCGGTTCTGGTGCTGGCTCCGCTCGTTCTGACAACTCACCACAATGCCGGTGGGCAGGTGGGTAATACGAATTGCCGAGTCCGTCTTGTTGATGTGCTGGCCACCGGCGCCCGAGGCGCGAAAGGTGTCGACCCGAAGGTCCTTTTCCTCAATCGTGACCTCACCGGCGTCGTCGTCGAGCAGGGGCGTAATTTCCATACTGGCGAAGCTGGTTTGACGTCGGGCCTGCGAGTCAAAGGGGCTAATGCGCACGAGCCGATGCACCCCCCGTTCGGCGGAGAGCCAGCCGTACGCGAAACGCCCCTTCACGATGAACGTTGCCGAGAGCAAGCCAGCCTCTTGGCCTTCGGTGGCCTCATCAACTTCAATGGCAAAACCACGTCGCTCGGCCCAGCGCATATACATACGCAGCAGCATTTCGGTCCAGTCCTGTGCGTCGGTGCCACCGGCGCCAGCGTGGAGTTCGACAATGGCGTCATTCGCGTCGTAGGGGCCCGAGAACAGGCTCTGTGTTTCGAGGGCCGCAATGGCGGTGGTGACCGTGGTCACGGCCTCGGTAAGTTCGTTAAGCAGAGACCAGTCAGCATCACCACCGGCGAGCGCCTCTCGAGCAAACTCGACCAACACCTCGGCGTCGTCGAGGCCCACGCGCAGACGATCGAAGTCCTCGAGGTCGGCCGTCAAACGCCCCAGTTCCGTGGTGACGGCGCGAGCATTGTCTTGGTCGGACCAGAGGTCGGGGTCGGCGGCTTGGGCGTTGAGCACCGCGTGGCGTTCACGCTGCGCATCTATCTTGAGATAGTCGCGAGCGGCCCGCCAACGTAGCTCGAGATCACTCAACGCGTTTTGGGCGTCTCGAAGGGCGTGTTCTGCCTTAGGGTCGGCCATGGCACTGCTTAAACTTCTTGCCCGAACCGCACCAGCAGGGGTCGTTGCGCCCCAGCTTGTCATTCGGCACTGCGCCCGGGACCACTGCGCCCGAAGCCGTCACGACACCGTCAGCGGCCTCTTCAACAAGGGGGGCGTTCGTCACGGCCCCCTCGAAGTTCACGGGCTCGGGTTCGGCCGGTACTTCGTCCGTCTGTACTTCAATCTGGGTAATGAAGCGGACGAAATCGTGGTTGATCGAGTCGAGCATGTGCTCAAACATCTGGAAACCTTCACGTTGCCACGCGGTGAGCGGGTCAATCTGTGCCACCTGTCGAAGGTAGATACCTTCCTTGAGGTAGTCCATGTTCGAAAGGTGCTCACGCCAACGGGCGTCAACCACTTGCAGAAGGACGTCGCGCTCCACAATCTTGGCGGTCTCAAGTCCATCGACAAACGTGGCGCACTTGGCCTCGTAGAGGGCGAGGGCGTCAGCGATGACCGCCGTCACGACCGCGTCCCGATTGGCGAATGACGCCAAAGTGGCCTCACTAAGGGAGATTGGGTAGTACCCCTGGAGGCCCACGTAGAGGGCGTGAATGTCCCAGCCTTCGGCGAATTCACCGGTGAGGAGTGCGTCAACGGCCTCCGTCAAAATGTCCTCAATGAGCGCCAGCGTTTCCTGGTGCATATCCTCACCGTCAATCACCTGTTGACGACGGGCGTAGATGACTTTGCGCTGCTCGTTCATGACTTCGTCGTACTTCAACGTGTCTTTACGCATTTCCGCGTTGCGGCCTTCGACGGTGCCCTGCGCCCGTTCAATGGCCTTCGTTACCATCTTGGCCTCAATCGGCACGTCGTCAGGCATGGCACGGTCCATCACCCACGAGACGGCGCCCGTTGAGAACTGGGCCATCAAATCATCCTCGAGCGACAAGAAGAAACGACTTTCGCCGGGGTCACCTTGACGGCCAGATCGGCCTCGTAGCTGGTTGTCAATGCGTCGAGAGTCGTGACGTTCGGTGCCGAGGACGAAGAGACCACCGAGTGCGCGGACCTCGTCTGCCTCGACCGCACACTGCGCTTTCGTCTTCACGAGGGCCTTCGCCATCGCCGCCTCAAAATCTGGCGAATCAGGCTTGAGTCCGGCGGCCATCACATCACGAACGGCCAGACCCTCAGGGTTGCCACCGAGCAGGACGTCAACACCGCGGCCCGCCATGTTGGTCGCCACGGTGACGGCGAACTTACGACCGGCTTGGGCGACAATTTCGGCCTCCCGGAAGTGCTGCTTGGCGTTGAGGACTTCGTGGTCAACGCCGGCCTTGGAAAGCTCACGGGATAGCAGTTCTGACTTCTGAACCGAAGCGGTACCGAGGAGCACGGGCTGCCCCTTGGCATTGCGCTCCTTAACTTCTTCCACGATGGCCGCGAATTTGCCCGCCTCCGTCTTGAAGACTAGGTCAGCGTGGTCAACGCGCTGCGGTTGGCGGTGGGTCGGAATTGGCACGACGATAAGCCCGTAGGTATTACCGAACTCGCTCGCTTCCGTTTCGGCCGTACCGGTCATACCGGACAACTTTGTGTACTGACGGAAGTAGTTCTGCAGTGTGACGGTCGCCCACGTGTGGTTCTCGTCTTGAATGCGGACGCGTTCCTTCGCCTCCACCGCCTGGTGAAGACCATCGGACCAGCGACGACCTTCGAGCACGCGACCGGTGAATTCATCGATGATCTCGACGGCACCGTCGCGCACCAGGTACTCCTTGTCGCGGGTGTAGAGCTCCTTGGCGCGCAGGGCATTCGACAGCTGGTGGACGTAGTTGGTCGCGACCGCGTCGTAGAGATTGCTCACCCCGAGCTGACGCTCTACCTTGGCAATACCCTCAGCCGTCGTCATGACCGTCTTCTTTTCGAAGTCGACCTCGTAGTCCACGTCACGCTTGAGGCCACGGGCGATTGATGCGAACTGGTAGTACAACTTGGTGGTGTCAGCCATAGCACCGGAAATAATCAGTGGCGTACGGGCCTCGTCAATCAAGATGGAGTCGACTTCGTCGATGATGGCGAAGTGGTGACCGCGCTGCACCAACTGGTCCTTCGAGCGGGCCATGTTGTCCCGGAGGTAGTCGAAGCCCAGTTCGGTGTTCGTACCGTAGGTGATGTCGCTGGCGTACGCGTCGCGCTTGGCCTCAAAGTCCGTGAGGTCGGGTCCGACGCGGCCAACCGTCAAGCCGAGCCAGCGGTGGAGCTGACCCATCCAGTTGGCGTCTCGCGTCGCGAGATAATCGTTTACGGTGACGACGTGAACACCCTGCCCCGCGAGTGCGTTCAGGTACACCGGAAGTGTTGAGACAAGGGTCTTACCTTCACCCGTCTTCATTTCAGCCACCCAGCCAAAGTGCAGCGCCATACCACCCATGAGCTGGACGTCGTAGTGGCGCTGGCCGAGTACACGCCAGGCCGCCTCACGGACGACAGCAAACGCCTCGACCATGAGGTCATCGAGGGTTTCGCCCTCGTTCAGTCGAGCACGGAATTCGACGGTCTTCGCTTGCAACTGTTCGTCGCTCAGCGCCGCCATTTCATCGGCCAGATTGTTGATGGGCACGACGAGTTGTGCGAGTTCGCGAACGCGCTTTCCTTCGCCGGCTCGGAGGATCTTTTGGAAAACGTTCATGACCCGTCCACTCTAGTTGCCCCACAAAAATAACGAGGTTGGGCTGCGAGTGCTGACCTGGTCTTTGACCCCACACCTGCCTACCTTCCGAGTGCCACTTTGACCCTCATCCACCAGGACTTACATCTAAACCGCGCCATGCTCAGTGCCGCAAGGCACCTTACGTGGGTCGTTTCGCCCGCGACTGGCATCGACTTTCAACCACAGACCACTCGCAGCCCACTCGCAGTCTAGAGAACCAGACCATTCCGTGAAAAGGCGATGGTCGCCGATCGTGTCAGAGTGCCGCTACCGTCATCCGGGCGAAGAGGTCGGTACCGACCGGCATGCAACTTCACGCTCAGCTCGGTTTGACACGCTGAACAGCAACTTTCGCTCGGGCGTTGGCCCTTGGACGACCAGCACGCTCCAGTTTGCCTTGTAGATGACCTCGGAACTTCCCGCGTTCTCGAGGGCCCGCCGCAAGGCTCTGGGGTCGTGATGCCATACTGAACCCGACGCGTGCGCCAGTGTGACGACGCCGTCGTCACCAACGGCCACTACCGTGCATGCCGTGCCGGGGTCGGGGGCTGAGCGAAAGGCCTGAATGTAGTGGACGCCATGCCCAGTGCGAAAGCTTTCGCAGGGGGCCGAGTCGCCGTTTGACAAAATGTCCATGGATGCTCCTCATCGCTTCCAGCGGTACCACCGTGGCTCGTTGCTCGGTTGGCGGAGTGTCAGCGGGCTGGATCCCTCGACTCACTCTTGATGACACCCGCACTCTAGGCAGCGGGTGTGACGCGTCGCTACGAACGGCGCGTCAGCAGTGTGAACAACAGTCGCAGGCCGAGCACCGCCCCGGCGACGGGCAGCAGCAACACTCGCCATCCCTGTGCACTTTGCACCTCGAAGCGCAGCGCGCTTCGGTGGTGCGCCCACACCATGGAACGAGTCGCCCGGCCTCGTGAGACCCCTTCGACGTGCGTTACGACCGCGTCATCAACGGCGAGTACCGAATAGCCAGCACGACCAACTTCCCAGCAGAGGGCCATATCTTCGGCAAACATGAAGTACCGCTCATCGAAGCCACCAATCTGCTCAAACACGTCACGACGAATCAAGAAGCAGGCGCCCGAGACCCAGTCGACGGTCCCATCGGCGTGGCGCGACCGGTAGCGGCGCGTCGCCGGATTCGTCGGCCACAGTGGGGCCAGTAGAGCATGGACGCCAGCGAGGATCACCGAGGGAAAGACACGATGTGAGGGGTACACGGTCCCGTCAGGGCGAAGAATACGCGGGCCCGCCACGCCGGCCCGCGGCGACTGCTGCAGCGCCTCTACCAAAAGTGCGACGGCATCATCGTGCAGCACCACGTCAGGATTCGAGACCAGTAAATAGGGCGTGCGGGCCGTTGCGGCCGCCCCTCGGTTGACACCACGCCCGTACCCCAAGTTCACCCCGGGCTCGACCACGGTGGCGTCACCCACGATGTCGCGGGGCGTGGAGCCAGCCTCGCCATTTTCCACCACGACAATGTCACGCACGCCGTTGTCGCGAAGGGAGCGAAGACAGCCCGACAACACATCAAAGGCGTGATAGTCAACGACCACCGCGCTAACGGAAACTGCAACGTCGTTCAAGAGGCCCCGCTGGGTCGTCGATCACGGTCGGCGAGTAACCGCGCCACGCCTTCTCGCCACGAGGGTAGTGATGCGAAGGCCTGGGCGAACTTGGTGGTGTCGAGGTCGCTCCGCTCAGGTCGGTGCGCCTTCGGAGCGGGGTCGAGATCCTTGGTCAGAATTGGGGTAGCGAAATCGTCACCTCGTCCGAGGGTGCGCCCCGCAAAATCAGCCACGTCAAACCAGGTGGTGGTGCCGGCGTTGGCCACGTGCCACACGCCGCCGGGTGTGGTGCGAATAAAACACACGAGTGCACGAGCCAAGTCGGCGGCACAGGTCACCGTGCCCGTCTGATCGGAGACAAATCGAACCTGCTGACCGCTGAGCGCCCGGTTGGCAATGATGTGAAGGACATTTTTCCCTCGGACACCCATGACCCAGCTCGTACGGACAATGGAGTCCTCCGGTCGGCAACGTCGCTCTCCGTCGCGCTTCGAGCGTCCGTAGACGCTGAGGGGATTCGTCTCGTCGGACTCAACGTAGCTCGACCCCTTGAAGCCATCGAAGACGTAGTCCGTCGAGACCATAATGAAGTGTGCCCCGACGCTGGCCGCGGCGTCGGAAAGGTAGCCCGTTGCGAGGTCGTTCACTTGCGTGCAGGTCTCGTCATCGGTTTCGGCTCGATCGACCGCGGTGTAGGCAGCCAGATGCACAATGACGTCGGGGCGGGCAGTGGAGATCGCCCGGTGCACGGCTGCTTCGTCGGCAATATCGAGGTCGTGGTGGGTGAGCCCAATGACGGCGAACTCATCGGGTCCGACGGGCGCATCGGGCTGAAAGGTAGGGTCCCCACCGAGCGGGGTACGACCCGACAGTACGTCCATCAGATCGACGCCGACCTGACCTCCGGCACCGGTTACGAGTACGCGTTGAACTGACATCACTGCTTCTCCTGGGGTCGGACGTGGACCACGTCACCTACGTCAAACACGCGATGGTGGCCCTGAACATCGACTTCCAGTCTCCCAGATTCATCGACACCAACCCCGACACCCGTTACAACGCCGTCGGGAGTGGTGATTGTCAAGAACTGCCCGACTGTGCTCAGCGCCTCGTAGTAGAGGGATCGAAGAACGACAAGGCCAGCTGGTCGGTCCAGCAATGGTCGCAAACTCTCGAGTTCAAGGAGCACCTCGTGCAGCAAGGTGCTGGGGTCCACATCAACGCCAGTGGCCGCCGAAAGTGAGGTGGCGTGCGCGAAGGCGGGGTCCACACTCAAACAGTTGACACCAAGGCCAACGACGACCGCCGGACCGGCTGCCGAGGTCACCAGTTCGGCCAAGATGCCGGCGACCTTCTGGTTCCCAAACAGCACGTCGTTCGGCCACTTCAAGTCGGGGGTTCGTGCGGTCAGCTTGGTAATGGCTGCTCGCAGCGCCAGGGCGACCGTGGCTACCACCAGTTGCCGTGCATCGTCGGCCACCGCCGGACGAAGCAGCACCGAGCAGAGCAGCGACGTGCCCGGCGGGGCCACCCAGACGCGATCAAGCCGGCCACGGCCGGCAGTTTGAAAGTCGGTGCGCGCTACCAACCCCTCTGCGGCGCCGGCACGGGCTTGCTCGGCTACCCACGTATTCGTGGAGTCGAGAGACGCAAAGGTCTCAACGCGCCACCTCGATGTATCCATGCTCAGAGATTAGGGTTAAGTACCTGATGTCTACGACGTTTGTTCTGACCGGAGGATTTTCGTGTTACGTAAAGTGCTGATTGCCAATCGTGGCGAAATTGCTGTCCGAGTTATTCGTACGTGCCGTGAGATGGGCATTGCCACCGTCGCGGTCTACTCCGAACTCGACCGCGATGCCCTGCACGTTCGCCTCGCCGATGAGGCCTACGCCCTCGGTGGTCAGACGGCCGCCGAGAGTTACCTCAACACTGACGCGATCCTGAACGCCATCCGCCTGTCGGGCGCCGACGCCGTCCACCCCGGGTACGGCTTCTTCTCCGAGAACACCGACTTCGCCCGCGCCATTACGGCCATGGGCGTCACCTTCATTGGACCACCACCAGCAGCCATCGAAGTGATGGGCGACAAGATTTCGTCCCGCGTGGCCGCTGCGGAAGCGGGAGTGAATGGTGTCCCGGGACGCAACGACACGCTGAGCGACCCCGCACAGGTCATTGCCTTTGGTGAGGAATTTGGCTGGCCCGTGGCAATTAAGGCCGCCTACGGCGGTGGTGGACGAGGCATGAAGGTTGTGAACGGCCCGGAAGAGGCGGCCGCGGCTCTCGAATCAGCCATGCGTGAAGCGCTGAGCTACTTCGGTCGAAGCGAGTGCTACGTCGAGCGGTACCTCACGTGGCCCCGTCACATCGAGATGCAGGTGCTGGGCGATACGCACGGGAACATCCTGTGGCTCGGTGAGCGCGACTGCTCCGCGCAGCGTCGTCACCAGAAGCTCGTCGAAGAATCACCAGCTCCGAACTTCCCCGATGATGTCCGACGCGCCATGGGTGAGGCCGCGGTCAAGGTGTCTCGTGCGTGCGGCTACTACAACGCGGGCACCGTGGAGTTCCTCTACCAGGACGGCGAATTCTTCTTCCTCGAGATGAACACCCGACTGCAGGTCGAACACCCAGTGACCGAACTCGTCACCGGCCTCGACCTCGTTGAATGGCAGATTCGTGTGGCCTCGGGCGAGGTCCTGCCATTCTCGCAAGACGACATCAAACGTGATGGCCACGCCATTGAAGTCCGCATCAACGCCGAGGACCCCGCGGGGGGACGTTTCGCGCCGTCGCCGGGAACGCTTGCAGCCTTCCGCGCTCCGTCGGGCCCTGGTGTTCGGCTGGACGCCGGCTACGAAGCGGGCGACACGGTGTCGCAGTACTACGACAACTTGATCGCCAAATTGATTGTCTGGGGGCCGGACCGTGACCGCGCCCGCCGACGGATGCTGCGCGCCATCGAAGAAACCACGATTACCGGCGTGGCCACCACGCTGCCCGCCGACGTCATCATTCTCTCGGACGACGAGTTCGTTGCCGGCACCCACTCAACCAAGTGGGTCGAGACGAACCTCGACTTCTCGAGCATCGCTTCGCCGCTCCCCGTAGCGGCACCCGACAGCGACGAGCTCGTTCGTCACGACGTTGTCGCCGAGGTCAATGGCAAGCGCGTCAGTGTCGCCCTCTACACCGCCCCCGGAGCCGGAGGCGGTGTGCCTCGCGCCGCTGCCACGAAGCCCCGACGACCGAAGGCCGCCGTCGTATCGGGCAGCGGCGACGTCACTGCCCCAATGCAGGGGACCATCGTCAAGGTGTCCGTTGCGGTTGGTGACGAGGTGAGCGTGGGTGACACCATCGTCATCCTCGAAGCCATGAAAATGGAAAATGCCGTCGTGGCCCAGCGCGCCGGTGTCGTTGGATCCATCAGCGTTAACGCGGGTGACTCCGTGAGTGCTGGTGATGTCGTGGCTGTCATCGCATGAGTGCCCTCGACCGCGTCGCGAACGAAATTGACGCTCACCGGGAGTCGCTCGTCGCCCTCAGCCACTACGTGCACGCACACCCCGAACTGGGCTACGAAGAGTTCAAGAGCTCGGCCGCCGTCGCCACCTGCTTGGAGTCAGCGGGTTTCGCACTCGAGCGCGGCATTGCCGATCTCGACACCGCGTTCCGCGCCACCGTGGGTTCTGGCTCGCTGCGCATCGTGTTCTGTGCCGAATTCGATGCGCTGCCCGACGTCGGTCACGCGTGTGGCCACAACATCATCGCCGCGTCATCAGTCGGCGCGGCCATTGGCCTGGCCCCACTCGTTGATGAACTCGACCTCACCGTCATCGTGCTGGGTACGCCGTCCGAAGAGGGCGGCGGCGGCAAGATCGACCTGATTAACGCCGGATACTTTGAGGGTGTGCACGCCGCGCTCATGCTGCACCCCTGGCCCGGTGATGGCCCCAGTGGCATCTTCTCCGACCGTGATCGCGGCATGTGCCTTGCGGTTGACCAGTTCGATGTCACGTTCTCGGGCAAGGAAGCACATGCGTCAGCCGCGCCGTGGGAGGGCGTCAATGCTCTGGACGCGCTAACGATTTCGCAAGTGGCTCTTGGTCTCCTTCGCCAGCAGCTCCCACCAGGCGACCAGGTGCACCTGATTGTGATCGAGGGTGGCTCGGCTGCCAACATCATCCCCCACCACGTGGTGGCTCGGGTTATGGTTCGATCGGTCACCATTGACCGCCTCCAGGTACTGCGCCAGCGTGTCAACCACTGCTTCGAGGCCGGCGCCCTGGCCACGGGTGCCTCGATGACCATGGACCTCATTGGTCACACCTTCAGTCACATGGAGACCGACCCCGATCTCGTGCGGCACTACCGTCAGGCCGCCGAAGGGCTCGGGCGAGTCTTTCCCCTCGACGACCAGGGAGCACCGCTTCCCACGTTCTCGACCGATATGGCCAACGTGTCACTCGTCGTTCCCTCGATTCACCCACTCCTCGGCCTGCCGACCCACGGTGCGGTGAATCACCAACCCGAGTTCACTGCGGCCTGCATTACCCCAGCAGCGGATCAGGCGCTCATAGAGGGAGCGACCGCCTTGGCCCAGACCGTGGTGTTGACCGCTCAGGACGCTGCGCTCGTCACTCGATTGAAGGCGCGCACGTGATTCTCGAGCACGTGTGGCTCAAGGTACTGTCCGGACAGGAAGAGGCGTACGAAGCATCCCTACGCGAGGCCCTGCCCATCATTGAATCGGCGCCACGGTGTTACGGCGCCGAAGTACGCCGGCAGGTCGAAGATCCGACGCGTTACGTGGTGCTCATCCGGTGGGACTCAGTGGCCGACCACATGGCCTTTCGCGAGACCGACCTCTTCATTCAGTGGCGCGCCCTGACGGTGCCGTTTTACGACGGCCCGCCAGAGGTCACGCACTTTTCTGAACCACTACCTCGCTGAGGCCTACGCGGTCACCGCGTGCGGCATGCAGAGGTCGTCGTATTCGGCAATGATGATCTCGCCAGCGTGCTCACCACACGCCGGGCACTCGGGGTCCCGGCGCACCTTGAAGGTGCGGAAGCTCTGGTCCAGCGCGTCGTACGTGAGAAGGCGGCCAACGAGTGGGTCACCCAACTCAAGCAGCAACTTGATGGCTTCGACGGCCTGAATCGAACCCACGATGCCGGGCAGTACGCCCAGCACGCCGGCCTCGGCGCAGCTCGGGGCCAACTCGGCGGGGGGTGGCTCGGGGATCATGCAGCGATAGCACGGTCCGACGTAGGGATTGAAGACCGTGACTTGGCCCTCGAAGCGGAAGATCGAGCCGTGGACGACGGGAATCTTCTTCAGCAACGCCGCGTCGTTGACGAGGTAGCGCGTAGGGAAGTTGTCGGTGCCGTCAACGATCACGTCGTAGCCGTCGATGATGTCGAGAATGTTGTCGGCGCCCAGACGAGTGTCGTAGGTATTCACCTTGATGTCGGGGTTCATGCCCTCGAGCGTCTTGCGGGCCGAGTCAACCTTGCGCATGCCGACGCGCTCGAGGTTATGGAGGATCTGACGCTGCAAGTTCGAGGTGTCGACCACGTCCATGTCGATGATGCCGATGGTGCCTACACCAGCGGCAGCGAGGTAGAGCGCGGCGGGTGAACCAAGTCCACCGGCGCCGAGGAGCAGGACCTTGGCCCCCAGCAGCTTCAGCTGACCCTTCTCACCAACTTCGGGGAGGAGGAGGTGGCGGTGGTACTGGATGCGCTGCTGCGCGGTCATGGTCTGGGGCGTGGCCCACGTGAGGCCCTCGTCCTTCCACTTGTTGAAGCCACCAATGATGGAGACGACGTTTGTGTAGCCAATGTCCTGCAGCGTCTTGGTGGCGAAGGCCGAGCGGACACCGCCGGCGCAGTAGACCGCGAGCGGTGCGTTCTTGTCCTGGATGCGCCCCTCAACCGAGAACTCCAGGTTGCCGCGGGGAATGTGCACGGCGCCAGGAACGGCGCCCTGTTCGTACTCGTCAGGCTCACGGACGTCGAGCAGGGTGTAGTGACTGATGTTCGCCGCGACCTCGTGGGGGTCGATCTCGGTGATCACAGCCTTAGCAGCATTGAGTAGTTCTCTGGGTGACGACACGGGGGTCTCCTTCGTACGTTCTAAATCTTACTACTTTGGTCAACATTTGACGCAACCCCGTCGGTTGACCCGCTAAACACGTGAGTGTGACTATCACTTCCGTACTTTCGAGCCGCCGTATGGTGCGGTCCTTCAACGGCACCCCTATTGACAGTGACCAGCTTGTGGAGCTCTGCGCTTCCTCCCTGTGGTCCCCGACGGCGGGTAATAGTGCGGGTGTCCGGATGCACATCATCGCGCACGCTGACCTGCCCGCCTACTTCGCGGTTGCCACCGACGCCGACTGGCGTGAGCGCTCCGAGCGCTTCGCCGGTCTGGCTCGCGCTGGCGCCGCCGTGCTCGTCACGTCACGACCGCAGGACTACGAAGCGCGGTACCGCGACGAAGACAAGGCTGCGTCCGGACTCGGTGAGCGCGGCGCCTGGCCAATCCCCTACTGGCACACCGACGCGGCTATGGCCACTATGTCGCTTCTCCTCCTCCTCGAAGAAGCTGGTGTGGCGGCGACCCTGTGGGGCAACTTTCGCAACGAAGACGCCGTTCGCACCTGGGCTGGACTCGAGGAGGAACTGCTCTTTGGCACGCTGCTCATCGGACATGCTGATGGATTGGACCATCGCTCGGCGTCACTGCAACGCCCCGTGCCATCGCGGCGGGAGCGAGTGTCGGTCGTTTCGCCGGACTAAATCCGTCGCCCAACAATGACACCCCGAGGCGAGTCGTCAGTGGCGACGCCCCCGTCGGTGTCAGAGGTTTCAATCACCTCGAAGAACTCCTCCGCCATCGACAGAACATCGGCTGTGGCGAGGCTCAACTCGTCGATATGGCCTTCTCGACTCCGAAAAAGGCCGTCGTCGAGTGCCTCAAACAAACGGAGGTGCCAGGTGGCGAGTGGGTCGTTGAAGTCCACCGACATGACGAGGGTATGGGGACCGACGTCGTGGGCCCACGGAGTGGATGCTGCGAGGTCGAGAAAGTGGCTCCGTGTGGTGAAGTCCACAATGAAGAGGCCGTCGGGCGAGAGATGGTTCGCGGCTCGCTCGAACACGGTTCGCCACCCTGCAGAAGTGGTCACGTGATTGATGGTGTCACAGACGCAGAGCACCACATCAAACGTTCGACCGAGATCGATGGTGGTCATGTCGCCCCGATGAAAGCGTGCCTTCGGTAGACGCCGGGTGGCAACGTCAAGCATGGCGGCCGAGCGGTCAACGCCGACCAGATCGAGACCAGAGCCCATGCCCGCCAGTACCGCACCAGTGCCACACCCGAGTTCGAGGACACTCGCCGCCCTGGGGTGGTGTCGCTCGAGCAGCGATAGGAGCAGTGCAATACGCTCTTCGGGCTCCTCATTCACCGCGTCGTAGTACGCCGCGAAGAGATCGTACGGGTCAGTCACCGCGCCCTACAGAACGGCAGCCAGCATGTCACCAATGGACGTGGCGTTAAACGTGAAGCCGGCGTCGGTCAGCACCGAAGGAAGAACGCGCTGACTTGTCAACACGGTGTTGTCGGCGCACTCGCCACCGAGTATCGCCCGCATGGCGAACGGCGGCACCATGAAGACCGATGGACGATGCAGAGCCTTCGCCAATGCGTGCGTCAGTTCACGATTCGTGCACGGGGACGGTGACGTGATGTTGAAAGCACCCGTGAGTTTGGTGTCGAGGGCGAACAGCAGTGCTCGCACTTCGTCAGCCAAGGTCACGGGGCTCATCCACTGACGGCCTGAACCCAAGGTGCCGCCCAGCCCGGCTTTGAAGACGGGTAGCAGCTTGGCGAGCGCGCCACCTCGGGGGTCCAGCACGACACCAGTGCGAGCAAACGAAACGGCAACACCAGCCGCCACGAGTGGCGCGGCCGCCGCTTCCCAGGCCTGACACACTTCAGCGACGTAATCGCCGCCGGGCGTTGACGATTCGGTGAGTATCTCGTCACCCCGGTTTCCGTAGTAGCCAATGGCCGAGCCGCTGACCAGGACACCCACGTTGGCCCGCTGCGCCACGTCGGCGATCAACGCGGTCGACGTCGTGCGAGAGGTCAAAATGCCCGCTCGATAGGACGGTGTCCAGCGACGGTCCGCAATACCTGACCCGGCCAGGTGAATAATGCCGTCCAGGGCTCCCATCGCCGCGAGATCACCGTCGTCCACCGCTCCAGTCGCCGGATTCCAACGGACCGTTGTTCCCGTCACGGACGAGCTACCGGGACGAACAAAACGGACAACCTCATCGCCCCGTGCGGTGAGGGCACCGCACAGGGCCGTGCCTATGAGACCGGTTGAGCCAGTGACACCGACCCGCATTAGGCGCTTGCCAAGTCTGTGATCATGGTGACCAGCGTGCGCACCCCGTAGGCCGTTGCGCCCTTGGACTGGTAGTCACTGGCCGAGTCATTCGTCGCCGGACCCGCGATGTCGAGATGGGCCCACGGCACTCCTTCGGCGAAGTGTTCGAGGAACAACGCGGCCGCGATGGCTCCGCCGTACCCACTGGCGTTCCCGCGATTCTTGAGGTCGGCCACCGTTGACTCAATGTCTTTGTTGTAACGGTGCAGTAGTGGCATGGGCCAGAGTGGCTCACCGGCCGACGAGGCCGCGGCCATCAAGCGAGTCGACAGCACCTCGTCGGAGGCAAAGAGGCCCGCACACTCTTCGCCCAGGGCCACCATCATGGCCCCAGTCAGTGTCGCCACGTCGATGATGGCGTCGGGCTTCGCCTCGACGGCGAGCGTCATCGCGTCGGCCAGAATCAAACGGCCTTCGGCATCGGGGTTCTCAATCTCAATGGTCCGACCTGAGCGTGAGGTCACCACATCAGTGGGCTTGATCGCACGATCGCCCGACATGTTTTCGACGAGTGGCGCAATCATGGTGACGCGAACCGGCAGTCCGAGGGACGCCACGGCGTCGATGGCCCCGGCTACGACGGCCGCCCCACTCATGTCAACTTTCATGCCAATCATCGAGTTAAGGGGCTTAATCGCGAGTCCACCCGTGTCAAAGGTGACGCCCTTGCCGACGAGTGCGACGTGCGCCACCGCATTCGCAGGGCGATACGAGGCAATGACCACGCGCGCGGGTTCAGCCGAACCCGCACTCACCGCGAGGACGGCGCCCAGGCGCTCATCGCGAATCTTTGACTCCGTCCACACGTCAACCGTCACGCCGTCATGGCCCTCGACGCGCTGCGCAATCTGACGAGCGAGCTCCTTTGGCGTCATGGTGTTTGCGGGAGTGTCCACGAGTCGCTTCGACCAGTTCGTGGCATTCGCTACCGTCACGGCCCGATTGACTCCAGCGACCACCGCGTCGTGATCGGCAACCGACGGCAACGGATCACCAACGGCGACGATCAAGCACTCGCCCTTGATGGCCGGTTCCTTGTAGTCGTAGCTCGAGAGCAAAGCACCTTCGACGAGTCCAGCAGCCAGTGCACCATTGTCGAACGCTCCACTCGTGGGCAACACGAAGGCCACCGCTGCGCCGTGGGCGCGGCGGGCACCGGTGGCGCCGACGAATCGATACGCCTCCGCCGTCGGCGCTTCGCTGCCGATACTGACGAGAACGATGGTAGGACCATCAATCGAGGCCAGTGACACCGCACTCGCCATTTTCTCGCTCAGTCCGTGTGCGGCGCACCACGACGCGCTGAGCACTGGGGGTAGCTCGTGTCCGGCCAGAGAACTGGGTACGCCGGGGGCGACGTGCGCCTCGCCCTCAACGAATCGAACGGGGATAACAATGACCGAGGCGGCGTCGATACCGTCGAGTGAGATGACACGGGCTGCATTCATCATGCGCTTTCTTCCTTCATTGAACGAGCGGTGCGATGGGCTGGTCCTTCGGCCACGCGGGCCAGGGTCCATACGAAGTCACTCAGACGATTCAGGTACGCCACAACGAGTGACCCCTCGAGCGACCACGAAACGGCTTCGCGCTCGGCGCGTCGAATGACTGTGCGGGCGACGTCGAGGGCGGCCGAAGGCTGATTCTCTCCAGGCACCACGAATTCGGTCGGCATCTCGACCTGGTGTGACCAGTAGTCGATGCGCTCTTCGAGTTGATCAATCATGCGCTGGGAGACCTTGGTACGGTCATCTTCCAGCTTCGGACGGTTGTCGAGCTGCGTCGCCACCTCGGCCATCAAGATCCATAGGTCCCGTTCGACTTCAGCGATGACCTTGTTCAGGGGTTCGTCCACGGGCTGGAGTGAGCGAGCCCACCCGAGGGCGGCCTGTGCTTCGTCCACGGCGCCGTTCAAGGCAATGGCGTCGGCATCCTTTTGTGTGCGCCCGCCAAAGAGCAGTCCAGTAGTGCCGTCGTCGCCCTTACGGGTATAGATCTTCATGCCACCCAGCGTAATGAGAAAAACGGTAAGCGGTAGCCTTAGTCCATCGTGTTTGACTCCCCTTCCTCCTTGCGCCCGCGTTCGAATGACCCGTATCTTGCGGCCCTCTCGCGGGGCGTCCTGATTTACGACGGTGCCACCGGAACAAATCTCCAGCGTCAGGACCTCACCGCCGACGATTTTGGTGGGGCCGCGTACGAGGGCTGCAATGAACTTCTCGTCGTCACTAAGCCGTCGGCTATCGAACTCGTGCATCGCTCCTTTCTCGAGGTGGGCTGTGACGTCATTGAAACTGACTCGTTTGGTTCATTTTCCGTCGTCCTCGCCGAATACGGCATCGCCGACCGCGCCTTCGAACTCTCACTCGAGTCAGCCCGCATCGCCCGTCGAGTTGCCGACGAGTACTCGACGCCAAGTCAGCCTCGCTTCGTGGCCGGTTCCATCGGCCCCGGCACCAAGTTCCCGACGTTGGGGCAGATCACCTACGACGACCTCTCGGCGAGCTACGAAGAAATGGCCTACGGGCTCCTCGAGGGCGGCGTGGACGTCCTTCTCGTGGAAACCATGTTCGACCTCCTCTCCGGCAAGGCCGCTGTCGCGGCCTGCCGCCGGGCCATGGCCCGCCACGGTCGCATCGTGCCGATTCAGGCGCAGGTCACCATTGAACTCACCGGCCGCATGCTGCCCGGCACCGAAATCGGGGCCGCGATTACGGCCCTCGAGGCCGTCGGCGTCGATGTTCTCGGGCTGAACTGCGCCACCGGTCCAGTGGAAATGTACGAGCCACTCCGGCAACTCTCCGAAACCGCGCCGATGCCGCTGGCCTGTCTCCCCAACGCGGGCCTGCCCAGCGTGGTCAATGGAGCGATGCACTACGACCTCACGCCCGAAGGACTCGCCGAACACTTGGCCAAGTTCGTAGCCGAGTACGGGGTCCAGGTCGTGGGTGGCTGCTGTGGCACCACTCCCGAGCACCTCGCCGCCGTGGTCGCGGCCGTCCGGCCCCTGACCCCGGCGACCCGCACACCCGTCCTCGAGCCCTCCGTCGCCTCGATCTACTCCGCCGTCAACTACCAGCAGGATCGTTCGGTCTTGATGGTTGGTGAGCGCACCAACGCCAATGGTTCAAAGAAATTCCGTGACGCGATGCTCGAAGGCGACTGGGACACCTGCGTCGCCATTGGTCGCGACCAAATCAAGGAAGGTGCCCACGTCCTTGACGTCTGCGTCGACTACACCGGTGCCGATGGCGTCAGTGACATGAACGAAATGATGTCGAGGTTGGCGACCCAGTCATCCGTGCCCATCATGGTCGACACGACCGAAACGAAGGTTGCTCGTCAGGCCCTGACGTGGCTCGGTGGTAAGGCCATGCTCAACTCCGTCAACCTCGAAGAAGGTGACGGCGAAGGCACCCGACTCGACGGCTTCTTGTCGTTGGCCGCCGAATTCGGCGCCGCCGTTGTCGCGACCTGTATTGATGAAGAAGGGCAGGCCCGTACCGCGGAGTGGAAGCTGCGCGCCGCCACCAACATCACGAATTTGGCCGTGGAGCGCTACGGCCTCAAGGCCACCGACATCTTCATCGACGCCTTAGCCCTCCCCCTCTCCACTGGCATGGAGGAGTCCCGCCGCGACGGCATCGAGACGCTCGAGGGCATCCGCCGCATCAAGGCGGAACTGCCCGGGGTGCGCACCATTCTGGGGCTGTCCAATATCTCCTTCGGACTGAACCCCGCCGCCCGTCAGGTCCTCAACAGCGTGTACCTCCACGAATGCGTCGAAGCCGGCCTCGACGCCGCCATTGTGCACGCGTCCAAGATCATCCCCCTGGCGCGCATCGACGACGACGCCAAGCGCGTCTGCCTCGACCTGATCTACGACCGTCGCACGTACGACTACGACCCCCTCCAGACCCTCCTCACCATGTTCGAAGGCGTCACTACCTCGTCCCAGAACGCCACGAATCTCGACGACCTCTCGCTCCGCGAGCGCTTAGAGCGTCGCATCATCGACGGCGTCCGCGGCGGTCTCAGTGACGACCTTGATCAGGCCATGGCTGATGGCCTCGGCCCGCTCGAAATTGTCAATGACATATTGCTCGCGGGCATGCGCACCGTGGGCGAGCTCTTCGCCACGGGCGAGATGCAGCTCCCCTTCGTGCTTCAGAGCGCCGAGACCATGAAGATGGCCGTCGCTCACCTCGAGCCATTTATGGAGAAGTCGGACCAGGGCGGTCGAGGTCGTGTGGTGCTCGCGACGGTCAAGGGTGACGTGCACGACATCGGGAAAAACCTGGTCGACATTATTCTCACCAACAATGGGTACGAGGTCATCAACCTCGGCATCAAGGTTGGTATCAACGAAATGATCCAGGCGGTCAAGGAGTACAAGGCCGACGCGCTGGGTATGTCCGGCCTGCTCGTCAAGTCCACGTTGATTATGCGCGAGAACCTTCTGCTCATGAACGAACAGGGCCTCAGCGATGTGCCCGTGCTCCTCGGTGGCGCGGCCCTCACTCGCACCTACGTTGAGCGTGATTTGCGTCAAATCTACGAGGGCCGTGTCTTCTACGGCAAGGATGCCTTCGAAGGCCTCAGTGTGCTCGACCGACTTGGCGAACTTCGTAAGTCGGGCGAGGAGGACCTCACCTTCGGACGCGAAATCTCCGAGAAGAAGGTCTACCGAAAGATTCGTGGGGAAGAGCGCGAAGCGCCCGCTGACCTGCCCCCTCGTAGCCCCGAGGTCGTCACCGACAATCCATTGTTTGTGCCGCCCTTCCTCGGCAGCCGAGTGGCCAAGGGCATGTCCGTCGATGAGATCAGTACCTTCTTGAACCTGACTGCACTCTTCCGTAATCAGTGGGGGTATCGCCCCGAAGAGGGCGAGGACGACGCCGCGTTCAAGGAGCGAGTCAGCGCCGTCTTACGCGAACAGCTCGCCCTCGCCAAGGAAGAGGACTTGCTCGTTCCCCAGGTGGTGTACGGCCACTTCCCGGCCGCGGCCGTTGGCGACGATCTCGTCCTCTACACCGATGACACGCGCACCGAGGAACGGACTCGCTTCCACTTCCCCCGCCAGCACGTGGCCCCCTACCTCTGCATCGCCGACTTCTTCCGGAGCGTGGATTCCCCCGACAAGGACTACGCCAGCTTCATGCTGGTCACGATGGGCACCAAGGTCTCGGCCCGGTGCGCCGAGCTCTTCGCCGAGAACCGCTACCAGGACTATCTCCTCCTCCACGGTCTCGGTGTCGAAATGGCTGAGGCGCTCGCCGAACTGTGGCATAAGCGCATTCGTGAAGAACTGGGCTACGTCGAAGAAGACGGTCCGACACTGTTCGGGCTCTTCCGTCAGCAGTACCGAGGTGGGCGCTACTCGTGGGGCTACCCCGCGTGCCCCGACCTCACCGACAACGCCAAAGTCGCGGAACTCCTCGAAGCGTCACGTATCGGTGTCGAGGTGTCGGAAGGGTTCCAGCTCCACCCCGAGCAAACCACTGACGCCATCATCTGCCACCACCCGAGCGCCAAGTACTTCGTCGCCTAATGTCTCGGGTTGTCGGCCCCCTCGACCCCGAACAGTGGATGATCGTCCGCGACCTCCGATTGGCCTCCCTACGAGAAGACCCCGACGCCTTTGGTGCGAGTCTGGAAGAAGAAGGCGCCTGGAGCGAGGCCCAGTGGCGAGACTTCGTCACTCGTCAGGCCGTCTTTTCCCTCGATGACGAGACCGGCCCGTCCGGCATTGCCCTCGTCGAGACATTCGCGGGTGATTTCGGGGCGACCTGCTGGCTGGGTGGCTGTTGGGTCGCGCCCCAGGCCCGACGTCGTGGCCTCCTTCGCCACTTCCTTCGCGTCATTGATACCGTCGCCGAGGACCGTGGCTGGCAGGTGCAAGGACTTGGCGTGTGGGAGAACAACCACAGCGCCATCGCCGCCTACGAGGCGCTCGGTTTCGTTCTCATGGGCGAGTCCGTCGAGAGCACGAGGCGACCTCCACGACGGTACGTGCGCATGATTCGCACGACGCCCAGCGCCTAGCGGCGAGTAGGCAGCGCGAGCGGCGTCGCGTCACTCAACGCTTCGCGAGCGTGGTAGCTCGACCGCGTGAGTGGTGACGACTGCACGTGCGACAGGCCGAGTGCCATCCCACGGGCCGCGAGGTCGTCAAACTCGGCCGGCTCCCAGTAGCGAGCCACCGGCAGGTGCTTAGCCGTCGGCCGCAGGTACTGACCAATGGTGGCAATGGACACACCAATGTTGGCGAGGTCGGCCAGTACTTCTTCGATCTCGTCAGCGGTTTCACCAAGGCCGACCATCATGCCGGACTTGACCGTGAGGCCCGCCGCGACACTCCGGGCGAGCACCGTCAACGAGCGGTGGTAGGAGGCGCTCGGACGCACCGCGCGTTGCAGCCGCGCCACCGTCTCCATGTTGTGATTCATCACGTCGGGACGGGCGTCAATGATCACGTGGAGGTCTTCAGCGCTGCCCTTAAGGTCCGAAATAAGGACTTCGACGTTGGTCTCAGGGGACCGCCGACGAATGGCGTAGATGGTGTCAGCAATGGCGCCGGCTCCGCCGTCAGCGAGGTCGTCACGCGCCACGCACGTCACGACGGCGTGCTTGAGCCCCAATCGCACCACGGCTTCGGCCACCCGCTCGGGTTCGGTGGGGTCGAGGGGCATGGGTTTACGAGTGTCAATCAAGCAAAAGCCGCAGGCTCGCGTGCATCGCTCACCATTCACCATGAAGGTGGCGGTGCCGTCGCTCCAGCATTCGAAGATATTGGGGCACCCGGCTTCTTCGCAGACCGTCACCAGGCGCAGGTCTTCGGTCAGCGTTCGAAGCGACTGATACTCCTGTCCCATGTGGGCCTCAATACGAAGCCATTCAGGCTTACGGGTATTAATCGGCAACGCCTCATCGGGGTTGACGCCGGCCTTGCGGAGTCGACGGATGAGCGGACGCTCATCTGACGTCGTTGACACCGAACGGTCAACGCGGGCCACCCGCTCCTCGCCACCAATACGGGCCACCAACTCTTGGCCGAGCAGTTCTTCGACCTCGAGCAGGTCCACATCGAGGCCGAGCGACTGCAGCGAACCGACGGGTCGGTCGGGAATACCGCACGGGATAATTGCCTCGAAGGCCGTCATGTCAGTTGACACGTTGAGGGCCAGGCCGTGCAGGGTACGGCGCAGGCCCTGGGCGTTGCGCTTGGTGCGGACACCGACCGCGGCAATCTTCACGGGCGTCGCGTCGAGGTGAGCCCAGACCCCCGGGTACTCCTCGAGTCGACCGACGCGACCAAGCTTCTGGTCCGCGTCGAGCATGGTCACCGTCGCGATGATGGCGTCTTCCATCATGGTGACGTGCGCTTTTCCAGCGGAAGGGTCGTCGACGACCGTAATCACTGGCCAGATAACTATCTGGCCCGGTCCGTGGTAGGTCACGTCACCGCCACGATCGGCGTCCACCACGTCGGCACTCAGCGTGGTCGGATCGACCAGGAAGGCCCCCTCGGAGGTTCGAATCCCCTTGGTGTAGGTCGGGGGGTGCTCCATGATGAGGAGGTAATCGTCAGCGGCGTTCAGCAGCGCTCGCTGGAGGTCATTCGCCTCTTCGAAGCGAACGCGACCGAGGTGGCGCCGACGGAGCATTTATCGCTCGGCGGCGACGTCGTCGAGCAGGGCGCCGACGCGCTCAACGAAGGCAGCGGCCACGACACCATCGCAGACGCGGTGGTCAAAGGACAGACCCAGCACAACGCGCTGACCGACGGCGATG
>Ga0208740_1000105_pt1 | contig 31979 bp, 28 predicted proteins | sample CryBogCBE08Jun09_FD_184567 | JGI IMG/M metagenome (GOLD analysis project Ga0208740, IMG submission 184567) | Freshwater microbial communities from Crystal Bog, Wisconsin, USA - CBE08Jun09 (SPAdes) (version 2) | ecosystem: Environmental > Aquatic > Freshwater > Lake | place: Crystal Bog...
CGGTTCGGGCACGATTGCGGTCACCTACGCCGTCACCGGTACCGGGTGCTCGATTGCCGGCTCGTCGCTGTCGGCTTCCGCCGCAGCCAGCTGTGTCGTCACGGCCACTAATCCCGCCAACGGTATCTACGCTGCCGTTTCGTCCGTCGCGGTCACGTTCACTTTCTCACTGCTGTCTCAAGCGGCGTTGACGATCAGCAATACGGCTCTGACGGGAACAGCAGGTACTGCCGTCACGCTCTCGGCAACGGGTGGGTCGGGTACAAAGTCCTATTTGTACACCGTCACGGGTACGGGTTGCTCAGTGAGTGGTGCCTCATTAACGGCATCCACCGCTACAAGTTGTGCAGTGACGGCGCACAACCCCGCCAACGGTAACTACGCCGCAGCAACCTCGGCGACCGTGACCTTTAAATTCTCCCTCGCCGCGCAGGCGACGTTGACTATCGCCACGTCTCCCTTGTCGTACGCTCGCCCTGCCACGGCGTCCTTGAAAACCTCAGGTGGGAGCGGAACTGGCGCGGTCACCTACGCAATTTCAACTAAGTACTCAAACACGGCCTCGGCGTCGATTTCCGGCACAACCCTGACTGGTGCGAAGGCGGGGTACTGTTACGTTGTCGCGACGAAAGCCGCCAGCGGCATCTACGCATCGGTCACGTCGGCCGCGGTGAAATTTACCTTCACATGAAGGAAGGGTCGACTGGTCCGAGTGGGGTAGTGGGCAGTGCGTTCGCAGAAAATATTCCGACTGATGGCAGGGCCCTTGCTACCATCGAAGTCAGATTGCGGAGCCGTCAGGGGAATTGTGAGCACCAGTTTTGTCCGACGCATCGCCGCGGCACTGGTCCTCTCGAGTGGGGGCGTGGCACTCAGCGGGCCGGTCGGTGCGTTGACGGGAACGTCGCCCTGGTTTGATCAAGCACTGACGCAAGCAACCTCGTCGCAGTTCACCTCGATGACCTCCGTCTCGTGTCCGACGAGCAGCTTCTGCGCGGCGGGTGGGAGCTACACGGTGACGGGTGGACGCAATGCCTTCGTCTCGACGTTCAACGGTTCGAACTGGACTTCCCACATAGTGGGCGCTTCGTTGGGTGCGACGACCATCGTGGTCAACAGCGTGTCCTGTGTTTCGGCAGCCTTCTGCATCGCGGCGGGAAACTTCGTTTCTCCGGGTGGCTCAACCCTTGGCTTTGTGACCTCGTGGAATGGTGTGAGCTGGTCCGACCAGGCCCTTCCGCCCCTCGCCACCGCCCCGACGGCGGAGACCCTCTCCACCGTGTCGTGCGTTACGACGACGTTTTGCGCGGTCGGCGGTGGGTACCTCGCCGAGGGGGCAACAACGACGTTGCCCTTTGTCAGCGTCTTTGACGGTACGACGTGGCGTGGGCAGACATTTGATGCGAACGTGGCGTCGTCGAACTCGGTGGCGGCCGGTGCTATCGACAGTGTGTCGTGCGTGTCGGCAACCTTCTGTGAGGCGGGCGGCGATTACGGTGACGCCGTCAATTACGGTGCCGGACCCACCACTGAGCCACTGGTGGCGTCGTGGAACGGTGTGCGATGGAGCGCGCAGCAACTGGCGTCCACGGTCAACACCGGACACAACGGCAACGTGACCGCCGTTTCCTGCGTCTCGACCACGTTCTGCGTTGCGGCGGGGACCGACGCCGTGCAGCAAGCGAGTACCCACAGCGCCTTTCTTAGTGAGTTCAACGGCTTGACGTGGAGCAGTCAGGGATTCGCCGATCTGGTACCTCGTCCACTACTTGCGACGGTGACGTCGGTCTCGCTCCCCGCAGTCTCGTGCACGTCGGCACAGTTCTGTGTTGCCACGGGTTCCTACGTCTACCAGCCGCACGATCTTCCTTTGTCGGTTGCCTTCGCCACCACGTGGAACGGTCAGTCGTGGGCGGTCCAATCGTTGGAGACGTCGCTCCCACCCACGGGGGGTGCCGTCGCCAGCACCGTGTCGTGCGTCAACTCAACGTTTTGTGTGGTTGGTGGCAACGACAGCCCCGTAGGCCAAGCGGTGGGTTCGGTTCCCCCGCCCTCGTTCGCCTTTGTGAGCGTTTGGAATGGCGGCAGCTGGCTCGACCAACCCACCGCCACCTCATTCGCCGGGGCGTCGAGTGCGAGCGTGCAAGCGGTGTCCTGCACTGAGCCCGGAACGTGTCAAGCGGTGGGGGAGTACGTCGATAGTGGCGGGAACCAACAGGACTTCGCGAGCACCAACGTGGTGCTTCGTCAGGCGCCGCTCGTGGTACTCGCGCCCACTCGTGCGATCGTTGGCCGCGAGGTTTACCTCACGACGTCCGGTGGCTCGGGCACTATTGCCCCAACGTTTGCGGTCACGGGACGACAGTGTCTTCTTGCGGGGCCGCTCCTCACGGCAACTGCGGTCACCACCTGCGTCGTCACGGCGCGGAACGAGGCCAACGGTATGTTTGACGCGGCGACCGCCGCGCCCGTCACTGTCACCTTTACGCTCGCCCGACAGCCTCTCTTGCTCCTGAGATTGCCCCGGTTCGGTACTCTGTCGCGACCAGTCGTCGCGGTAGTAACCGGTGGCGGTGGCGTGGGCCGCGTTCGGTTGAGTGCATCGGGTAACTGGTGCAGCGTGCGAGGCCTCACGGTGGTGGCCACTCAGCCAACGCTCTGCACGGTTCGGGCCACGAAAGCGTCCAGCGGTTCGTACGGGAGTGCCGAGTCGGCGCCAGTGGTGGTTTCCTTCCGCTAGCGAGCCCATCGTCCGGACTGTCACATCCGCTCTCTATGGTGGAGGGGTGAAGACGACAACTGCCCCCACCACTTTGCCTCGCACTCTCGGCACCCTGATTGCCTCGGGGTATCAGCCACGGAGCATCCGTGAGGAATTGCGAAGCAATCTCGAAGCCCGTATCAAGGAGGGTCGTCCGCTCTCGTCGGCCGTGCTCGGCTACGAGGACACCGTCCTGCCCCAGCTCGAGACTGCCATTTTGGCCGGCCACGACGTGATTTTGCTCGGAGAGCGCGGCCAGGCGAAAACTCGGATGATTCGATCACTCACGGAACTGTTGGATGAATGGCTGCCCATTGTTGCGGGGTCCGATGTTCGTGACAACCCCTTCGCCCCCATTTCGGTCTTTGCCCAAGAGCTGATTGCAACCGAAGGCGATGACACGCCCATCGACTGGATCCACCGTGACCAGCGTTTCGCTGAAAAATTGGCGTCGCCCGACACGTCCATGGCAGACCTCATTGGCGAGGTCGATCCGATCAAGGTGGCGGGTGGTCTCTACCTCGACGACCCTCGGGCCCTGTCGTTTGGACTGGTGCCGAAGTCGAATCGAGGCATCTTTGCCATCAACGAATTACCAGACCTCTCCGAGCGTATCCAAGTCGGTCTCTTGAACGTGCTTGAGGAACGTGACGTCCAAATCCGTGGTCACCTGGTTCGACTCGATCTCGACATTCTGGTGGTGGCCACCGCCAACCCCGAGGACTACACCAACCGTGGTCGACTCATTACGCCGCTCAAGGACCGGTTTGGTAGCCAGATTCGCACGCATTATCCCCTCGACGTCGCAACCGAAATAGCCATCATCAAGCAGGAAGCTTCGGTGCCGACCGCCGACCGCCCCGTTACTATTCCGTGGTTCATTGACGACATCGTTGCTCGCGTGAGTCACGTCGCCCGTCAGAGCAACGCTATTTCGCAAAAGAGCGGGGTGTCCGTTCGACTGTCCATTGCGAACTACGAGACCGTCGTGGCCAGCGCCCTTCGTCGCGCGTTGCGCACCGGAGACGCCACGGTGACCCCGCGCATTAGCGATCTGGCGGCCATGGTCCAGTCCACGCAGGGCAAGATTGAGTTCGATACGCTCGACGACGCCGATGCCGAACACATCATCGCGGCGCTGGTCTCTTTGGCGGTGCGCCACGCATTCATGGAGTACGTCATTGTGGACGATGTGGCAGGGATCGTAGGTGCGTTCGATGGCGAGGCCGTTGTTCACGTCGGTGACGACCTCGCCGATGCGTCGTACCTGGAGATATTGGCATCGATGCCGGCTCTTCGAGCGGCGGCTCGCGGTCTGTTCGTCGATGAGCCCACTGAGGGCGAGCTCGCTTCGGCGGCGGAGTTCGTGTTGGAGGGTCTGTACTTGACCAAGCGACTCGCCAAGGATGCCTCGGGGCCGCGTGCGCTGTACCGGACGAGGAATCGCTAGATGGCCATTCGCTACGGCTTTCGCCACATTGGCGACGACGACCACGAGGATGTGGACGTCGAAGAGTTCTTGCGTCTCCTGAGTGAGGAGTTTCTCGAGCATGGCGACCTGGAGTCCGCGATGGAGCGCTTACTCCGTGAGGGGTACACCACGCGCGACGGTGAGCGTATTGAGGGGCTCGAGTCGTTGCTCGAAAAAACCAGGGAAAAAAAGCGGGCCCTCGAACGAGATCTCGATCCCGAAGGGGAGCTGCTGCGCTACCACCAGCTTCTCGACGACATCGAAGACCTCGAGGCCGCTGCCGCCCAAGAACTTCTCGATGATGCTGTAGCGTCCACCGACGAACGCCGTATCGAGGTCACTCGCGCACTGGTTGACGAACGCGCGGTGCAACGCGAGCTGGTTGGCGATCAATTGAATGAACGCATTGCCGGGTACCAGCAGTACGAATTCATCTCCAGCGAGGCTCGCGAGGCATTCGAGCATCTCGTCGAACAACTCCGACAAGACCTCCTCGCCACGTACTTCGAAAAGTCCAAGGAGCTGGCACAAAATCCTTCCAGTGAAGAGTTTCAGGAACTTCGGGCCATGATGGATGCCCTGTCAACGATGATTGAGCAGGACCGCCGGGGCGAGCCTCTGGACCCTTCGTTTGAGAACTTTATGGCGACATTCGGGGCGTACTTCCCCGGTGCCACCTCACTCGACGACGTTGTTCGCATGATGGCCGAACGCGCCGCCGCGGCCGAGGCCATGTTCAATTCATTGCCGGCGGAACAGCAGCAGGAGCTGCGCAACCTGTTTTCACAGCTGCTGACGGATATGAGTCTCGACTTCTCGCTGGCCCGTCTCTCGGCCAACCTCCGTCAAGCCCTGCCCGATATTGACTGGCAACGGGCACAGCGTCTCCGTGGCCAGCAGGGTGGATCGTTCCGTGACGCCCGCGGTGTGATGGAGCAGTTAGGCCAGCTCAGCGGACTCGAGGACTTTCTCGAACGTCAGCGAGCGACTACGGGTCTGGCGGAAGTCGACGTGGAGGCGATCCGACGGAATCTCGGTGACGACGCGGCTCGCCACGTGGAGAAGTTGCGGGCCGCCATGAAGCAGTTGGGGGATCGCGGCATGGTTGACCGTTCGGCGAAGGGGGTCTCCCTCACCGCCAAGGGCGTGCGGCAGATTGGCCAGCAAGCACTGAAAGATCTCTTTGGGCAACTAAATGACTCACCAACGCTCGGATCGCATCGCTCACCGAGCGTGGCTCGAGGCGGCGACCGCGAGGAGACGGCCAAGCCCTGGCAACCGGGGGAAGCCGTCACGCTGCACTTAGCGCAGACGCTCCGAAACGCCGTCTTTCGTCAGGGGCCGGGAACACCCGTTCGACTGCAACCCGACGACTTTATGGTCGAAGAGTTCGAGGCCACGAATCGAGCGGCGACGATCTTCGCCATTGACCTCTCGCTGTCGATGGCAATGCGTGGCAATCTCGTGCCGGCAAAGAAAATGGTGTTGGCACTCACTCAGCTGATTCGGTCGAAGTATCCGCGGGACTTCGTGGCGGTGGTGGGCTTTGGTGAGGTGGCGCAGGAGCTTCGTCTTGAGGACATCCCCGGGCTGACTATTGATTACAACTACGGCACGAATCTCCAGCACGCGCTCGCCCTCAGTCGCCACCTCCTGCGTAATGAAAAGGGCGATCGACAGATTGTGGTGGTGACGGACGGAGAGCCAACGGCGCACCTCAATGACTACGGCGAGCCATTCTTTTCGTGGCCGCCGGTTCCCGAGACCCTCGAAAAGACGATGGCCGAGGTCCTTCGCTGCACGAAGTCTGGCATCACGATCAACACATTCGCCCTCGACATTGAGCGAAGTCAGTTCCCCTTCGTCGAGCAGATTGCCCGTGTCAATGGGGGGCGCACGTTCTACACCTCAGTTGATGAACTCGGTGTCTACGTGCTCGATGACTTCGTGAACCACCGCCGTGGCGTGTAAGAACGAGGCGAGGGTGGCGAGAACGCCGCTGACCATTTCGAGGTAGTGGCCCACGGGGTCATCATTGACGTCTTCCTCGTCGTCCAACCCCTCGACGACACTGTCGTTGAAGAGATCATCAAAGTTCGGAACCACGGAGAGCAGGACCAGTACCGTGTCGCGAGCGACCGCCGCCTGATCGACGAGTTCATCGGCGAGCTGGGCGAGCTCGAGTGCGGAGTGGCCGGTGACGTCGGGGTCGATGTCGGCAACGACGACGGAAAAATCAAGCCCGTCGGGACCGGTCACAAAAAAGCCAACGCAGGCCCGAGTGCGGAGGAAGGAGCCACCCGTCACGATGTCAAATGAGCTGGCGACGAGCTGGTCGTGGCGAATGGCGTCGGTCACGTGGCCGTCGATGGCGTCAAAGGCATCGGCGAGGGCGGCCGCGACACTCGCAATGTGGCCAGCCGTGTCGTATCCCGAGCGAAATGGCGCGAGGTCCGGGGCAATGCCGGTGAGGCTACCCAACTCGTTGCCCCATCCGGTCTCGTCGCGGTTGACGACGGTGTTGAGGAGACCCTTGCCGTGAGGGGTCGAGGTCTCGACGAGGAAGCACTGCGCGAACGACTCGAGTCGGTCGGTCGAGCGAAAGAGAACGTCGGCAATGTCCGCACTGGATGGCGGTGCGATGTCGAGGAAGCGTTGATGCAGGATGGCGATATCCATGGCGCACGTGGCCGCCACCATGAGGCCACCCTTGAACCACGCGCTGAATTCGGCTTCGTTTATGACGGGCATCAGTGCGTACGCGTCGTAGGCCTGGGTCAGTGCATCGTGGCTCGAGGTTCGAAGTGCCGTCACGATGCGGCGATGGGCGAAGGTGGTCAGAAGATCGCTGTCACCCTCGTCGAGCGAACGTCGAAAGGTGGCCAGGTCACCCTGGCGTAGCGCGTCACTGACGATGGCGGCAATGGCGTCGTCGAGGTCGTCGTCTCGAAAACGAACGAGGTCGCGCGACGGACCGTCGTAGTTGAGTTCAGCGAGTGGTGATGACATGGCTCCATCGTAGGGGCAGAACATTTCGTGAATGTGAAACGGAAAATCGTGGGTTCCCTGGGTCATTTCCGGGTCGCTCGATTTGCATTATTTCTCGAACTCAGACACAATGACACGGTTGTAATTACATGGGTAGTGCGGAGCTGCCCATAGCGAGGAGTACACCATGGAAATCGTGAATTTGATTGCCGACACCGAAGACCGCGGCTGGCAGTCTCGTGCTAACTGCATGGGTGTTGACCCCGACCTGTTTTTTCCCGAGCGCGGTGCGAGCACCCGTGAGGCCAAGGAAGTCTGCCGAGGCTGTGTCGTTCGTGACGACTGCCTCGAGTACGCCCTCGACAACGGTGAGAAGTTCGGTATCTGGGGTGGCATGAGCGAGCGTGAGCGACGCCGCCTACGCCGCGCCCGCGCCCTAGAGCGCCGCGCCCAAGCCAGCTGAGTAGGGGCGCGTTCGACGCGCCTCAATCGTGGCCTCGGGACTGAGCCCGAGTGCCGACCACCGGGTTGGTGCCACTCGCTCGAGTATCACCTGCGGCGTGAGGCCTACCAGCTCAGCGTGCAGCAACTCTTCGGGTTCTCGCAGGCTCGCAGCAACGTCGTCGTAGAGTTCGCCGAGCGACACGTGGGTCACCTCAATGATGTTGCAACTCACTTGTGTGGACGGGCCAACAGTCAGTCCCAGTGTTCGCACCCCCGGTCGGCGAAGGGCGGCGGCGAGTTGTTTTGTCCGCTCGATACTGGTATTCGTCAACCAGAGATTCCACGCCACGAGTAGTGGTCGTGCCCCAATCGTGACGGCCCCCGCCCGAGGGTCCGACGTCGCGGGGCCCCGGTCGGGGGCGAGCGTGGTGAAGGCGGTCCGCCGCACTTCAGGCAACGTCCGTTCGCCGTTCCCCAGTGGCCCGTAAAAGAAGACCGGAATGCCGAAGGTGCGAGCCACCCACTCACCGAGCTCGTCGCGGAGGGCGACGGCTTCGTCAATCGTGTGCTCATCGAGTGGGACGAACGGCACCACATCAACGACCCCCAGTCGGGGGTGGACCCCGCGGTGGACGCCAATGTCAAGCCTGGCGATAGCGGCGCCCAGCAGGCGCTGGACGTCGGCCAGCAATGGAGCGGGCTCATTAATCAGCGTGAACACACTGCGGTTGTGCCACTCGTCGCTATGGCGATCGCGCAATGAACCACCGGCCGCCCACTCCAGATGGGTGAGCAGAATCGGATCCTGCCCCTCTGAAATGTTGATAACGCACTCGAACACCACTTCAGCCTAGGCAGGAGAGTGGGTGAAGTTGGGCGAGTAGACTGTCCACACCTATCGTGACGTTTCTGAAGGAGTCCCGTGAGCCAGGTCCCGACCACCGAGAGTATTGAAGTTACCGACCCCGTCGGTCACGTCCAGGTCGTCTACCTTGGCCCCGTCGCTCCCCACTGGGAGTGCCGCATGGTCTTTGGTGACGAGGAGCAGATTCAGGGGTTCGTGGACCGTATTGACGCTCGTCTGCGCTTTCTGCCCCCACACGACCCCCAGTTCCGTCGTAACCGTGAGCGTGTCAACCGGGACGCTGAGCGCGAAAACCTTCTTATTGAGTGGAACCTCGGGTACGACGAAGAGGCTTAGGCCAACGGCGAGTGCGTAACGCGCTCGTACCACTGCTCCGGTGCGCGCAGCTCCTGGGCACTGGGCAAACCGTCAACGCGTAAGAAGGCGTCGAAGACGCTGAGACCGTGCGTGGCGTCGAGCGTCGCGACAAAACTCGCCGCCTCGTCTACGTGCGATCCCTGGAGCGATACCGAGAAGAGCGCGGCGGCCGCGTCTTCACCCTTGGCGTCGCTCCGCCGGTGGCGTCGCCACGCCTCAGCCAGTGCTGGCTGCGGACCGTGAAGTGCCGAGGTAATGGAGAGTGCGGCGGCGTCGAAAAAGGCGGCGAGCGCAGCGGTGGCGGCATTCATGGCGTCCGAGACGTCAGACGATTCGGGCAGCGCAACACCGTCGAGCAGTCCCTGCGGATTCCCCATGAGGCTGGCCAGACCATCGGGATTCCCCATGAGACCCTGGAGGCGGTGCAGGATGTCACCCTGCGCACGGGCGGCTTCGTGCACCGCGTCGAGGAGCAGTGCACGAAGTGAATCGCTGAGCCCGGGTTGGCACAAAACGTTCGAGGCAACAAACTCGCGAGCGAGGGCGTAGGTGAAGACGACGTCGCGATCCAGGGACCACTGATCGGCAAAGGCGACCACGTTGTTGACCACGATGTCGTGGGTCGCCGTGGCTCGAGGCAGGGGGAGCGCCGATAAGGCCCAGGCGCGGTCACTGAAGTGACCGGCCACGCTGCCGAGCTGCATACCCAGCATCATCGGTCCAATCGACGCGCTCAGCTGGGCCATCATTGGTGGCACCTCGTCGGGTAACGCGGGGGCACTGGTCGCGGAGACCAAAGGATCGAGTAAAGGACGCCACTGTTCGAGTGCACTCATCGTGAGGCCGGCGCGATTAACGGCGCGTACCTCGTAGTCAGCCACAATGCCAAAGAGGGCGTCAACGTGGCGCCCCACCAAGGGTGCGAGTTCCTCGAGGCGGCTCCGTTGGGCCGGCGCGGGGTTCGGGTCGCCGTCATCGCCCCGGGCGACGGTTAAGGCCAGCTGCGTGGCGTTGACGTACCAGGCATCGGGGCCCTGCTGGGAGAGCATTTTGAACAGGTCGCCGAACGGGACGCCCATGGGAGAGTCGGTCATGTCTCCAAATTAGGGGCTCGTCGCGAATCGTCACACACCGTCTACGATTTACGCCAATGGCCACCGACGTAGCGATAGACATTGGCACGGCGTCAACCCGTCTCGCGACGAGCCGTGGGGTTGTCTTTGATGAACCGACCCTGGTCGCTATCGACACGAGCACCGGCGACGTCATCGATATTGGTCACGGTGCCCTCGACCTCGTCGGTCGCACGACTCGTCACATTGTTGTCTTCCGGCCGCTCGCGCAAGGAGCCACCGTTGACTTTGACGTCACGTCACGACTCATCGCCGCTCTCTTTGAACGAGCGAACGTTTCCAAACTGAGTCGGGCGCGTGTGGTGATGTCAGTGCCCTCGCTGGCTACCTCCATCGAGCGGCGCGCCCTTCGCCAGGCCGCCCTGCAGGCGGGTGCGAAAGAGGTCACCTTGATTGAGGCACCCATCGCCGCGGCGGTGGGTTTGGGGCTACCAGTGCAGGACCCGATTGGCTCAGCCGTCGCCGTCCTAGGTGCGGGGGCCTCGGAAGCGGCCCTGCTCTCCCTCGGCGGCATTGTCACGTCGGGGACCCGGCGGGTGGGTGGCAGCGACATCGAAGCGGCACTGGGCTCACTCTTGCGCACCCGTCGTGGCGTCGTCGTGGCGCCGAGCACGCTCGAAGCACTCAAAATCGCGATGGGATCGGCGCGGCGCCTCAGTGACGGGCAGTCCGTCATGGTCTCGGCTCGGACCGTTGACCGCGGGCGACCAGTTGAGGTCGAAGTGACGTCCGCCATGGTCAACGAGGCCCTCGGTGACGTGGTGGCCCAGACCGCCCGCCTCGTGGAAGAGTGCCTCAGCGACGCCCCGCCAGATCTGTCACAAGACATTTCGGAACGAGGTCTGACCCTGGTCGGTGGACACGCCCAGCTGCGCGATTTTGCCGATGTCCTGGCTTTGGCCACTGGTTTGACGGTGACGGTGCCGGATCAGCCGGCGACGGTCGTCGTTCGGGGCCTGCAACTCTGCCTCGACGAAATGGCCGCGCTCCACGCGCTGCTGCGCAACGTCGATCGCTAGTTCGCGTCGCTCACGATACCGAGTTGGCTGACGGCCGCTCGTACCTGCCAGTCCTTATCCTCGCTGGCCATCGCCAGGGCTTCGTCAATGTCGGGGCCTTCGTAGTTCGCGAGCGCCACAATGGCCCGCCGGCGGACCGGCGGTTTGTCCCGCAGCGCGGCAATGATGACCTCGCGCGCATCGTCGTGGCCTATGGCACCGAGGGCCGCAATAGCGGCTTCGCGGCACCGCGCATCGTCGTGCGTCCGAGCGACGTCGCAGAGGACCGAGACTGAGGGTTGGTACAGGCACTCGCCCAGGGTGAACGCGGCCGCATCCACGACGAGGGCGTCGTCGTCTCCGAGGAGCGTCACCACGACGTCGGCCACCGTTGGTGAAGGGTGATGCTGTGAGAGCTGAGTCAGTGCTTCGCGTCGAACATCGACGTCACTGTCGTGCAGCGCGTCGAGCCACTGACGATCGCTGACGTTGCCGGTGCGAACGAGACCACGGAGGGCGAGGACGCGAGTGCGCGGTCGGGGGTCGCCAAGTGCCGATGCCAACAGGGTTCGGTCCTCTTCACTGCCGCGGGCGCCGGCCCGCAGGAGTGATTCGTCAGAGGGTTCCGGTAGCGTTAGGTCATCGTGCACCCGACTATCTCACCACCAAAACGACCTCGCCGTCGACTTAACGTGATTCTGGTGACCATCGCCGTGCTGGCGGTGGTGGCCGCCGGCTTGCAGCGGTGGCAGCTCAACGAGTTCGCTATTACCCCCGGCTCGGCGACCAACGTCCCGCCGCTCGTCACGATTAAGGGCCTCGATACGGCGCACCGACACGATCGGGTGCTCCTCGTCGATGTCTATCTCTCGCAGCTCAGCATGCTGCAGTACCTCACGCTGCACCTGCGGTCGCACGTCGAATTCATTCCCGGTTCGTGGCTCACGTCGCCGGGTGTTCCCACGAGCGAACTTAATGCGCAGGGGTACCAGGAAATGAGCGACTCGAAAACCGCAGCGACGGTCGCGGCCTTTCGAGCCCTGGGCTGGCACATCCCCTCCACCCCTACGGGTGCGGTGATTACCGAAGTGCTGGGCAACAGCACGGCCAACACGGCCGGTCTTGGAGTGGAGGATCGCATCACGTCGGTCGACGGTCATGCAATTACCACTAGCTGTGGCCTTATTGCCGCTATTCGACCCCTCGCCCCGGGCACGACCGTGCGACTCGGTATCACCCACCAATACTTCACCGACACGGGCCTCCTGCGCATCGGCCGCTCGCACGTGGTGCGACTGCGAACGGAGTCCGTGCCGGTCGCCGACCGTGGGCCGAGTGGCTGCGCCGGCGTCAAGGGACCGGAGCGGTCATTCTTCGGGATGGGATTGGAGGACGGAGTGCACTACACGTTCCCCGCCACCGTGGCCATTGACACGACCAATATTGGTGGCCCGTCGGCGGGACTCGCTATGACGTTAGCCATTATCAACGCGTTGTCGAAAACCTCAATCACCGGCCACCACCTCATCGCGACCACCGGCACTATCGATCCCAACGGGGCGGTGGGAGATGTTGGTGGCGTGGCGGAAAAGGCGGTGGCCGTGGCCAACGCTGGGGCTAAGTATTTCTTCGTTCCCGTTGCGGAATTGGGCGCGGCGAAGTCGGCCGGTGAGACCGGACTCCACATCATTCCGGTCTCGTCTTTGCGGCAAGTTCTGGCCTATTTGCGGACGTTGGGCGGTGCCGCGCCGCAACCAATAACTCCACCAACGAAACCGTAAAGTTCGCCCGTCACGCCGTAGGCTAGAGGGAATGGAAGAACGCCGCATCCTCTCTAATCAGCGCCACAACTCCGGGGACGTGCCTCGCGTGACGTTCTCCACGATTCGTAAGAATGGCCTCGATCCCGCCGAGGTTCGCTCCTATCTCGACTCGGTGTCGCGCGAAATGCATCAACTCGAACAGCGAATTCGTGATCTGCACGAGCAGTTGGCTGAAGCGCAAAAGCGGGCGGCGAATCCGACCTTCGACGAGGCCACATTGACCCAGGCACTGGGCGCCCAGAGCGCGGCGATTTTGCGTTCGGCGCACGAGGAGGCGGGGCGAGTGACGGCCGAAGCGCAGCAGCGCGGGGCCGCCGTCTTTAGTGAGGCCCAACAGCGTGCCTCGAAGCAATTGATAGAAACGCAAGAGCGCATCACCGTCATGCTCACGGAGGCCGAACAGTCGGCCCACCAGCTCGACGCGGATGCTCGCAGTGGTGCCGAGCGCCTCATTGAGACGGCCAAGATCAACGGTGAGTCGTTAGTTGAGCGGAGCCGTGAGCAGGGGCGCGCCATTGTGGAACAGGCGACCGAGGCGCGTCGCGCCATTTTGAACGACCTCGCCATCAAGCGCAAGGCGCTCACGTTGCAGATTGAGCAACTCCGAGTGGCCCGCGACACGCTCATTACGTCGGTGCAGGGAGTCCGCGACGATGTTGACGACCTCCTGTCGACATTGGCGTCATCGGACGAGGTGGCCCGACAGGCCGCCATCGAGGCACTGCGCCTACGACCCGCGGTACCGGAGCCGAGCGAAGCCGAAATTGCAGCAGCGGCGCCCCTGCGTGAGGTGCCCGAGCCAGTCCTGACCCCACTGCCGAAGGCCTCGTCGGTGCGCATCTTGCCCCCCGACGCCGCCACGGCCCCGACGCCAGTCGTTGAGACCACCTCGGTGAAGGCCAGCGCACCGGCGCCGACACCAGTGCCTGCCCCCACCGTCGACGAGGTCGATGTTGAGACGGGGACCGACGTCGTAAACGACATTTTTGCCCGTCTGCGTAAGGCCACCCTGGAGGAGCGTGGTGCATCGGCCGCCGCGCCGAAGAAGCCGTCGGCCCCCAAAGCGGACGCTCCCAACGGCGAACTGTTCCTCCGTCGGGACGCCGCCATTGAAGAAGTGCTGAGCGCCTTGACCCGCAAGGTCAAGCGCGCCCTCCAAGATGATCAGAACATCGTGCTCGAGCGCCTCCGTGACGCCAGCGTGACGGAGCTCGAAGACGAACTCACCCAGCGAGCCCGGTACGCCGAGGCCGCCCGCGAAACCTTGGGTGAGGTTGCCACCGCCGGTACGGCCTTCGCCGTGGCTGAGACTGGTGTGGCGCCGGGCGTGGTGGACAGCGCCGTCATCGACGAGTGCGCCGCGGACCTGGCGGTCACCATCGTGGTAGCCCTGCGTAAGCGGATTATGGCTGACGGTAACGGGGACGCCAGCGAACGAGCCAACGCCGCCTACAAGGAATGGCGTGGTGCGCGCGTCGAACGTCTGTGCACCGATGTCGCTCGCCGGGCATTCCACGTTGGTGTGACCCAGAGTGCCGCCGGTCGCCAGGTGCAGTTCATCGTGGCCCCGAACGACGCACCCTGTGATGCCTGCGCCCTCGACGCGACCGCTCCGCCTCGGGCGTACGGTCAGGCCTTCCCCAGTGGCTCGCTGTATCCGCCGCTGCACGCCGGCTGCGCCTGCACCGTTCTGCCGCACTAGCACCCGTTAATGGGGCGTAGGCTTCGAGTATGAGCGCTACCACCCCTTCCGCTACTCCTCGACGACTCGGACGATTTTCACCTCGGGCCCTGGCAATTGGCGCCGGTGTTCTCCTCCTGGTCGTGTTTACGTCGTTACGGTCGCTGGCCATGTTCTGGACCGACCAGATGTGGTTCTCGCAAGCGGGCTTTGGTTCGGTGTTCACCAAGGTACTGATCACGCGCATCGAGTTGGGTGTCATCTTCGGGGTTGTCTTTGCCGTGATTATGTGGGGCAACCTGATGCTCACTGACCGCTTCGGTGCTCGGGACTTGCAGTTCAATCCCGAGGATGAAGTCGTTCGTCGGTTTCAAGCGGCGGTGCGTCCGCGGGCGGGTCGACTGTACGGCGTACTGGCCGTCATCATGGGTGGCATCGCCGGTCTCAATGCCTCGACGCAGTGGCGAACCTTTCTCCTGTTCCAGCACGCGGCATCCTTCGGCACCAAGGACCCCCTCTTTCACCTCGACGTAGGTTTTTACGTCTTCACGTTGCCCTTCTACAACTTTGTGACCACCTGGCTGTTAGTGACGTTCTTCGTCACCCTCGTGGTCACCGCGTTGTTCCACTTCTTCAATGGTGGTATCCGAGCGGCCCACGCCACCCCTCGCGTATCGCCACGAGTGAAGGCGCACTTGAGCGTTATTGGTGCCGCCATTGCCGTCCTCAAGGCCGTGGGCTATCTTCTGGCTCGCTGGCACCTGGCGAACTCCACCAACGGCCTGGTGCAAGGTGCCGGCTATACCGACGTGCACGCCCGTATTCCGGCCCAGTCCATTCTCCTCTTTCTCTCCCTCGCCGCGGCCGTTATTTTGCTCGTCAATGTTCGGACGCGGGGCTGGTCACTGCCCGCGGTGGCGGTGGGCCTGTGGGTCTTTGTCGCACTGATTATTGGCGAGGTCTATCCGGCCATTCTCCAGCAGTTGAAGGTCTCGCCGGCTCAGGCAACGTTGGAGGCGCCGTACATCAAGCGCAACATCACCGCCACCTTGGCCGGCTTTGGCGTTCAGTCGGTGAACTACCACAACTTTGCGGACCAGACCACCGTGCCGGCCGCGGTTTTGAAGGCCGACGCCCCGACACTGTCGAATATCCGACTCTGGGACCCAACGAGTCAGATTTCGCTCGCGACCGTCACTCGGCGTCAGTCCATCCGTTCGTACTACACCTTCGATTCACTGACGGTGGACCGCTACCTGCTCGGTGGCAAAGTGCTCCCGGTGCTGATTGGGGCCCGCGAGCTCTCGACGGCCAACCTGCCCTCGCCATCGTGGGTCAACACGCACTTGCAGTACACCCACGGTGTGGGCGTTGCGGTGTTGGCGGCGAACCAGGTCGACGCCGCGACCGGTAACCCCATTTTCAATGTGGCCGACGTGCCGCCCGTGTCAACGGCGGGCATGCCGACCTTGACGCAGCCCGATATCTATTTTGGTTCCGGATTGAGTGGCTGGGTCGTCGCGAACTCGAAGCAAAAGGAACTGGACTATCAGGTCAATAGTGGTCCGAACGCGGGATCGCCGGTGGAAACGAACTACGCCGCGAAGGGCGGCGTGGCTGTTGGCGGCGCCCTCAGTCGCTTCGCATTGGCGTTACGGCTCGGTGACTTCAACTTCCTGATCTCGAACCAGATCACGCCTCAGAGCCGCGTCCTCTTTGTTCGCGACGTCACGGCGATGGCGCAGAAGGTCGCCCCGTTCCTCTCGTACGGCGCAACGCCGTACCCGGTGATTGTCAACGGTGGGGTGGACTTCGTTCTCGACGGCTTCACCACCACCGACCAGTACCCCTACAGTCAAAACGCCAGCAACCTTAATGTGAATGAGGGAAACCTCCCCGCCAGTTACAACTACATTCGCAACTCGGTCAAGGTCGTCGTCAATGCCTTCACCGGTCACATGGACTTCTACGCCATTGACCCCTCGGACCCGATGCTGCGCGCCTACGAAGCAGCGTTCCCGGGGCTCTTCAAGCCAATGAGCGCTATGCCCGCAACGATTGTGGCCCACTTGCGCTACCCGACGTCGCTGTTGTCGGTGCAGGCTGCCGTGCTGGGTCGCTACCACATCACGTCGGCCAGTGCTTTCTACAACGCGTCCGACCGCTGGGAAGTATCACCAACGACCGGCGCCGGCACGCCGAGCCAGGCACTGAACGTGTCGGTCTCGACCGACGCGCAGGGGAACCCGATCTCCATCGGCTACGCCCCGATGTACCCGGTGGTGGGGGTGGGCTCCCTTCCTCAGGCTTCCCACCAACAGTTGCTCGAGACCCTGGCCTTCGTGCCGGCCGGTAACGCGGGCACCATCCAGACGCTGACCGCGTTCATGGTGGCGACTTCCGATCCGAACGACTACGGCCAGCTCCACGTGTACGAGATGCCGCGAGGACAGAGCGTGACCGGACCGGCGCAGGCTGATTCGGAAATTCAGGCCAACGCCGCAGTCTCCTCCATCATCACGCCCCTCGACCAACACGGTTCACAGGTGCTGCTCGGCAACGACCTCCTCGTACCGCTCGACCAGAGCGTGCTCTACATCCGCCCGCTGTACGTGACGGCGCAGTCGAACTCGCTACCGCAATTACGGTACGTGATCGCTGTCTTCAACCAGCAGGTGGTCATCGCACCAACTCTGTCGGGGGCCTTGAGCCAAGTATTCGGTAGTGCTGTGAACACCGGTGGTGGGTCGTCTGGTGGCGGCACAACGAAGCCGGGTCAGACCGCGAGCTACTACCTAAACCAGGCCAGTCACGACTACGTTCTCGCGCAGGCGGCGCTCACCGCTGGCAACCTCGGTACCTACCAGTCCGAGGTCAACGCAATGAACGCCGCGTTGACGCAGGCGCAGAAGGCGCTGGGGTCGAAATAACGTGGTGGCACGACGGCACCGACTTCGTGTAGGATAGAACTCCCATCGCGGGGTGGAGCAGTCTGGTAGCTCGTCGGGCTCATAACCCGAAGGTCGTAGGTTCAAATCCTGCCCCCGCCACGAAGAATTAAACAATGAACGTCGAGACCCCAGGATTTTCCTGGGGTCTCGTTGCATCTCCGTGGCTACGCCGTGCCGCGAAGTCATGAGAAACGACGAGGTGCAGGGCGCCACTTCGGTTGCGTGAATATGACTTTGATTGACTCGGCAATCTAAGGTAGTGGGAGAATTTTTCGACTCGCACACGAAGGCCCGCTTGGCACGGGACTTATGCGAAACGTTGCCAAGGGTGAAGCATGTCAGTCCAATCGATGAACCTGGCCGAGCTCATCAGCATTTGCGTCGGTGTGGCTGTTGTGTACTCCCTGATAATGCTGCACATCCTTCACCGATTTTCCGATAAAGAATCGCGGGAACGTCGAGGTTCGATTGCGTCCGCCTATATGGACGTGGTCGGCGGACTCTTCGCCATTCTGACGGCTTTCTTGATCAGTGGGTCATATACGACGCTTGAGAACACGCAGGGGGCGGTCTATAGCGAAGTAGCAACTGCCTCCCAGCTGGCGTACGCGAGTAGCGCTCTGCCGCCATGGGATGCCCAGCAGATTCAGTACTCGCTGAGCGTCTACATGCAAACAGTGGCCGAGCGAGAATGGCCTATCCTCAAAACCGGCAACCTCGGTGAGTCGCCCGCGGCGACGGCCCTAAGCGACTTGCAGAAGACGATTTTTAACTTCACGAACCGGCCCTACGTGAGCAACACGGAAGCGCAGGCAATTGCGAACGCGGCCCAGTCGCTGACGACCTATCGCAGTAATTGGATTGCTGATCGGCAAAATGGTTTGCCGGCCACACTCCTGGTGCTGGTTGTGTTGGCGGGATTTACGCTGATCACGAATGCCATCATTGTCTCGGGGCGGCACCAGCGGCGGTACGCCGTGGTAGCGGGAGGTGTCATCCTTCTCGTGGCTCTCGATGTCACGGTGGTGCTGGCCATGAACACGCCATTTGGAGGCCCCTTCGGTGTGAGCCCCGCGCCCATCACGAACTTCGTCACCCAACTGCACAACGGGGACTTCCTGCCGTGGGTGATCCGATGAAGCGCATGACTCGTCAGTTCATCGTCGCCGTCTCCGCCGTGGTGGTGGTGGTTGCCTCTGTGATCGTGATCTCCAAGCAATCACACGGCACTCACCACGTCGACTTCGCTGGCCGCTGCGCGTCGTCTCCGCGCCGTTGTGTGTATGTGGCACCCGGACAGCCCCTACTCGTGGGGACCTGGTTCAATGGCGCGACGGATGATGGCGTGGACGAGGCCAATGCCGTCGCTATGGCCCTTGACTACTTGCACAACGCCACTTTTAACGGCATCTCGGGAACTCTGTTGGGGCATCCAGTTCAGACAGTTCCCGTGAACGACGACTGCGGCGCGACGAGCGGTGTTCGCGCGGCGGAAACCTTAGTAAAGGCCAACGTGGTCGCCGTAATCGGACCATCGTGCAGTGCGTCGGTGTACCACGCGGGGGCTTCCACCCTGGCGAAGCATCACGTCCTAACGATTAGTCCCGAAGCTGGTTCGCATCTGTTGACGCAGTCGCCTCTCGAAGACCCCTATTTTTTCCGAGTCGGTCGAAACGACGCATTGCAGGCCGCAGCTATTGCTGACTATGCGGTGACGTCACTGCACGCTGGCACGATAGGAATTGTTGCCGAGCCCGACGCCTATTCGCTCCCGCTGGCCACCGCAATCGCGAATGACATCCAAGGCAAGAGTTCGGCTCACGTCGCGGTAGTCGCCCAAGGGCAGCACCCGCTCGCAGCCGCTCGCGCTCTGGCGCAACTGCACCCGAGCGTTATTATTCTTCCCGTCAACAATGGCTACTGCAGCGCCTTGCCGCAGGCTTTCCGTCAACTCGCGGCGCTGCGGACGGTCCCCATCGTGCTGGCCCAAGCCTGTCAGGAGCGCGGCGTGCTGGCGGACCTGGCCGGCGGTGACGCGAATATCGTGGCAGTTGGACCCGACTTCCAGCAGGAGTTGGCGAATTTGTTCTACGTCCACTCCTTCATTCCGGCCTACCGTGATCTCTACGGGGCGAATCCCGTTTCGATCTACAACACGTTTACCTGGGACGCGACGAACATCCTGTTTCAGGCCATCGACGATGCCGCGGTGCGATTGCCTAATGGTGGTCTCTCCATCGATCGCGTGGCCCTTCGCAACGCCATGTTGAACATTCAGAACTACCCAGGACTCTCGGGCGAACTGTCGTGCTCCACCTCGGGTGATTGCGTTAACGAAGCCCGCGTGGCCCTGTACCGAGCGCCCGCGTGGCCGGCGGCGGGGGACCTCAACGCCACGCCAGTGTTCTCGGAAACGGCAATACTTTCCGACGCGCTGGTCTCAGCCGGGCGTTCCTTCGTTCATCGGTGAGTCACTCACATCGACGGCGGCCGGTGCCCCATCACCCGTCTCGGTACGGCGCCAGCCCCCTTCGACCACGTACACAATGCCGGTGAGGACTGATCCGAGTAGCACGATGCCGAACTGCATGGCCACAAAGAGAGGGAAACCGAGCACGGTGGGGTGAATGCGGTCGTACACGAAGGGTACGCACACAACGAGGGCCAGGAGGGCGAACAGCCACTCAACACCACGCCGTCGTCGAGGCGTCGCCCCCTTGGGTGTCGATGATGAAACCATACGCCCCTACTCTTGGTTGTTTTGCCCACCCGACGGGTGACCGTCGCACTAAGTTACTCCAAGGATTGAAGAGAAAGTCAGCATGCTCGTAGCAGTACAAATCGTTCAGGCATCGGTCATGATTGTCTGCTTTGTCATCGTGATTGCCATCGGGCTCTTCGCGAATCGCTGGCGGGGTGGTGGTGGGAAGAACCTCGACGAGTGGGCCCTCGGTGGCCGTAGCTTCGGTGGCGTCCTCACGTGGTTCTTGCAGGGTGGGAGTATTTACACGACCTACGCCTACATCGCGATTCCGGCGCTGGTGTTCGGTTCCGGGGCAATCGGCCTTTATTCGATGCCCTACCTGGCCATGGCCTTTCCGGTGGCCTACATCTTCATTCCGCGACTCTGGCAGATCGCCCGAGATCAGGGATTCACCACGTCGAGTGACTATATTCTCTACCGCTTTAAGAGCCCGACATTGGCCATTGTCATCACTTTGACGGGGATTATTGCCATGGTCCCCTACGTCTCGCTTCAGGTCTACGGCATTGAAATCTGTGTGGCACAAGTGGGCCTGCCCGTGGAGGTGTCGTTGTGGAGCGCCTTCGCACTGCTGGCCATCGTGACCTACGTTTCCGGCTTACGGTCAGCCGTCTTAATTGCCGTCTTCAAAGACGTCTTTCTGTGGGCCACGATTCTACTGGCCGTTGTCTATATTCCCCGGCACCTCGGTGGGTACGCTCACGTGCTGCACACGATTCCGGCGAGTGCATTCACGGTGCCGCACGACCAATTGGCGAATTTTGCCTCCCTGGCGCTGGGTTCGGCCGTGGTGCTCTTTCTCTGGCCACACGCGATCACCGGAGCTCTCACCGCTAAGAGTGCCGCCGTCGTTCGACGAAACTGCATCTACTTGCCGATCTACACGATGATGCTCGGCGCCCTCGCCCTCATGGGCTACATGGCCCGTATTGCCCACCTCCCAGTGAATAAGAATTACGGCGCCAACGCCGCGATTCCCGAGCTGTTTGACAAGTTGTTTCCTTCGCCAATCGCCGGCTTCGGCTTGGCGGCGATGGCCATCGGCGCGGTGGTGCCAGCGGCGGTGATGTCGATTTCAGCTTCAAATCTCTTCGCGCAGAATCTCTGGCGAGAGTACCTTCGCCCCGCCGCCTCGCCGGAGCAGGTAACGGTGGTCGCGAAACGGTCATCGCTGGTCGTGAAGTTCGCTGCCGTTGGATTTATTCTGGTGAGCCCGCACACCTACGCCTTGAACTTTCAGCTCTCAGGCGCGGTGTGGATGCTTCAGGCCGCGCCGTCAATATTCCTCGCCCTCGTGGTCCCGTGGTTGCGTCGTGGCCCCGTGTTCGTGGGGTGGCTGGCCGGCATGGCGATTGGCACGCTGGGCCTTGCCGCGCACGGGTTCTCGACGGCGAGTGCGACCTACAGTCTCTTCGGCCACTCTGTGGTTCTGTACGTGGGTGCGCCAGCACTGCTCGTGAATGTCGCGATTGCTGTTCTGGGCAGCGCGGTTGCCCATCGCCGTGACGGACGAGGTGCCCTTCTGCCTCATTCACTACCAGCGGCGTAGCCAGCGAAAAAACAAGTGGCCGGTCGCGAAGGCGTGCCTGAAGCCGATGATCAGGAGACCGAGCACAACGACCAGCACGACAGACTTAACGGCGAAGCTCTTGGCGGCGTCGGTGAACCGCGCCCAGAGCGAGTCATCGTCGCGCATCGCACCATTGTCAATGGGCGGAGTGCGTTTTGTTCCGCGGAGGTTGAACTGCACGGTGAGAGGCTACCCTCGGAACGACGGTGATGCGACCTTTTCGTGGCGCAGCCTGCCGAACCAGAGGCCTGGCGGGCGAAGCGGTACCGTAGGGGTGGTCTGGCGGTGTGGGTGTCGACGGGCTCGGATCTCGGGAGTTAGCGGTGGACATCACAACCAGTCACGAGACTCGGGTCGGTGAACTTCTCGTGCGTCGAGCACTACCTCGACGGGGGCGCCGCACCATTGGCGCCTGGTGCTTCGCTGACCACATGGGGCCGACCCCCGTCACGCCCGCGCGAGGTGCGGACGTGGGCCCTCACCCCCACATGGGCCTTCAGACCGTGACCTGGCTGATCGAAGGTGAGCAGCTGCATCGAGACAGTCTGGGAACGGAGCAACTCCTCCGAGCGGGGGAGCTCAACCTAATGACGGCGGGGTGGGGAGTGGCTCATTCCGAGGAGGCGGCGCCGCACTACGACGGCCCGCTCCACGGCATTCAACTCTGGATCGCCCAGCCCGACCACACGAGAAATGGTCCGCCCGCCTTTGAGCACCGTGTCGACCTCCCGAGGTTTGACCTGGTTGGTGGGCGAGGGACACTGCTGGTCGGTGAGCACGCGGGCATCGTAAGTCCCGCCGCGGTCGCGACACCACTTATCGGCATGGAACTGCACCTCACCGCAGCGACCAGCCTGCCGCTGTCACCGGACTTTGAACACGGCGTCATCGTGCTTGACGGGGCCGTGTCGGTTGAGGGAGCGGCGTTGACGGTGGGGCAACTGGGTTACTTGGCCGTGGGTCGAGAGGAGCTGACCTTCACGGTGCAAGAGACCTCACGGGTCATGCTGCTCGGGGGAGTCCCGATGGACGAGCCGGTGCAGATGTGGTGGAACTTCGTGGGTCGGAGTCGCGCTGAGTTCGTCGAGGCGTATAGGTCGTGGGTCGAGGACGACGGACGATTTGGCACCGTCGCGAACCGGCTGGAGCGAGTCCTCACGGCGCCGCCGAACCCGACGATTCGATGGTAGACCGGGCTGAGGACGTGAGCGGACGACCACGGGCCATCTGAAACCATTTCAACCTGACCTAAAGTTGGGGCAGAGTTAACCTCGCTGCTACGTTGTCGCTTCGTACAGGTGACTCTCAGGGTGTGGAATGCGAACATGAAACTTTCCACCTTCACTACATGGCGCCGCAGCGCAGCACTCACCACCGCAGTAGCAATGGCATCACTGTCCCTGGTCAACGCTGGAACGGCAATGGCGTCACACGCGTCGGTGCCGACCATCTTGCTCTACAACGCGCAAGGCTACGGCGACAAGGTCGCCGCGGCCTTCAACGCCACCAACCCTGGCTTCAAGGTTGTCCCCTACGACGACTCGACCGGCCCCCTCTTCACCAAGATCCAGGCGGAAATGGCTGCCGGCAGTCCCAAGTGGGGCATCTTCTGGGCTGACGGTGCGACCGAGTTCGCCGCGCTGGACAAGCTGAACTACTTGGCGAAGAACATCGTTCCTTCGGCGGCGTCGTACAACGCAGCCGGCATGAGCAACGTGCCCAAGGACGGAAGCTTTGCGCCCACTGGCCTTACCGTGACCGGCGCCCTCTGCTACGACACGGTGGCCGCGAAGGGCATTACGTTGCCCTCGACCATGAACGGTCTCACCTCACTGCCCTCGGGTGCACTCGGTATGAACGACCCATCGCAGTCCGGTCCCACGTTCCCTCTCATTGCCGGTGTTATGGCTCACCTGGCCGGTATCACGGCATCGATGAACCCGACCAATGCGCAGATTCTGGCCGCCGTCACCGATGGTGAAAACTTCTACCTGAAGTTGAAGAAGAATGGCCTCCAGGTCCACCCGACGAACGGACCGACCCTCGGCGCAATGGAGTCGAACCCCGCCACACTCGACGCTGCGACCATCCAGTCCTCGGCCTGCTACGGCGACATCAACGCTCAGCCCAAGCCCTACTGGCCTACCGGTGCCGTGAAGTACCTCGATTACTCAGTCGCCCTGCCCTCGAACCTTGGTATTGACGCCAAGCTGTCACCGGCGCTGCAGGCTGACGCCAAGAAGTTCGTCGCCTACGTGTTGACAACCAAGGGACAGCTGGGTATGCAGAAGGGTGACCCCTACGGTGACGGTCTGTTCTGGCCAGTCATCAAGGGTGTCGCACCCGAGAAGTTCTTGCCGAACTACGCGGTGACCCGTGCCTACGCCATCAACCCCTACGTGTGGGGTCCGCTGGAGAACACGATCAACACCTGGTTTACCCAGAACATCATCAACTGATTTTTTCGCACAACTGGCGCTGCCCCGGTCACCTTGTGGTGGCCGGGGCAGTGACCTATTCTGAGAGTCTGCATGAACGCTCCGCGACAACTGCACAGTGAACGATGGCGCACCCGAGCAGGGTCGCTAACGGTGTGGTTGGTCTTACTGCTGCTCATTATCGTTCCCGTGGGATGCTTCTTGGCGGTGGCGGTATCACCTCGACTCTTCGGTCTCGGTCCTCAGTGGTGGACGTGGTCCACGATTCAATCCACCTTTACCGGCTACACCCGCAAGGGGATGTTTGACTCGTTGGTGGTCTCGACAACGTCGGCGGTGCTGGCGGTCGCGATGGCCACTTTGATGGCGTGGCTGGTGCACCGGACGAATCTCTGGGGTCGACGGTTCTGGTCGGGGGCGATGTGGGTGCTCATGCTGGTCCCAACGTGGATGACGACGCTCGGCTGGATAGACGTCTTACAACCCGGTGAGCTCGCCACCGCGTTGGGCTACCACTCACTCTTTCTCTACCACCACTTCTTTGGCCCCGACGGCATCATTTTCGTGCTCACGACGGCGGCCATGCCGTTTTCCTATTTCATTATCTCGGTCGGTATGCGAGGACTCGGTTCTGAGTTCGAGGACGCTGCTCGCGTCCACGGGGCTTCTCGTCTGCGGGCCGTGCGAACGGTGCTCCCGATCATTGCTCCGGCTCTACTGTCCGCCTTCGCCATTAGTTTTGCCGAGTCGATGAGTGACTTTGGCGTGGCCTTCACCCTCGGATCGGGTGCTCACTTTCCAATCGCCACCTACGTGCTCTTCAATGCGATTTATTCGTTCCCCGCCAACTTCCCTGTGGCGGCGGTCATCGCTGGTGTGCTCATCCTCTCGACGGTGCCCCCGGTCTATCTGCAGTCGCGAGTCATGCGTGGTCGGTCGTATGCCGTGTTGAGCGGTCGAACGCGGGGGGTCCGACGACACGAATTCTCGACGCCCGCCCGCCTCGCCGTGACGGCCGCCGTGGCGACGGTGATGTTCCTGATTTTGGGTCTGCCACTCACCGGCGCGATTACCAGCTCCTTTACGAACACCGCCAGCTTCCTCACGCCGACCGGCGTGCACTGGACCCTCGAGTCGTACCGTCAGATTTTCAATGCGCCTCCGGCCTTCACCGCCCTCGGTGGTCCGCTGTTGACCTCCAACGAACTCGGTGTGTTGGTCGCGTCGGGGACCGTCATTTTGGCGCTCGTCCTCGCGAAGCGCCTGGCGTCACGAACCGCGGGAGCGGCACAAGGGGTGATGGATTCGTTCCTCCTGGGCTCGGTGGCGATCCCGGGCATTGTGCTGGGTATCGGCTACATCTTCTTCTACGACCAACGCTTTATCACCCAACACGTGGTGGACCTTTACGAAACGTTGCCCCTCTTGGTGATGGGCCTCATCGCCTCCGCAACCCCCGGACAGGCTCGACTACTCACCGGACCAGTGGCGCAGATTCAGTCCTCACTCGCGGAAGCCGCGCGCGTGCACGGCGCCACTCGCTGGCGTGCGTGGCGTACGACCTCGCTGCCGTTAATGTCACGAGCCATTTTGTGGGCGTGGTTGTTGACCTTTACCAAGACCATTTCAGAATTAGCCATCGCGCAGATTCTGTATCAACCAGGCCACGAGCCGGTGTCGGTGACCGTGGAGACGTACCTGGGCACCATCTTTGCCACCATTGGTTCGGCGGCGACGGTGCTGACGCTCGTTGAAATGTTAGGAGTCATTGTGGTGGTTCTCACCCTCTTCCGTTTCGTCACCCCTCGAGGGTGGCGCCGTATTGGTGAAGCCGTGGTGCCGTCGTGAGCGCCACCGCGATCGGCATCGACCGAGTCTCGAAGGTCTTCGGCGGCAAGGTTGCCCTCGACGAGGTCTCGCTCACCCTGGCTGCGGGTACCTTCACTGTTCTCTTGGGGCCATCGGGTTCGGGGAAAACCACGTTGCTCCGTTGCCTCGCCGGTATTGAGCGACCGACGAGTGGCTCGATTCGCCTGAATGACGTCGTGGTCGCGAGCGAGCGAGGCGTCGTCGGGCCGGAGAAGCGCAACCTGTCGATGGTGTTTCAGGATTACGCACTGTGGCCTCATCTCACCGTAGAGCGCAACGTTGGCTACCCCCTCGCTGGCTCATCGCTGTCCAAGGCTGCCCGCACCGATCGTGTGGCAATGCTGCTGTCGCAAGTGGGCATTGCTCACTTGAAAGATCGGTACCCCAACGAACTCTCCGGCGGGGAGCAACAGCGAGTGGCCCTCGCTCGAGCCCTGGCGGCCGAGGTAGGTCTGGTCTTGTTCGACGAACCGCTTTCGAACCTCGACGCCGACCGTCGCGAGCAACTTCGCATCGCCATCGCGACGCTGACCCGTGAGTCAGGCGCCACGGCCGTTTACATCACCCACGATCAGGCCGAGGCCTTCGCCCTCGCCGACAACGTGGGCGTCTTGTCACAGGGGCGCCTGGTCCAGTTCGGCCCGCCCGAGACTATTTACCGCCAGCCGGCGAACGCCTTCGTGACGCGCTTTACGGGCGTGTCTGGTGAACTGCCAGTGCGGGCGTGGTCGGTACGGTCCTCGGATCGAGCCCAGGTGACCTTGGGCATTGATGGGTCCCCTGAACTTGACGCAACGATGGGCGGTGGATTGACACCGGGCTGCGCCGCATCAGTGCTCGTTCGTCCGGCGGGGGTCACGCTCGTGGCTCCCACGGACGAGGGCTCATTGGTTGGGGTGGTGCGCGATACGGCCTTCACCGGTCGTGGCTACGAACACGTCGTCGCACTCCAAGGCGGGGTAGAGTTGTCGAAGGTTTTCGCAACAAACCGGAGCGAACGTGGGGCCGCCGTCGGCGTGCGATGCGAGCCATCCGCTCTCTTCTTGATGCCGACAGACGAAGGACTACCCTCATGATTGCCACCACCGTGTCCTCCGGCGTTGTCGTACTGGTCGGGGCGGTCTTTCTGGCCTGCGCGGTCGAAATGGTCGAAGCATTGACCATTGTTGTGGCCGTGGGCCACACACGTGGATGGCGATGGGCCCTCGAGGGCGTCGTGATGGCTCTCCTCGCGCTGGGTGCCCTCGTGGGTGCCTTTGGCCCTGCCTTGGTGCATGTCCCTCTCACCTGGCTCCGGCTCATCGTTGGCGGCGTGCTGCTTATTTTTGGTCTGCAGTGGCTGCGCAAGGCGGTGTTGCGGGCGAGTGGTCTGAAGGCCAAGCACGACGAGGACATCATTTACGCCGAGACGGTCGCTGAGCTCAATGCCGCGCCTCTGGCGACTACTCGTGATCAGGTCGCCTTCATGATGGCCTTCAAGGGTGTATTTCTCGAGGGCCTCGAAGTGGTCATCACGGTCTTGACCCTCGGTACGTCGGCGCACCGATTGGGCCTGGCCAGCGCGGTGGCGGGCGCCACGGTGGCGCTCGTCGCCATTATCGGCGTCCTGGTGGCGAAGCAACTCTCCTCAGTGCCGGAAAACGCCATGAAGTCGAGCGTCGGCGTGCTGCTGATCTCCTACGGCACGTTCTGGACGGGAGAAGGACTCAGTATTCACTGGCCGGGAAATGATGGATTCTTGGCCCTGCTCGTCGGGATCTACGCCGTCACCACCTACGGCGTTGTTCTCCTCACCCGTCAAGCGACTCGAAGGGTGGCGACATGAACACGTTTCTTTTGAAGTGGCTCAAGGCTTTTGGCAAGTTTTGGTGGGACTTTCTGGTGGGTGACACGCCCGAACTCTTTGTATCGACCATTGCCATCATCGTGGTCACCGTCCTTCTGGGGCATGGACTCCACAACTCGCACGTGGCGACGGTTGTGCTGCCGGTCTTAGTCGTGGCTTCACTCCTGTGGAGTGTACGGAAGAGCTGGCCGAAGCGCTAGCGATACGTCGCGCCGAGGACAGACCCGACTACGATTCAAGTCGTCGTTTCGAAAAGGAAAGAGCGCCGTGCCCGTCCTCGTAGTTGGTCCGCCCCACTCGGGCGTTGACGTCATGACCACCTTTCTCGGCGCCCTCGGTATGGCGACGCTGACCGAGAGCCAACAGCTCTCTTTCGACCAGCTCGCTCGTGAGACGCTGGAGTCAGTTGGCGCGAGTGGCACTGTTCCGCCCGCGCGAGCCGACCTCGTGGTGGCCTCGGCCGGTAGTCGTGCGTCGACGGCATCCTTCATTGCCGAGAACTTCACCGTTCGCCACTTCGCCCTCAGCGTCGTCGGCGGTGCCGTACTGGCCCCCGCCTGTCGGCGGGCCGTCAAGGGGCGTTGCGCGGTCGTGGTGTTGGTGCGTGACCCCGATGAGGTGGCCCACGCCGCTCACGTGCGTGATGGGCTGTCGGTGCCACTTGCGCTGGCGGTCTGGCATGAGACGATGCGGACCATGATTTCGGGGCTCGTCGATGAATCAGTCATCGTCGTTTCTTACGCTTCCTTCGTCGAGGATCCGCTCAGCGTGGGTGCCGACATCGCTGACGCGCTCGTCGTGTGGGGCCATCTCGACCCCACCGCCTCGGTACATGAGGCGGCTGCCACCGTCGCAGCGCGCAAGGGCTCGTTGACTACCGCCCCCTCCACGGAGTCAACGAAGGCTCGCGTGGCCCCGCGGCGCCTGTTCAAGAAGTTGTTGTCGCTCGAGGGGGCGCATGCCTCCTTTGATCCCGGCAAGCTCAAGGAGACGCCGTGGTGGATGACGACTCTCCTCGATGAACGTCGGGAAGCGCTCGCTCGCGAGCGCCTGGCGGAGCATCACTGTCAAGAAGCGCTCGAGGCAACCCAGGCGGCGCTGACTCGGGCGAATCAAGAGCGCACCTCGGTGCTGGTCGAGCATGGCTTTGTCGTGGGCGAGCGCGATGCGGCGGCGGAGCAACGCGATGCGTTGAAGGCGGCGGTCGAGGCCCTGGAGCACGACTACGAAAACGCTCTCGGCGATCTCGCCGACTCCCGCGCCCAGTTAGTCACGTTGCGTGAACGCTACGACGCACTCCAACGGCTCCTGGCGTTCGCGCGCATGCGGTGGTGGGCTCGATTTATCCGAGAACTCCGCGACTAGAGCTGCGTGACAGCGGTACCGCAAGCGGGGCAGAAGTTGAGCCCACTCTGAAGCAATTTGCCACACACGTGGCAGAACTGGGTGCCTTGCGCAGTGCCCGGCCACGCCGGTTCCGTCATGGTCATGGTGTACTTATTACCGACGGTCTTTGAGGGTAGGCACCACAGAACGATGTCGTAAAAAGGGACCAGAATGAACCATCCCGAGCGACCGACGTCATGATTTCGACGCACCGAAACGGCGAGTGACGGCACGAACACGGCCAACGCCACTACGAAGGCGAGTCGCGGCACGAAGAGGGCAAACAGTTCGTACGCCGCGAACGTAAAGAGGCGGAACCACCAGAACTCACTGCGGCTCGCGGTGCCCTTGAAATCGGCGTACTTGGTAAAGCAGATCTGGATGGATTCACTAAACGACATCACGAACTCCCTTGGTTGCCCTTAACGGTAGCCGACTACGTGCAAAAAATCGTGTGCTTAGAGCGAGCGATACCGACGAAAAGCGACCAGACTCCAGAATCCCTCGACGAGCCCAAAGGGCCAGACTCCGGCGAGGAAGCCGTAGAGACTCGAGGCCAGGCAGCCGAGGGCGAACGCGGCGACGTAGCGCTTTCCTCGCGATTCGAGGGCGTACATCACCATCATGAAGGTCACCGCGGCGATCCCGTAGAGGGTAAGGCCGTTCATCCGGTCGTGCGCAGACCCGTGGCCACAGCGTTGATGGTGAGCAGCAGCGCGCGTTCGGTGTCGTGGCTCACACTGCCGTCACGTCGCTCAGTGCGAGCGGCGTCCAACAGGCCGATTTGGAGGAGCTGCAACGGACGAAGGTAATCATCGCGGGTGGCCTGGATCGCGGCCGCGGCCGGCTGATTGCTCAGCAGGCTGGTTTGCTGCGTGACCCAGAGCACTTCTTCCACCGTGCGGGCGTACTCCGCTTCGATAGTGGCGAAGAGGTAGTGAAGCGAGGGGTCGACGAGCTGGCGGACGTAGGCACCGGCAATGGTGAGGTCCGTCTTGACGAGGGCCGTTTCGACATTGTTGAGGAAGGTCGAGAAGAAGGTCCACTCACGTACCATGCCGCGAAGGTCCTCACCGTGACCGGCCTCGCGCGCCGCTCGCAGTCCGGTACCGACGCCGAACCACCCTGGGACAATCTGTCGCGATTGCGTCCAGCCGAAGACCCACGGGATGGCTCGCAACGTGTCAAGGGAGTCGTCACCAGTGACGCGCTTCGCGGGGCGAGATCCCATGTGGAGGCTCGCCAGTTCCGTGACGGGCGTTGACTGGGTGAAGTAGGCGGGCAGTTTGGGGTCTGAGACCAGGCCCCGGTAGGCCACGAGCGAGGCGCTCGCCACCGCGTCCATCGTGTCGTTCCAGCGCTCGAGCTGCTCGGGGTTCACCCACGGCTTGGCGTGGAAGAGCGAGGCTTCCCAGACCGCGGCGAGCAGGTGCTCGAGATGGTCCCGAGCGAGACTGGGCAACAGGTACTTGTCAGAGATAACTTCCCCCTGCTCGGTCAGTTTGATGGACCCTCGCAACACGCCGTAGGGCTGGGCGAGAATGGCGTCGTGTGCCGATCCGCCACCGCGACCGACGCTGCCACCACGACCATGGAAGAGTCGCAAGGTCACGCCGTGACGGGCCGCCGCATCACGAAGCTGCCGCTCGGCTCGGTGGATGGCCCACTGGGATGCCGCGATTCCGGCATCCTTGTTCGAGTCGGAGTAGCCCAGCATGATTTCCTGGACGTCACCCCGCAGATGGACTAGCGAGCGGTAGGCGGGAATCGATAACAGGCCATCAAAGAGTTCGCCGGCGTGCTCGAGCTCATCGAGAGTTTCGAACAGTGGTGCAAAGCCGATTTTCGCCACGCCACTGGCCAAGTCCACGAGTCCGGCCTCGCGGGCCAGGACGACAGCGGCGAGGACGTCGTCGACGCCCTTGGTCATCGAGATGATGTAGGTCTCAATGGCGTTTTCACCAAAATGACTAATGACCTCACGAATTGCGACGAAGGTGTTGAGCGTCCGGAGCGGGAAGTCGGAGAGCGGCGCGGGACCGGAGAACAGGGGACGGCGGGACAACAGTTCGTGGGCGAGGCATTCGACACGCTCGGCCGGCGTGAGCTCGGCGTAAGAGGTGTCAAGTTCGCCCAGTCGGTCAAACAGTCCAGCGAGGGCGTCGTGGTGCTTGCCGGCGTGCTCGCGTACGTCAAGAGTTGTCAACGTGAGGCCAAAGGCCGCCACGGTGGCGATGCTGCGCTCGAGCGTGCCGCGAGCGAGGAGGGCGGAACCGTTCGCGACCAGGGAGTCGTGAATAGTCATCAGGTCCTGCAATAGTTCGTCGGAGGAGGCGTAGTCGAAACCTTCGCGGTGACGAGTGCGCTGCTCCATACGACGCTGCGTCGCTTCGAGCTTGACGCGAATGCAGGTCAGCTTGAGGCGGTAGGGCTCCTCAGCATTCACTCGCAAGGTGCGGGGGTCGAGCGTGAGCCGCTCGAGATCGTCATCCAGCGATGTGCGCAATGCCTCCGAGATACCGACGTGCTGCATGGAGACAGAAATCTCATCGATCAGGCGACCCAGCATCGCGCGCAGGGCTCGCACCGAGACTGACAGGGCGAGGTCGACTACGGCGGTGGTGACGTCGGGGG
>Ga0208740_1000108_pt1 | contig 31548 bp, 25 predicted proteins | sample CryBogCBE08Jun09_FD_184567 | JGI IMG/M metagenome (GOLD analysis project Ga0208740, IMG submission 184567) | Freshwater microbial communities from Crystal Bog, Wisconsin, USA - CBE08Jun09 (SPAdes) (version 2) | ecosystem: Environmental > Aquatic > Freshwater > Lake | place: Crystal Bog...
GAACGACTGCTCCGCGATGGCTTCGACGCCGGTGACGGGTCACGTGTCGAGGGGCTCGAGGAACTCATGGAACGGCTGCGCGAAAAGAAGCGGAGCCTCGAGCGCGACCTCGACCCCGAGGGCGAGCTGCTCAAGTATCACGAGCGGCTAGACGCCATTGAGGCTCTCGAAGAGGCCGGCGTGGAGGAACTGTTGCACGAAGCTGCCGCTTCAGGCGACGAGCGACGCATTGAAGTCACCACTGACCTCGCGGCCGAGCGTGCCCTGCAGCGTGAGCTGATGGGTGAGCGCCTCGATGAGCGTATTCAGGGGTACCAGTCCTACGAGTTCGTCTCCACCGAGGCCCGCGAGGCCTTCGAAGCGATGATCGAGGAACTCCGCCAAGACCTCGTGGCCACCTACTTCGAAAAGACCAAGGCCACCTTCTCCAATGCCGATGGCACCCAGTGGCAAGAACTGCGCGAGATGATGGACGCCCTCTCGACGATGATCGAACAAGACCGTCGCGGCGAGCCACTAGATCCCACCTTCGACGACTTCATGGCCAAGTACGGCGACCAGTTCCCTGGGGCGACCTCACTCGAGGACGTGGTGCGGATGATGGCCGAACGTGCCGCCGCCGCCGAGGCCATGTTTAATTCCCTTCCCGCCGAGCAACAGCAGGAACTGCGCGGCCTCTTTGACGACATGTGGAACAGCCTCGATATGCAGTTCTCGATGTCGCGACTGGTTTCCAACCTTCGTCAGGCGACGCCCGATATTGACTGGCAGCGCGCCCAACGCCTTCGGGGCCAGCGCGGAGGTTCATTCTCGCAAGCGGCCTCGACCATGGAGCGACTCGGTGAGCTACGTAACCTCGAAGGTTTTCTCGAAAATGGCGTACCGGCTCAGGGTCTGGGTGAAATTGACATTGACGCCGTGCGCCGAAACCTCGGTGACGATGCAGCCCGTCACGTCGAAACGCTAAAGAAGGCGGTGCGCCAGTTGGGCGAGCGCGGTTTCGTGGATCGCTCGGGTGGGCAGACGACCCTGACGGCCAAGGGCATTCGCCAGATCGGCCAGCAGGCTTTGCGTGATCTCTTTCGTCAGTTAAAGAACTCACCGGCTCTGGGGTCACACCAGACACCCAGTGTGGCGCGCGGTGGCGACCGCGAGGAGACCGCGAAGCCCTGGGAACCAGGTCAGCCCTTCTCGCTGCATCTGTCACAGACGCTGCGCCGTGCCGTGCTGCGCCAAGGTCCGGGCACCCCGGTGCGACTCGAGCCCGATGACTTCATGGTCGAAGAGTTTGAGGCCACCAAGCGCTCCGCAACCGTCTTCGCCATTGACCTCTCGCTTTCGATGGCGATGCGCGGCAATCTCGTGCCGGCCAAGAAGATGGTGCTTGCGCTCACGCAGCTCATTCGCTCCAAGTACCCACGGGACTTCGTGGCCATTGTGGGCTTCGGGGAGGTGGCCGAGGAACTCCGTTTTGAAGACGTACCCGGGCTGACCATCGACTACAACTACGGCACCAATCTCCAACACGCCCTGGCCCTCAGTCGCCACCTGCTGCGCAATGAGCGCGGCGACAAGCAGATCGTGGTGGTCACCGACGGTGAGCCCACGGCCCACCTCAACGACTACGGTGAGCCCTTCTTCTCGTGGCCCCCGGTGCCCGAAACCCTGCACCGCACCATGGCCGAAGTCCTGCGGTGCACCAAGGCGAACATCACGGTTAACACGTTCGCGCTCGACATCGAACGGAGTCAGTTTCCGTTCGTGGAACAGATCGCCAAGGTCAATGGTGGGCGCACCTTCTACACCTCGGTCGACGACCTAGGTGCCTATGTGCTCGACGACTTCGTCCAGCACCGTCGCGCTGGCTAGTTCGCCGACTCCAATACGCCACGAACCAGATCGAGGTAGACGGCCAACGGGTCGTCGTCGTCCTCGTCCTCGTCGCTCTCGTCCCACACGTGGTCACCAAACATGTCATCAAAGTCGGGGACCACGGTGAGGAGTGCCACGAGATTGCCCACGGCCAGCGCGGCCTGATCAACGAGGTCGTCGGCCATGTCGGCCAACTCCTCGGCGCGGTAGCCGGCGAGGGCGGGGTCAATATCCGCCAGAGCCACCGTGAACGATGGGCCAACTTCGCTGTCGACGTGGAAGGAAACGCAGGCGCGACTCGGTACCAGTGAACCCGGCGTGACCAGGTCAAAGGTGGCCGCGAGCAGCTGATCGTGACGCAACTCGGTGGTGGCGTGACCTTCTTCGTTCTCAAAGGCGTCGGCCAGGGCGGCCGCGACGTTGGCGACGTGGCTGGCGGGTGAGTAGGAGGCCGTGAACTCGCTCATGGAACTGGCGACCGTGGTGGTGGAGCCAATGATGGGGTCATCCATCGCGGCGGGAGTCTCGCGGACCGCCACCGTGTTGAGCAGGCCCACGCCGTGTGCGGTATTCGTTTCAATCAGACGGCACTGGTCGAGTGAGACCAAGCGGTCGAGGGAGGCGACAGCAATGGTCATCTGCTCGACGGTGGGCGCGAGCGCGACTGCCGCAAAGCGCTCGAGAAGAGCCTCGAGATCGAGGCCAAGGTCGCGACCGAAGAACAGGCCGGCGTTGCACCACACCACAAGCTCACCGGCCGCAAGGGTGGGGAGAAAGGCGTAGGTGTCGAAGGCCTGCACCAAGAGCGCCACGTCGTGGTCGCGGTGGGCCTTCACGATGCGTCGACGAGCGAACGTCGTCAGCAGCGCGAGGTCATCGTCGTCGAGCTGACGCCGCACCGCGTTGATGTCGTCGGCCTCGAGCGACGTGGCGACGAACTGCCAGAGCGTCTCGTCGAGGGCATCCTCGCGGTAGCGCACGAGGTCGTAGGCGAGGGAGGGGTAGGACAGGTCGGCCAGGGGAGAGGTCATGTCTCCAGCGTAGGAGAACGCGGGCAGTTGCGAAAGTCCTGATTGACTGTGATTCTGCGGTTTCGATTTGCATTCTCGAGCGAACTCAGACACAATGACACGGTTGTAATTACACCGGTAGTGCGGAGCTGCTGGTGGGAAGGATAACAACATGGAAATCGTGAACGTGATCGCAAACACCGAGGACCGCGGCTGGCAGTCGCGTGCCAACTGCATGGGCGTCGACCCCGACCTTTTCTTCCCCGAGCGTGGTGCTTCCACCCGTGAGGCCAAGGAAGTGTGCCGTGGCTGTGTCGTGCGTCAGGACTGCCTGGAGTACGCCCTCGAAAACGGTGAGAAGTTCGGCATCTGGGGCGGTATGAGTGAGCGCGAGCGTCGTCGCCTGCGTCGCGCCCGCGCCATCGAGCGTCGCGCTCAGGCCTCCTGAGTCGCTAGCGCGCCAGTCGCGCTTCAATCGTCGCGCTGGGGTCGAGGCCTACCTGGCCCCACCGCGATGAGGGAACTCTCTCGAGGACCCGTCGTGGGGCCAGCCCCACGAGTTCGCACCGGGAAATTGTTTCCGGAGGCGTTAGTGCGGCGGCGATCTGGTCGTAGAGATCACTGAGCGACACGGCGTCAACATCAATGATGTTGCAACTCACCTGAGTGGCCCCAGAAAGGTCGAGGCCCAAGGTGCGGACGCCCGGTTGACGCAGTCGCGCCGCCAACGATCTGGTTCGTTCCAGACTGGTATTGGCGAGCCAGATATTCCAGGCCAAGAGCAATGGCCGCGCACCAATGGTGAGCGCGCCGGTGCGTCCGGAGAGCCACTGCCCCCCGACATCAGGAGCGAGGTCGCAGAAGGCGTGTTTGCGCACAAATGGCAAGGTCCGCTCCACCCCGTCCACTAGTCCGTAGAGAAAGACTGGCGCCCGCAGTTCGGTGGCAACCCACGCCGCGAGCTCATCGCGGAGTGCGGCGGCCTCCGCCAGGGTGTGTGTGCCCAGTGGGACAAAGGGCACGACGTCGACAGCACCGAGGCGCGGATGCACGCCCTCGTGGTGACTGACGTCGATCGCCGCCACGGCGGCCGAAATAAACGTCTGTACGTCCCTGACGAGTGTCTCGGCGTCGTTAATCAAGGTGAACACCGAGCGATGGTGCACTGCATCACTGTGGCGATCGCGCAGCGATGCGCCAGCGGCCCGCTCCAGCGCGACGAGGACGTCGAGCGAGCGCCCCTCGGACACGTTGATGACGCACTCAAACATGGGTAAATCCTAGGAGAGGGGCCGAGGCGTGGTGAACGGTAGACTTGCCCAGAGGCAACTAGCAGTTCTCGAAGGAGCATCATGAGCCAGGTCCCCACTACTGAGTCCACCGAAGTGATCGACCCCGTCGGTCACGTCCAGGTGGTCTACCTCGGCCCCGTTGCGCCCCACTGGGAGTGCCGCATGGTCTTTGGCGACGAGGAGCAGATTCAGGGCTTCGTCGACCGCATTGATGCCCGCCTGCGCTTTTTGCCACCCCACGACCCTCAGTTCCGCCGCAACCGTGAGCGCGTGAACCGCGACGCCGAGCGCGAGAACTTGATCGTCGAGTGGAATCTCGGGTACGACGAAGAGGCTTAAGCCAGCGGCGAGGTCGTTACTCGCTGCACCCACTGCTCTGGCGCGCTGAGTTCTGCGGGCGTTGGGAGTCCATCGCTGCGAAGGAACGCGTCAAAAACGCCTAATCCGTGCTGGATTTGCAACGTGGCGACGAACGACACCGCCTGCTCGTGGTGCGGTCCCTGCAGCGAGACCCCAAAGAGAGCGGCGGCGGCATCCTCGCCGCGCGCGTCAGTCAGTCGGTAGCGTCGCCAGGCTTCGGCCAGCTGAGCTTGTGGTCCGTGCATGGACTGGGTGACGAAGAGGGCCGCGGCGTCGAAATAGGCAGCGAGAGCGGCGGTTGCCGCATTGATCGTTTCCGTGGCGGCCGTTTCACCAGGCAGCGAAATGCCCGACAGCAGTGATTCGGGATTCGCCATGATCTCGTTCATGTTCTCCGGGTTCATCATTCCCTGAAGTTTGGTCATGAGATCACCCTGAGCAGCCGCTGCGTCCTTGACGGTGTCAAGCACGAGTGCGCGCAATGCGTCACCGGTGCCGGGCTGGGTGAGCACGGTACCGGCAATGAATTCACGGGCGAGCGCAAAGGTGAAGACGACGTCGCGATCCAGTGACCACTCGTCGGCAAAGCGCACGATGTTGTTGACCACCAGCGCGTGCTGGGTACGCTCTCGGGGCACCACCAGTGCCGAGAGCGACCAGCTGCGCTCGCTGAAGTGTCCCGCGACACTGCCAAGCTGAAAACCCAAGAAGAGGGGGCCCATCATGCCCGCCAGCTGCGCCATCATGGCGCCACCTTCAAGGTTGGCGAGGTCGAGCGTCGGTGGACGCTGCGTCAACGGCTCGAGCAGCGGACGCCACTCAGTGAGGGCCGACATCGTTAGTTCCGAGCGATTAACGGCCGTGAAGGAATAGTCACCGACCTGCGACAGGAGTGCGTCAACGTGACGCCCGATGAGTGGTGCGAGTTCCTCGAGCCGCTGGCGTTGCGCGGGGAGCGGGTTGGGGTCGCCGTCGTCGCCACGGGCGACGTTTAGGGCCAGTTGGGATGCGGTCTGAAACCACGCGTCGGGGCCTTGCTGGCCCAACATCTGAAAGATGTCACCGAACATGCCGCCCATTGGATCCGTCATTTCTTCACCATATCGGTCAAAGGTCATTTCGGTGCAACGCCTACGATGGGTGCCTATGGCCGCCGACGTCGCGATTGATATTGGAACTTCCGCCACGCGCGTGGCGACGCAGCGCGGCATTATCTTCGACGAGCCAACCCTGGTTGCAATCGACACGGCTTCCGGTGACGTAGTTGATGTCGGGCATCACGCTCTCGATCGCGTGGGACGCACCCCTCGTCACGTGGCGGTGTTCCGGCCATTGGCGCAGGGCACGACCGTTGACTTCGACGTGACGGCACGGCTCATCGCGGGACTGTTCGAACGCTCCAACATCTCCAAGATGAGCCGCGCTCGCGTGGTGATGTCGGTGCCCTCGGTGGCGACGTCGATCGAACGCCGAGCCTTGCGCCAGGCCGCGATCCGCGCCGGCGCTCGTGAAGTGTCGCTCATTGAGGCGCCGATTGCTGCGGCCATTGGCCTCGGAATGCCGGTGCAGGACCCCGTCGGCTCAGCGGTGGCCGTCCTTGGCGGCGGCGCCTCGGAGGCCGCCCTGGTCTCGCTGGGCGGCATTGTGACCTCCGGCGCCCGTCGCACGGGCGGCAGCGACATTGACACCAATCTGGCCGGTCTCTTGCGAGCGCGTCACGGCGTTGTCGTGGCCCCCGCCACCTTGAATGAACTCAAGCTCGCTATGGCGTCGGCTCGCAATCGCACTGCTGGTGAAAAGGTCACCGTCAGTGCCCGCACCGTGGATCGCGGTCGACCGGTCTCGATCGAGGTGCGTGCCGACCTCGTGAACGAGGCACTGGTGCCCGTGGTGCAGAGCACGATTGCGTTGGTCCAAGAGTGCCTGGGCCAGGCACCGCCCGACTTAAGTCAGGACATTTCGCAGTCGGGCCTCACCCTGGTGGGCGGGAATGCCCAGTTGCGTGACTTCGCGGAGTTGCTCGCGCTCTCCACCGGTGTGGACATTCATGTGGCACCCGAGCCGGACCTCGTCATTATCAAGGGTCTGCAGCTCTGCCTCGAACAGATGTCCGCCCTGCACAGCCTGTTTCGAAGCGTCGACGCTTAGTCCTCGTCGCGGCCGAGCTGACTGACGGCAGCGCGCACTTGCCAGTCGCGGTCGTCGCTCGCTCGTGCCAGCGCCGCTTCAATGTCGGGTCCTTCGAAGGCCGCTAACGCCACAATCGCTCGTCGCCGCACGGGTGGCTTGTCGTCGAGCGCACCAATGATGACCGCCCTGGCGGCATCGTCGCCCAGCGCTCCAAGGGCCGCAATCGCGGCCTCTCGGCAACGGGCGTCGTCGTGCTGCGCTGCTATTTCCAGCAATGGCGAGAGACCTCCAAGGTAGACAAACTCGCCGATCGCAAAGGCCGCCCCTTCAACCACGAGAGCGTCCTCATCGTTCAGCAGGGCAACGACGAGGTCCTTCACGTCATCGCTAGCGGTGACCTGCGACACCTGCGTGAGCGCCTCGCGACGGACGGTGACGTCGGGGTCGCCCAAGGCGCCTCGCCACTGGTCGTCGGTGACGACGTCGTGGCGAACAAGGCCGCGCAGGGCGAGGACTCGCGACCGTGGCGCCGGGGCCGCGAGGGCCGCTACCAGTAGTGCGCGAGCCTCGTCACTGTCCACGAATGATGCCCGCAGGAGGGCTTCGTCACTGTCGGTTGGTAAGTTGAGGGCACTGTGCACGCATCTATCTCACCATCTCCACGCCGCCGCCGTGTCATTCGCACCGTTTTTATCTCGGTGATTGCATCGGTCCTCATCGTTATTGGCCTGGGCTTTTGGCAGTTAAACGAATTCGCCATCACGCCCGGCCAGTCCACCAACGTCGAACCCAGCCTGACCATTAAGGGTCTCGCGGTAAATGCTCACCCCGACAAGGTCAACATCGTTGACGTCTGGCTGCAGCAACTAACCATGCTTCAGTTCGTGCTGATGCACTTTCAAAACAACGTCGCCTTCGTTTCGGGCGACCAGTTGGTGACACCCGGTGTGCCCACGTCGGAGTTGAACGCGCAGGGCTTCCAGGAGATGAACGACGCGAAGTCGGCGGCGGAGTACGCCGCCTTCACGGCGCTGGGATGGCACATCAGTTCGACCCCTACTGGGGCTGTTATTACTGACGTTCTCGCCAATTCACCGGCCGAAGCTGCCGGTCTCGCGGTGCAGGATCGTGTCGTCGCCGCGAACGGTCGTCCGATTCGCACGGGGTGTGACCTCATTGCGGTGCTCAACAAGCTGCCGGGCACGTCAGAGCTGAAGTTAGACGTCGTGGCGGGCTCCTTTAGTGCGAGCGGACACCTCGTGACGGGCAAGGAGCACACCTACGTCCTGCGCACTCGCTCCATGCCCGCAGGCGCAACGCCCGACGGCTGCCCCGGCATCACGACGCCAGACAAGTCATATCTCGGTGTCGGCGTTGAAGACGGCGTCGCCTATCACCTGCCGGCGGCCATCACCATCCGCACGGACAACATTGGCGGCCCCTCGGGCGGCCTTGCGATGACGCTCGCCATTATGGATCGACTCTCGAAGGACTCGTTGACTGGCGGCCACGCCATTGCCGTGACCGGCACGATTGACGCCTCGGGCAACGTCGGGGACATTGGCGGCCTCGCGCAGAAGACAATCGCGGTCGAGCGTGCGGGCGTGAAGTACTTTTTAGTGCCGGCCGACCAAAAGTCCGAGGCGACGGCGGTCGCCTCACGGGGTCTACACGTGATCGGCGTGAGCACCCTGGCCCAAGCACTCAAGGAATTACGCCGTCTCGGCGGGGCAATTCCCACCCCGATTACCTCGCCAACAAACCCGTAATTTTCACCGGCAACGCCGTAGGCTAGATGGTTATGGAAGAACGCCGCATTCTCTCGAACCCACGCCACACGTCGGCTGACGTTGCGCGCATCGCCTTTTCGACGATTCGTAAGAACGGCCTCGACCCGCAAGAAGTTCGTACCTACATCGACTCCGTTGCCCGTGAAATGGCCCAGCTCGAAACCCGCGTTCGCGATCTTCAGGAGCAGCTGGCCTCGGCCGAAAAGCGTGCGGCCAACCCCACATTTGACGAAGCAACGCTGACCAATGCCTTGGGTGCGCAGAGCGCCTCCATCTTGCGTTCCGCTCACGAAGAGGCCGGTCGGGTGACCGCCGAGGCTCAGGAGCGGGCGACCGCCACGTTCGCCGAAGCCCAGAAGCGTGCGGCGACCCACCTTATTGAGGCCCAAGAGCGCATCACGGTGATGTTGACCGACGCGGAGCAGCAGACCGCCCAGATTGACCACGACGCCCGTGAAGCAGCCGATCGCCTGATTGAATCGGCCAAGGTGAACGGCGACTCGCTGGTCGAGCGTCACCGCGCCCAGGGCCAGGCCATTGTCGAACAAGCCAACGAGGCACGTCGCACCATCTTGAATGACCTCGCAGTGAAGCGCAAGGCGCTGACGATTCAGATTGAGCAGTTGCGTGCGGCTCGCGAGTCCCTGCAGGGCACCGTCGAGCACCTCCGCGACAGTGTTGAGGAGACCCTCGGTGCTTTGGCCCTTTCCGATGAGCAGGCACGCACCGCGGCGATGGACGCCTTGCGTTTGCGCCCACCGATGCCCGAGCCCACCGAAGCAGAGCTGCTGGCAAACACACCCCTGCGCCCCGTTTCCGAAGTGAATCTCACGCCACAGGCGCCTTCATCGGCCGTGACGATGTTGCCATCGGAAGCACCCGCACCGGCGACGCCGACGCCCGCGGCCGTGGCCCCGGTAGTGGCGGAAGACGACCCCGCTACGGACATCGTGAACGACATCTTCCAGCGCCTGCGCAAGGCCACGCTCGAAGAGCGTGGTGCGACGGCGGTGGCACCGAAGAAGCCCGTCGCTGCCCCGAAGCCTGAGACGCCGACCGAGGAACTCTTTGTCCGTCGTGACGCCGCTCTCAGCGAGCCCTTGGCAGGTTTGACGCGCAAGGTCAAGCGCGCACTGCAAGACGACCAGAACCTCGTGCTCGAGCGGTTGCGTGACGTACAGGGTGACCCGAGTGAGGAGCTCGAAGACGAGATGGTGCAGCGCGCCCACTACGCCGACGCCGCCATCGAAGTCCTTCGCGAAGCGGCACAGGCCGGACGTTCGTTCGCGTTTGCCGAGACGAACGCTGATGGCAGCGCAATTGACGAGGCCGCGATCCAGGACTGCGCCGCCGACCTCGCCGTCACCATCGTGCTGGCCCTGCGCAAGCGAATCATGGCCGACGGCAACGGGGTCGCCAGCGACCGGGCCAATGCCGCCTACAAGGAGTGGCGTGGCGCTCGAGTGGAGCGACTCTGCACCGATGCCGCCCGACGGGCCTTTCACATTGGTGTTACGGCGGCCGCCACGGGTCGGAGCATGCGCTTCATCCCGGCCCCGAACGACGCCCCGTGCGACGCCTGCGCGCTCGACGCCCAGGCACCACCCCGCGCAACCGGGCAGGCCTTCCCGTCAGGGGCGCTGTATCCGCCACTGCACGCTGGCTGTGCGTGCACGGTTCTCCCCGCCTAGTTTTTGCGGTGGTGGCGTAGGCTACCTACGTGAGCACCTCTCCTTCAAGCCCTAGTTTTCCCCGCCGCCGTCTTGGCCGTTTTTCGTCGCGCGCTGCGCTGGCGGTGGTGGTGGCAGTCGTCGTTCTTTTTATTACCTCGATCCACTCCTTGGCCGTGTTCTGGACGGACCAGATGTGGTTCTCGCAGGCCGGATTTGGCAACGTCTTTACGACGCTCTTCGTGACCCGACTTGAGCTTGGTCTGGTCTTTGGCCTGATCTTTTTCGCCCTGATGTGGGGCAACCTTTTGCTCACGAATCGCTTTGGCGCCCGTGACCTCACACCATCAGTCGAAGACATTGCCGTGGCACGTTTTCAAGCCGTGGTTCGTCCGCGAGCCCGCCTGGTCTACGGTCTCATCGCCCTCGTGATGGCCTTCGTGGCGGGCCTGGCCGCCTCATCGCAGTGGCAAACCTACGAACTCTTTCTTCACCACCAGTCCTTTGGGGCCAAAGACGCGCTCTTCGGCATGGATGCCGGCTTCTACGTCTTCATCTTGCCCTTCCTCTCCTTCGTCGCCACGTGGACGCTGGTGGCGCTGTTCGTTACCTTGCTGGTGACGACGGTCTTTCACTTTCTCAACGGCGGCATCCGTGCGGGCCGTCCCACCGTGCAGGCCGACCCACGGGTGAAGGCGCACTTGAGTGTGCTCGGTGCCGCCATCGCCTTATTGAAGGCAGTGGGCTATCTGATTGCACGCTGGCACTTGGTCAACTCCACCCACGGCATCGTGAACGGCGCCGGCTACACCGACGTCCACGCACGCGTGCCCGCGCAGTCAATTCTCTTGTTCCTGTCAGTGGCCTCCGCCGTGATTTTGTTGGTCAACGTGCGCGCTCGCGGGTGGTCGCTGCCGGCCGTTGCGGTGGGCCTGTGGGCCTTCGTGGCCCTGGTCATTGGCGTGATCTACCCCACGGCACTCCAGCAGTTCAAGGTGGCACCCGCACAGTCCACGTTGGAAGCCCCCTACATTCAGCGCAACATCGCCGCGACGCTCTCGTCATACGGACTGAACCATGTGCAGTTCTCGAACTTCACTGCCTCCAACACGGTGCCCTCAACGGAACTTCGTGCCGACGCGCCAACGCTCAACAACGTCCGCCTCTGGGACCCGAATGCCGCCATCGCCCTCGAAACCGTGGCACGCCGTCAGTCGATTCGCTCGTACTACAACTTCGCCTCCTTGGCCGTTGACCGGTACCCCATTAATGGACAGCTCACACCAGTCCTGATCGGTACCCGTGAGATTGACAGCGCTAACTTGCCGTCCTCGTCGTGGGTCAACACGCACCTGCAGTACACCCACGGTCTGGGCGTCGCGTTGCTCGCCGCAAACACTGCGGCGCAGGGCAACCCCGTGTTCGCCGTCGCTGATGTGCCGCCCGTCTCACGCAGCGGCATCGCACCGCTGACGAAGCCCGACGTGTACTTCGGCGAAGGCTTGAACGGGTGGGTCGTTACCAACACCAAGCAGCCTGAACTGGACTACCAGGTCAATGCCGGCGCGTCGGCCGGCCAGCTCGTCGAGACCCACTACACCGGTACCGGCGGTGTGGCCGTGGGCAGTGTCCTGTCGCGCTTGGCCTTGGCGGTCCGACTCGGTGACTTCAACTTGTTGATCTCCAACCAGATCACGCCAAAGAGTCGCGTCCTCTTCGTCCGAGATATCACCGCGATGGCCCAGAAAGCCGCGCCGTTCCTTTCGTACGGTTCGCAGCCCTATCCGGTGCTGGTCAACGGTGGCATCGACTACGTGCTCGACGGCTTCACCACGAGCGACCAGTACCCCTACGCCCAAAACGCCAGTGGCCTGAACGTCAACGAAGGCGGCCTGCCCGCCAGCTTCAACTACGTGCGCAACTCCGTCAAGGTCGTGGTGAACGCCTACACCGGAGCCATCACGTACTACGCCATTGACCCCAGCGACCCGATTCTGCGTGCCTACGAGGCCATCTTCCCCGGCCTCTTCAAGCCCGAGTCCCAGATGCCCGCCGCCATCGCGACGCACCTGCGCTACCCCCAGGAACTTCTGTCGACCCAGGCCGCCATTTTGGGCAGCTACCACATCACGAACGCCTCGGCCTTCTACGACGGCTCGGACCGTTGGGACATCTCGCCAACGACCGGTGCTGGCACCCCGAGCCAGGCGCTCGGCACCGTCACCAGCGCGTCGACGGCACAGACCACGGGCAGCACGGGTGTCACCGGTCAGGTCACCACGAGCTACGGACCAATGAGCCCGTTGGTGCAGGTGGGGTCACTCCCTGGCGCCTCGCACCAGCAGCTCTTAGAGTCGCTGGCCTACGTACCGGCTGGCAAGACCGGCCAGGTGCAGACGTTGTCCGCCTTTATCGAAGTGACCTCAGACCCTAAGGACTACGGACATCTCTCGGTGTACACCACACCGCGTGGCCAGAGTGTGACGGGTCCCGCCCAGGCGGACTCCGAGATCCAGCAGAACGCGACCGTGTCGTCCATCATCACCCCCCTCGACCAGCACGGATCACAGGTGTTGCTCGGGAACGACCTGATGATTCCGCTGGACGAGAGCATCTTGTACGTTCGCCCTCTCTACGTGACGGCGACCACCAATCCCATGCCCCAGTTGCGCTACGTGATTGCCGTGTTTAACCAGCAGGTGGCCATCTCGCCAACGCTCAGTGGTGCGCTCTCGCAGGTGCTCGGCACCAGCGTTGCCGCTGGCTCGGGCACGTCGACGGCGCCGTCGGGACCCACCAAGTCGGGACAGAGTGCGAGCTACTACTTGAACCAGGCGACCTCGGACTACACCCAAGCGCAGGCTGCCTTGAAGAGCGGCAATTTGGGCGCCTATCAGGTAGATGTCAACAACATGAATGCGGCGCTCGTCGCCGCGCAGACGGCCCTGGCCAAGTAGTCCGAAATTCTTATGAATTTCTAGAGTGAGCCCTATAGGGCGCGCTCTAGTCTCAGCAACATGACTACTTCCGTGCGCCTCCACACACTCCTCCGATTTGCCGTCGCTGCCGGCATCCTTGGTGCCACCCTGGTAAGCGCTGCACCCGCCTTCGCGACGTCGCCTTCAACGAGTGCCTCTGGCATCGTGATCGCCGCCAGTCCTACTCGCCACACCTTGGTGGTGACTAACAATGGCGTGGTCCACACGTGGCGCGTGGCCAGTGCCAATGTGACACTCGGCAAAATCGTCAGCGCCGCAACGACGCCACTTGGCGACGGAACCTTCCAGGCCACGGCTGTCGTTGTGAAGGGCGCAACGTCGTCCGTCCGCGTGAGTGCAACGGTCGTCTCATCGTCCACCTCGACATTGGTGTTGAGTGCGGGAGCCAGCACGTTCGCGGTTGTCGTGCCGCACGCCCGTGCTGCGCACACGGCCTCCTCACAGCCATTGGTCGGATCTGACGTCACCGTGACGGCCACCGTTGCTGGCTCCTTCTTAGACGAGACTGCCGCCTCGGTATCGAGTTCCACCAACATGATTTCTCTCGAGGGAACGGTGAGTGCGCTTTCAGCAACTTCACTCACCCTGGCCGTGCAGAACGGATCGAGCACCGTCATTGCTATTCCGGCGAGCGTCACCGTACCGTCGAGTGTCGTCGTTGGCACGTTGGTGCAGGCCGTCGTCGTGTTCGATGGCACCACGTTCACGTTGGCCACCCTCACCACGGATGCCGCTGCGGCCACACAAGGGACATCCGGCGTGTGCCAGGAAAACAACGGGCAGTCGGCCTATGTCGGTATTGAGGGTCAAGTAGTTGCGGCGGACGCCACGACCATCATTATCCAGCCCGGCAACGGCGCGACGCCGGTTATCGTCACGATTCCAGCGAACGTGACGGTGCCATCGGTGACCATCGGTAGTTTCGTTCACGTGCGCGCCACTACTACCAACGGCACGTTGACTCTCGTCAGTTTGGCCGTGCACAGCGCCCAGGGCGATGAGCACAACGGTGGCACCGAAACGCTTGGGGTGGTCGTGGCGGTCTCGTCGAGCTCGCTTACGATTCAGCCCCGCGGTACCGCCACGCCCGTGGTCTTCGTTGTGCCCAGCACCGTTGACGTCTCAGCGGTCAACGTCGGTGACCTCGTCCGTGCCAGTGGTTCACTCGCTAGCGGCACCTTGACGTTGAGTGCCTTCCGTGATTTGGGCGCCGTTCCCGGCAACCCCGCCCAGGGGACCGGCGTCGCGAGCCAGGTTGATGGGGCCGTAACGGCCGTGTCCGCCACGAGTCTCTCGTTGCAGCCCGAAGACGGTGCAGCCGTCGTTGTTATTGCGGTGCCCTCGAGTGTTGACGTTTCGGCCATCGCCGTGGGTGACGAGGTTCGCGCCTCCACGACGTTGGTGTCGGGCGTGGTTACCCTCGTGAGCTTCAACGATCACGGCCAGCGCCCAGCTTCTGGCGCCCCCAGTGGGCCCATCCAGGTGGCCGGGTCAGGCATCGTTGCTTCCGTGTCCGCCACGCAGCTCGTGCTGACGGCCGGCGACCGAGGCGCTCAGGTCACGATCGTGGTGCCTTCCACCGTGGACGTGAGTTCGTTGTCGACCGGCATGCGCGTTGGTGTTATCGCAACCTACGGCGCCGGTACCTACACCCTGGTGAGATTCGTCGTTCCCTCCAACAACTTCAACCCGACCGCCCCGCAGGGTCCCAATGGGGGTCCTCAAGGGCCACAGTTGGTAGCGGCCTTTGGCACGGTGACCTCGGTGAGCCCCACGCAGATTGTGTTGACCCTGCCGAACACGGCCGTTTTGACCGTCGCGGTGCCGTCGACGGTCGACGTCTCGAGCGTGACGGTGGGCCAGTCGCTGGCAATATCGGCCTCCGTGAGCAACGGTTCAGTGACGCTGATCGCCATCAACCCACAGCAGCGCGACCAGCACGGCAATCGCTGAGCAGGTGCACCGCTGAACGTGGAGTCCTCGGCGCTCTTCGCGAGGGAGCGACCGATTCGCGGCCTATTCCTTAGGTAATCCTTAGCCCAGCCCTAGGGGCGATTGAGCCCCAGGGCGTAGGTTGGAACCATCGTCAGCGAAAGGACTCTGTTGTGAACGCCATCCGTCGAGGAATACGAAACACTTTTAGGAACGCCACGAGGTCGGTGGGGGTCGTTGTGATCTTGGGTGTCACCATTGCCCTCTCGATATCTATGTTGATTGCTCGCGATGCAGTCAACACCAAGATCGCCTCGGTCCGTGCATCGACGGGGACAACGGTCACCGTCTCGCCGGCTGGATTCTTCGGCTTCCAGGGTGGCGGCACACCGCTCTCGAACAAGCAAATTGACACGCTGGTGACCTTGCCCTACGTCATCGCGGTCCAGGCATCACTCAATGAGGAGCTCCAGTCCAGCGTCACCTCGCTGACGTCGCCAACGCCACCGGGATTCCTCGGTCATCACTTCGGAGGGTTTTCCTCGAGGGGTGGCTTCTCGATCCCTGTCCGATTCGTCGGAACCAATAGCCCCGGCACCGCTCTCGTCGGTGGCGCCAACGGCGGCGGCACCGAGAAACTGACGTCCGGAACCGCATTCTCGGCCACCTCGACGGCGAACGTGGCGGTCGTTGGTACGTCACTCGCGACGACCAACAAGTTGAGCGTTGGGTCAACCTTCACGGCGTGGGGTACGAAGGTCACTGTTGTTGGCATCTATTCGTCCGGTTCCACTTTCGCGGATGCTGACGCATTGATGCCTCTGGCGACCGTGCAGAAACTCGCCGGTGCTACCAACCAAGTCACCGGTGCCACGGTGACGGCCGACAACTTGAACAACGTCACGGCGGTGGCGAACGAGATCAAGCGTCTGCTTGGTTCGGCGGCCGACGTTACGTCTTCCCAGGCGACGATCTCCAGCGAGCTCTCACCACTGAACTCAGTGAAAACCATCTCGACCTACACGTTGTTCGGATCAGTCATCGGTGCGGCCATCATCTTGCTGCTGTCGATGCTGATGATTGTGCGCGAGCGACGTCGCGAAATTGGTGTCCTGAAGGCTATTGGCGCATCCAATCGGTCCATTGTTACTCAGTTCATCGCCGAGTCCACGACGTTTACCGTGTTCGGCGCCGTCATCGGGTTCCTCGCCGGTGTCGCAATTTCGAGCCCCATCACGTCGGCCCTCGTCAGCGCCTCGAGTGGTTCGGCGAATGTCACTGGTTTTGTGCGGCGCCCGGATGGCGGCCCGAGCTTCGGTGCTGGTGGCTCTGGCTTTGCCCCACCGGGCGGACCAGGCAATGGCGACGGACATTTTCACTTCGGTGACTTCCACAACACGATCACGCAGATTCACACCGCCGCTGGGTGGTCAACCCTCGCCTACGCCTTGCTCATGGCACTCGTCATTGCGGGTGCCTCGAGTGCCGTGGCCAGTTTCACCATTACCCGGGTCCGTCCCGCCGACGTATTAAGGAGTGAATGATGTTGCAGGTTGAAAATCTCAGTAAGGCGTTCAAGACCAAGGCCGGCGACGTTCACGCCGTTTCGGACGTGTCGTTCGCGGCGAGCGCCGGTGAGGTAGTGGCCATCATTGGTGCGAGTGGTTCAGGCAAATCCACGCTGCTTTCGCTGCTGGGGCTGCTCGACACCCCCGATCAGGGTTCAATTGAGCTTGACGGTATCGAGTTGGCGAACCTTGATGACAAGGGGCGGACTCAGTACCGTGCGTCGCAGGTGGGCTTTGTGTTCCAGTCCTTCAACTTGATTCCCAATCTCACCGCGCGCGAAAACGTCAAGTTGGTTCTTGAGTTCAGCAACTATCCACACGCCGATCGCGATGCCCGTGCCACCGAAATGCTGTCACTTGTCGGCCTAGACCCCGAGAAGAGCGAGCGTCGCCCCAGCCACCTGTCGGGAGGCGAGCAACAGCGCGTCGCGATTGCGAGGGCCTTTGCGGCCCAACCGCGGCTGATTCTGGCCGACGAGCCGACGGGCAGTCTCGACTCGAAAACCGGGCAGAAGATTGTCGAGCTACTCCGCAACGCCGCCTCCGTTGAGAAGGCCATTGTGCTGGTGGTGACGCACGACGAAAAGGTTGCTCGTCAGGCCGACCGTCGTTTCGAGATTGAAGACGGCACACTGCGCGAAATTGCCTAGGCGGTTCCGGTCTCGATTGAGCGATGTAAATCGCTTGTGAGTGACTGGCAGTGACGGTTTTTCTTGGTGGCTGACGTCAATTGGTGCTTTTGCCAACGCTGGCTAGTTGGACTAGGATGGAAGTCCCAACGCGGGGTGGAGCAGTCTGGTAGCTCGTCGGGCTCATAACCCGAAGGTCGTAGGTTCAAATCCTGCCCCCGCCACTAAAAGAGGTCCCCAGGATTTTCCTGGGGACCTCTGCTTTCTATCGCCGGGCTCCACTGGGGCCACGAACTAAAATCTCCTTATGGCGAACGAGACATCCCCCGAAACGACGAGTCCGGTGCGGGTGCGAACCTCCAACCCTGGCCGCGACGTGCAGCGAGTCGGCACCGCGCGATTCCTCGGTCAAGACGTGGCCAATATCCACGGTCCGGTCTGGGCCGTTCTCGGTAATCTCGGCGACAGCCAGTGCTACCTGGGCGTGCAAGAAAAGGTCACCGCGGTGCACGACGCCGTGGCTCGACGCATCACGGCAGAGGGCTTTGACGCTCGACTGATTGCGCCGGCCTTCACCATTGGCGTGTCCGATGGTCAGTTGAACGGTACCCCTGAGATGCGCTTCTCACTTATTGGTCGAGAAATCGTCAATGACGCCGTGTCGGTCCACCTGGCGGCCAATCAGGTCGAAGGATTCTTCGCCGTGGTCGCGTGCGACAAGCCACCAGTGGGCACCGTTGCGGCGATTATCGAACAGAACGTGCCGGCCGTCATCTTGTCGGATGGCTCCATCCGGCCCGGTCACGATCCACTGACGGGTGATCGGATCGACTTGGTCACCGCGTTTCAAGTTGCCTCCAACCCCGACGCTGAGGTGCGCGAGCGCTACACGTTGAACGCCTGCCCCGGACAGGGGAGCTGTGGTGGCATGTTCACCTACAACACCATGCAGACTTTTATTGCCGTGATGGGCCTGGAGCCTCTGCACATGGTGGCGCCGGCCTCAGAAGACCCCCGCCGCCTGACGCAGTTCCCCGATGAGTTGATCGACTGCCTGCTGGCGATGAAGGCCAAGAACATTCGGCCCCGTGACATCGTCACCCCGGCCGCACTGCGCAACGCCATCACCGTGGCTATTGCCATGGGTGGCTCCACCAACGTGATGCTGCACTCGGTGGAAATTGCTCGCGCCGCTGGGCTGGATCTGTGGACGGATGTGCTGAGTCAGGACGAGTTCAACGAACTCTCGCGAGCGGTGCCGGTGATTGTCAACATGCGGCCCTTTGGCGCGTACTCCATGGTGGACGTCGAAACTTCGGGTGGTTTGCCGACCGTCGTCCGTGAGCTCCTCGCCGGTGGCTTCCTTGAGGGCACGGCGCTGACCTGCACTGGTGAGACGTTGGCCGAACAGGTGGCACGGTTGAACCCTCCGACCGCTGACCACGAGGTAATTTTCTCCACCACCACGCCCTTTAAGGAAACGGGCGGTCTGCGTCTGTTGGCGGGCAACGTGTCGCCCGAGGGTGGCGCCATCTTGAAGTTGGCCGGTGTTGAGGGCGGCATCGTCGATGGTATCTTCACCGGTACCGCACGAGTCTTTGACTCCGAACAGTCGCTGATTGACGCATTGAATACCGACAAGGACTCGTTCGGCGACAACGACATGGTCGTGATTCGCTACCTCGGCCCACGTGGCGGTCCCGGTATGCCCGAAATGCTCGACCCCACCTCCAAGATCACCACGCTGTGCCGTGACCGGGGCATCACCATCGCCCTGATGACGGATGCGCGCTTCTCGGGCGGTTCCGTCGGCCTGGTCATTGGCCACGTCGCCCCCGAGGCCTACGTCGGTGGTCCCATTGCATTGGTTCGTGACGGCGACACCATCATCGTGGACGTGAATAACGATGTCCTTGACTGCGTGGCGTTGCGTGACCCCGCCGTTGCGGCCGAGCGCTTGGCCACGTGGCAGGCGGACGTTGCCGCTAATGGCGGTGTGCATCCCGCCGTCGCGCCCGTGACGCACCGGGTACTCAAGCGCATGCGCGCGACCGCAGCTTCCGCCCTCAAGGGTGGCGGGATGGCATTGTCCTAAAGAACGCCGTCGCCAACGAGAAGGGGCGAAAGCGATTTTGATGACTAACCGAATCGAAAAAACTACGTAGGCGTGTCGCTTCTGTCACTTTTGTGTAATCTGGCGAGTGTTTGCTGAGAGCATGACAAACACCACCACCCAGCAAGCCTTAGGGCTTCGCGCATTGACGGGCGCCTTTGGCGTATCCGTCGCCGCAGTAACCCTCGTTGTGGCCTCGGCCGGTGCAGCACCCGTCGCCCACAGCACGTCCAAGAAGCCAGCTCCCGCAGTTGTGAACCTGTCGCTGTACAGCGCACAGGGCTATGACTCGTATGTTGTTGACGCTTTCAACGCCGCGAACCCTTACATTCACGTCACGCTGAATGACAATTCAACGGGTACCCTGCTGACGCAGATTGCCGCTGAGCAGGCCAGTGGTCACCCCACCTGGAACATGATGTGGGCCGACGGTGCTACCTGGGCCGCCCAGTTTGACGTGTCGGGTTGGAGCACCAAGGGCATCTTGCCCTCGGGTGTTAGCTTCAACACCGCTGGTACCACGAATCTGCCTTCAGACAAGAGCTTCGTGCCAACGGGTGTGACCGTCACTGGTGGCCTCTGCTATGACACTGCCGCGACGCAGGGTCAGACGCTCCCTGCGACCTTCGCTGGCCTGGTCAACATGCCTGCTGGTTCCCTGGGTATGAACAACCCATCGCTGTCGGGACCGACGTACCCACTCATCGCCGGTGAAATGGCGCACCTCGCAGGCATTCCTTCGTCGACGACGAAGAATCCTTCGATTGCCCAGATCACTGCCGGCGTGAAGGCCGGTGAGGCATTCCTGAAGGCACTGAAGGCGAAGGGTCTGCAGGTCCACAACACCAACGGTCCAACCCTTGGTGCCCTGGAGTCCAACCCCGCAACGCTGGAAGCCGCCACAATTCAGACCTCCGCTTGCTACGGTGACATCGCCGCTGGCTGGTGGCCTACTGGTGCAGTGAAGTACCTTGACTACTCGGTGGCGCTTCCCAGCACCATCGCTGTCAGCAAGGACGTCACCCCCGCACAGCTCGCCGCCGCGAAGAAGTTCATCGCCTTCGTACTGTCAGTCCAGGGCCAGCAGACGATGCAGGCAGGTGACCCCCAGGGCGACGGGCTGTTCTGGCCAGTCATCAATGGTGTGAGCCCAGAGGCTGGCTTGCCTTCGTACGCCAGCACGAACGCCTACGCAATCAACCCCTACGTCTGGGGTCCACTGCAGGATGTCATTGACTCCTGGTTCACGAACAACATCGCGAACTAGTTCTCATCTCCTCCTAGAGCCACATCCCCGGTAGCGCGAGCTACCGGGGATGTGTGGCTACAACGGCCCGCATGAACTCCACACCTTTTCCCTCGATACTGCGTCGATTTAAGTGGTCGGGCCTCATGCTGTGGGTGATCCTCGGGTTGCTGGTGATTGCTCCGGTCTGCTTCTTCTTGTTGGCGGCCGTCTCGCCACACTCGCTCCGGGTTGGCCCTCAGTGGTTCACGCTTGCCAGTATTGAAGCGGCTTGCACCGGTTATACCGGGCGCGGCCTTATTGATTCACTGGTCGTTTCCACCACGGTGGGCATTCTGGCGACACTAGCCTCCACCACGTTGGCGTGGCTGGCGCATCGCACCAACCTTTTCGGTGGGCGATGCATTGGCGCCATGATGTGGGTCTTGCTCTTGATCCCAACCTGGATGATGACCATTGGCTGGACAAATCTGATCCAGCCGGGCGAGTTAGCCACGGCGTTCGGTCTCAATACGATTCAGCTGTATCACGCCTTTTATGGGCCCGGCGGCATCGTGTTGATCCTGACGACTGCCGCACTTCCATTTTGTTATTTTGTCATATCGGCGGGACTTCGGGGATTGGGCTCGGAGTACGAAGACGCCGCCCGCGTGCACGGTGCGAGCACACGTCGCATGCTGGTGACCGTGCTGCCAATAATTGCCCCAGCGCTGCTCTCCGCCTTCGCGATTGCGTTCGCCGAATCAATCAGTGACTTCGGCGTGGCCTTCACCCTGGGCGCAAACACTCATTTCCCCATGGCTACCTTCTCGCTCTTCAATGCCATCACGACGAATCCGGCCAATTTCTCCGTGGCTGCGGTGATTGCCGCCATCCTTATCTTGTGTACGGTGCCACCAATTCTTTTGCAGTCACGAGTTACTCGTGGACGTTCCTATGCCGTATTGAGTGCTCGCACTCGCAGCGTTCGACGCTTTAGCTTCGCGCCGGTGACGCGAGTGGTCGTGTCGGCAGTCACCTTTTCGGTCCTTGTGGTAGTCATGGTGATGCCACTCATTGCGTCCGTGGCAACGAGCTTTACGCACACCATCAGTTTTGAAACGCGCACCGGCATTCACTGGTCGCTGGTTTCTTACCGCGATATCTTTCACCCGCCACCCTCGATTATGCCGTTGGGATCAGGCCTTTGGATTAGTAATCAACTGGGCGTTTATGTGGCGACCGGCACCGTCGTCCTGGCGTACGTGTTGGCGCGGCGTCTGGCTTCCACGCGCGGCGGTACCAGTCAGCGCATTGCGGACGTGTTTTTGCTGGGCTCAGTGGCCGTGCCTGGTGTAGTACTTGGCGTGGGATACATCCTGTTCTACAACCAGGCTTTCATTGCCAATCACGTCATCAGCCTCTATCAAACCATGCCGCTCTTGGTCATGGGTCTCATCGCCTCGGCAACTCCTGGTCAGTCACGGCTTCTGATGGGTCCGGTCTCGCAGATACAGTCATCGATGTCAGAATCGGCCCGCGTGCATGGTGCGGGGCGCTGGCGGGCGTGGCGTACGGCAAATCTTCCCGTCTTATCGCGAACGCTTACCTGGGCGTGGGTGTTGACGTTCACGAAGACAATTTCGGAACTCGCGGTAGCCCAGATGCTGCTGGTGCCGGGCCACGAGCCCGTGTCTGTCATCATTGAGACGACTCTCGGCACCGTCTTTGCGCCCATCGGATCGGCGGCGACGGTTATGGTGCTGGCCGAGATGCTCGGGGTAATTGTGGTCGTATTGGGGTTGTACCGCATTGTCACGCCCAAGGGGTGGCGTCGAATTGGAGAGGCAGGATCGTTGCGATGAGTGCACGTGCCGTTGGTGTCACCGTAGAAAAGTTGACCAAAACGTTCGGAGACAAGATTGCGCTGGCGCAGGTGTCGCTGTCGATAACCCCGGGCACCTTTACCGTGCTCTTGGGCCCATCGGGTTCGGGGAAAACGACCTTGTTGCGATGCCTGGCGGGCATCGAGCGACCCACCACTGGCAGTATCACCCTCGATGACGACCTCGTTGTTGGCCCGGGTGTGTTCGTCAGCCCCGACAAGCGCCACCTGGCGATGGTCTTTCAGGACTACGCCCTCTGGCCCCACTTGACCGTCGCCCGGAATGTGGGCTTCGCCTTAGAGCAGTCGACGCTCTCCAAGCAGGAACGAGCCGACAAGGTGATGGGTCTGTTGGCGCGCGTCGGCATCGAGCGACTGGCGGAGCGGTATCCGAACGAGCTTTCCGGCGGCGAACAACAGCGAGTAGCCCTGGCCCGCGCACTGGCAGCTGACGTGGGGCTCTTGCTGTTTGACGAGCCACTCTCGAACCTCGACGCCGACCGTCGCGAGGGGCTGCGTATTGAGATCGCCACGTTGGCCCGCGAGTCAGGCGCCACCGTGGTCTACATCACCCACGATCAGTCGGAGGCATTCGCCCTGGCTGATGTGGTGGGCGTGCTGAATCGCGGTGAATTGGTGCAGTGGGCCTCGCCCGAAGAGGTGTATCAATCGCCTGCCTCACCGTTCGTTGCTCGCTTCACGGGTTTAGCTGGGGAAATTCCCGTAACCGTTTCTGCTGTCGACGACGGTGTGGCCACGGTCACCTTGGCGCTCTCGTCTCACGTGACGATGACCAGCTGCCCCACGCGGTGCGACGGACCGGGTGCGGCGACACTCTTCATTCGACCCTCGGCAGTGACTTTGCGCGATGCCGCAATTGGCGAGGGGATAACTGCCATAGTGGAAGACAGTGCCTTTATCGGTCGCGGCTACGAGCACGTGGTCTTGATTGATGAGACATTGCGATTCACCAAGATTTTTTCGCGCACGCGGTTTGGACGTGGAAGCGTGGTGGGTGTGGAAATTGACTCGAATGGGGTGTACGTCATGAAGGACGACGCATGATGGTGGCAACAACTGCTTCGGTGAGCTCGGTCACCGTACTGGTCCTGGCCGTCTTCCTGGCCAGTGCTGTGGAGATGGTGGAAGCACTCACCATCGTGTTTGCCGTGGGGCACACCCGCGGCTGGCGCTGGGCGTTCGAGGGCGTTATCGTGGCGCTCGCCGCACTGGCGGCACTCGTCGCAGCCTTCGGTCCGACACTGGTCCAGATTCCCCTGAACTGGCTCCGGCTCATTGTCGGTGGGGTATTGCTGATCTTCGGACTGCAGTGGCTGCGCAAAGCGGTGATGCGCTCGAGCGGGCTCAAGGCCAAGCACGACGAAGATGCCATCTACGCCGAAACCGTGGCCGAACTCACCGCAGAGCAGTTCACCGCAGGCCGAGACCACGTCGCCTTCATGATGGCCTTCAAGGGCGTGTTCCTCGAAGGACTCGAAGTAGTTATCACTGTCTTGACGCTGGGTACCTCGGCGCACCGCGTGGGCTTGGCCGCCGCGGTAGCGGCCGCAGCAGTAGTTCTCGTGACCATTGTCGGCATGATCGTCGCCAAGCAGCTCTCGAGCGTGCCGGAGAACGCAATGAAGACGACCGTCGGTATCATGCTCATCTCCTATGGCACCTTCTGGGTCGGCGAGGGACTTTCGATCCGGTGGCCGGGCTCGGACAGCTTCTTGCTGGCCCTTGTCGCCATCTACGCTGTCGCGGTCTACGGTCTGATCTTGGCGTCGCGTCAGAGTGTTGCCCGCACGAAAGAGGTCGCCGCATGAGCAACCGACCCTCACTTCTCGTTCGCATCGTCAAGGGATTCTTGATGTTCTGGTGGGACTTCCTCGTTGGTGACACCCCAGAACTCTTTGTTGCCACCGTGGTCATCATTGGTGTCACGGTGCTCCTGGGCAAGGTCGCCCACGTTTCCCATCTGGCCGTTGTGGTCCTGCCGGTGCTGGTCATCGGGGCGCTCTTTATCAGCGTTCGGCGCACCTGGCCCAAGCGCTAGGACCAACAAAAAGCCCCCGCAGGAGTACTCCTGCGGGGGCTTTTTGCTGTTTTGTTAGTTATTGGCGATGTAGCGATTCACTTCAGCGGCGATGGCCTTCACCAGCGTGGCGAAGCGGGGTCCCCACTGCGAGGCGACGTCGGCGTTCAGCATGACCACATCACGCGTCTTCACGGCCGAAATGCCACCGAAGCCGGAGCGCTTGGACAAGTTGGTGCGGGTGTCGTCACCGGCGAGGAAAATGATCGACGGCGAGGCGTGGATGATGTACTCGGCGCTGAGTTCGGGGTAGCCGTAGTCCGCCGACGTGGCCACCGCGTCCGCGATGTTGACGAGCCCCATGGCCTTCATGACTGACCCCACGAAGGTGTCGGACGTGAGGGAGTAGTACGGGTTGGTGGACACCTCGTAGTAGACGGAAATCGGGGCGCCCGCGTGGGGCAGGATTGACGCTTCAGCTGCGGTGATCTGCGTGCGCATGGCGTTGGCGATGGCGGTCGCCTTCGCTACATGGCCGGTCAACGTACCCAGCTGCAGAATCTGGTTCAAGGCACCCTGCACGTCGTTCGGCGCATCCTGTTCGACCACAGTGACACCCTGGGCGGTCAACTGTGTCGCCAGGTTGTTGGGGTTGTAAGACAAGATAACGAGGTCGGGCTTGGTCGACGGGTGCTTCGCCGAGGTCGCGCAAATGCCCAGCAAGCCTTCGAGGCTTGGTGCGAGGCCGTTGATCACGTGGCGCTGGGCGAGGGTGGCTGCGGCGGCGGGGTACGTCGACGATTCGTCAACGGCCTCGACCTGGGGGCCGGCACCAATGGCGAACAGAGTGTTCGTGGCGGTGGGCGAGAGGGAGACAATGCACTGCGCCGACGGCACCACTTTGGGTGCCGTCGTCTTGGCGTTCGCCGCAACGGGCGAGGCCAGTGAGAGGGCGAACGCACTGAGCGTCAGCACGAGGGAACTACGAAATGGTTTCATGGATATCTCCTTAAGTGTCGAAGGGGGGATGGACGACGGAGATGAACCCGAACGACCGCTCCGTACCTCGAGAGCTGTCTTCACTTCTCCTCGCGGCAGGCGACCTGGCTTCGTAGGTTTCCCCACTTACAGTTGCGGGACAGCGTCGGAATTACACCGACTTCGCTGCCTCGAGGCACTCCTGAACGTAGCACACGCCTCTTCGCGCAGCGCGTTGCTCAGCCCGTGTTACGCAGGCCGGTGGCGATGGCGTTGATCGTGAGCAGCAGGGCGCGCTGGGCCACCGTGTCGACCCCTTCGCCGGCTTCGCGCTCGGCGCGCACGCGCTCGAGGAGCTGAATCTGCAGCAACTGCAAGGGGCGCAGGTAGTGGTCACGGGTCAACTGGGTGGCGGCCAGGGTGGGCTGGTTGCTCAGCAGCGACGGGCGCTCGGTGACCCAGAGGACCTCGGCCACGGTGCGCTCGTATTCGTCCACAATGCGCTCAAACAGGTAGTGCAGTGACGGATCCACAAGGCGCTGCACGTACTCACGAGCCACCACCAGGTCAGTCTTGGCCAGAGTGGACTCTACGTTGTTCAAGAAGGTCGAGAAGAAGGACCACTCGCGGTACATCTGACGCAGATCGTCCCCGTGACCGGCCTCACGAGCAGCCGAGAGGCCCCCGCCGACGCCGAACCAACCAGGCACAATCTGGCGTGACTGGGTCCAGCCAAAGACCCACGGAATGGCGCGCAGGCTCGAAATACCGTCGTCGCCAGTCACGCGCTTGGCGGGGCGCGAGCCGATGTTCAAACTCGCCAGTTCAGTGACCGGCGTCGATGACGTGAAGTAGCTGGGCAACTTGGGGTCGTCGACCAGACCGCGGTAGGCCTGTACCGAGGTGTTGGCGACGGTGTCCATCGTGTCGTTCCAGCGCTCGAGCTTGTCGGGGTCGACCCAGGGCTTGGCGTGAAAGAGTGATGCCTCGAGGACGGCCGCGAGAAGGAGCTCGAGGTTCTCGCGCGCGAGTGACGGCAGCAGGTACTTGTCGGAGATCACCTCGCCCTGCTCGGTCAGCTTGATCGAGCCGTTCAGTACGCCATAGGGCTGGGAGAGCACGGCATCGTGGGTGGGGCCGCCACCGCGGCCAACCGACCCGCCGCGACCGTGGAAGAGGCGCAGCTGAAGACCGTGGGCGAGTGCCACGTCGCGCAACTGGCGCTCGGCGCGGTGGATGCCCCACTGCGATGCGGCAATGCCGGCGTCCTTGTTGGAGTCGGAGTAACCGAGCATGATCTCCTGGACGTCGCCACGCAGACGCAGTAAGTCGCGATAGGCGGGGACCGAGAGTAGCTCTTCGAAGAGTTCGCCGGCGTGCTGGAGCTCATCGAGCGTTTCGAACAGTGGCGCAAAGCCAATTCGGGCCACGCGACTAGCCAGGTCGACGAGACCGGCCTCGCGCGCCAGGACGACGGCGGCGAGGACGTCGTCGGTGCCCTTGGTCATCGAGATGATGTAGGTCTCGCACGCTGACGTACCGAAGTGGTTCAGGATTTCGCGAATGGCCACGAAGGCGTTGAGCGTGTTGAGCTGTGAGCCCTCGAGCGGTGCGGGGCCGGAGAACAGTGGTCGACGTGACAGCAGCTCGTTCGCCAGAACGTCACGACGTTCTCGCGGACTCAACGTGGCGTACGCCTGGGGAAGTTCGCCCAAGCGGTCAAAGATGGTGGCCAGTGCTTCGTGGTGCTTCTCGGCGTGCTCGCGCAGGTCCAAGGTGGTGAGGGTGAGGCCAAAGGCCGCCACCGTTGAAATGGAGCGCTCCAATGTTCCCTTGGCGAGCAGGCTCGAACCGTTCTCCACCAACGAGGTGTAGATCAGCATCAGGTCATCGAGGAGTTCCTGCGAGGAGGCGTAGTCAAAGCCTTCGCGGTGACGAGCGCGCAGTTCCATACGACGCTGGGTCGCTTCGAGCTTGACGCGAATGCAGCTGAGCTTGAGGCGGTAGGGCTCTTCGGCGTTGACGCGCAGGATGCGTGGGTCCAGGCTCAAACGAGCCAGGTCGTCATCCAGGGAGGCCCGAAGGGCATCGGAGATGCCGACGACCTGCACCGAGACAGAAATTTCGTCGATCAGGCGTCCCAGCATGGCGCGCAGGGCACGGATGGCCACGCCCAGAGCGAGATCAACGACGGAGGTCGTGACGTCGGGGGTGACGAAGGGGTTGCCGTCACGGTCACCACCAATCCACGAGCCAAAGGTCAAGGGGCGAGCGGTGGGCTGAATCTCGATACCGAGACGCGCCACGTTGCCCGAGAGCTGCTCGAGGACGTCTGGCACCACGGTGCGCATGAGGCCGTCGACGTAGGAGAGGGCGTTCTGGGCCTCGTCGAGCACCTCGGGTCGGGCCAGGCGAAGTTCGTCGGTCTGCCAGAGAGTGTCAATGAGTTCAGCGGCACGACGCTTGCGCACCGGCTCATCAAGCCCTGAGGCCGTGCCGTAGGCCTCATCCAACAGCGCGGAGATCGAGCGCAACTTCAACAGCACACTGCGCCGGGCGGCCTCGGTGGGGTGGGCGGTAAAGACGGGGCGGACGTCGAGGTTGGCCACTGCGGTGGCGACGTCGTCGGAGGTAAGTTCACCCTTGGCAATGGCGGCAGTGGCGAGGTTGGTGACGCGGGCCAATGGGCCGTTGTCGTTCGCACGACGGGTGCGACCCTGACGGGCCTGGTGCGTCTGTTCGATGACGTTGGCCAAGTGGAAGTACATCGAAAAGGCTCGCACCAACTGCGAAGCGGTGTCGAGGTCGAGCTGCGCCAATGCCTCAACGGTGGCCGGGACGTCGTTGTTCGAGCGCACGCGGTGAATGAGGTCGACGAACGCGGGGGAGACCTGGCGTCGAAGCGTGTCGTCGAGCATGCCCGAGAGCACTTCGAGGTCGCGGTAGATCAGTTGCGCGTGCTCGTCGAGACCCGGCGTCGAAGGAAGTGCGTCAGTCATAGTGCCACGTTACAAAAGATTCGTTCGAAGTGACATAGCGCATTGACATAGTTCCTATGCGACTTATCGCGACTCGTCGGTGAGCATGGTGACCGTGATGCCGAGTCGGGGCAACATGCCAAGTCCCATGACGGCCCCTTCACAGCCGACATCCGCGAGCGCAGCGAGGTCTTCATCGTGGCGCACGCCACCGGCGGCCACGATAGGAATGCCGCTCGCACACACGGTGCGATAGAGGGCGAGGTCGGGTCCACTCATGGTGCCATCGCGGGCGGTGGCCGTCACGTGAAGTCGACGCACGCCGGCCGCCACACATCGTTCAAGGGCCGCCTCGACCGGTACCGAGGTCGACGTCTCCCAGCCGCGCACCGCAATAGCTCCATCCTTTACGTCAAAAGCCACCACCAGCTGGTCGCCGAGGGCTTCGACAAAAGTAGTGAGGGCTTCGGGGTTCTGCCAGGCGGCCGTGCCGACAATGATGCGTGACACCCCAGCGTCGAGAACTCGCTGGGCATCGCTCAGCGATCGGATACCCCCCGAGTACTGGACGGGGACGTCGCCGGCCAACGTGACGCAGCGCTGGGCCATGTCGAGTCGAAGCGACCCCGAACGAGCGGCCTCGAGGTCGACCACGTGGAGCAGGGGCGGACGAATAGCAATAAGTCGAGAGAGAAACTCATCGACGGGTTCGCGAAACAACACGCGGTCGTAGTCGCCCTTTTCGAGACGGACGGCATTGGGGCCTAAGAGGTCGAGGGCGGGGATAAGTTGCATAGCAGCGTAGTAGCATGGTAGCATACTGATATGACTAGCGGGAAAGTACACGACGCCACCGAGAGCACGTTGACCACCGACCGTTTTGACAACTTGGTGGCAGCCTTCTCCAGCATCTCCGATCCAGAGACGATGGCCCTGTTCCTGAAGGACATCTGCACCACAGCCGAGCTCGATGCCATGGGTCAGCGCCTGCAGGTGGCGGCACTCGTCAACGAGGGCGTCTCCTATCAAGAAATCTCTCGTCGTACCGGGGCCTCCACCGCCACCGTCACGCGAGTCGCCCACTGGCTGAAGTACGGCGAAGGTGGCTACAACGCCGTCCTGGGAGGGACGAAATAATGACCCGTCGACTAACACTGGCCCTGCCCTCGAAGGGTCGTTTGCGTGAGCCCTCGTGGTCGCTCCTCGACGCCACCGGTGTCGCCCCGCAGGAGCCCGGCGAACGCGTGCTGCAGTCGCACTGTCGTAATGCCGACATTGACCTGCTCTTTATTCGTGCTGATGACGTGCCCGAATACGTTCAAGACGGGATTGTCGACTGCGGTGTCACCGGTCTGGACTTGGTGAGCGAGCGCGACTACGACGTCGAGGTACTCCTGCGACTGGGCTACGGGCGCTGTTCGCTGCAGGCAGCCGTGTCGAACGAAGACGAGGCGACCAGTTTCGAAGATCTCAATGGCCGTCGCATTGCCACCTCGCACCCCCGCCTCGCCAAGCAGCTCCTCGCCGAGCGCGGTATTGAGGTTGAGGTGGTGCGGGTTGCCGGCTCTGTGGAAATTACGCCCCGTCTCGGTCTTGCCGACGCGATTGTGGACTTGGTCTCAACGGGTTCCACGTTGCGCACCAACGGACTGCGCTCACTGGGCGTGTTGTTCGAAAGTGAAGCGGTGCTCGTTGGTCGCAAGGACGGCGAAAGTCGCGCGGCGCAGACCATTTTGACGACGTTATTGCAGTCGGTCATTGATGCCCGTGCCAGTCGTTACTTGTTGTTCAACGTGCGCGAAGAGAACTTGGCGTCAGTCACCAGTCTGTTGCCCACCGCTGGCTCACCAACGGTGATGACCCTGGCCACCCCGGGCCTCGTCGCCGTGCACGCACTCGTTCCCGCCACCATGGTCTGGTCGCTTCTGCCGAAGTTGCAGTCCTGTGGCGCGAGTTCCATCCTGACCCTGCCCGTAGAAAGAATGATGTCATGAGTACCCCAACACCTACCGATCGCGTGATCACGATCGAAGAAATCGTCGAAGACGTCCGCACTCGTGGCGACGTGGCCGTGGCCGAATGGTCGCAGCGATTCGATAAGACGACTACGGCCGCTCCAGAGCGTGCCGTGCCCTACGGTGACGTGCCAACGGCCGCAATTCTGGCTGCCGCTGAAAACGTGCGCACCTGGCACGCCGCCCAGCGTCCGGCCGACCTGATGATGGAAGTGTCACCGGGCGTCACGTTGGAGCGCCGCTGGACGCCGCTTCGCTCAGTGGGCATCTACGTCCCGAAGAATCTGGTGTCGTCATTGATTATGGGTGCCGTGCCGGCCCAGGTCGCTGGCGTGGAGCGCATCGTGGTCTGCACCCCACCGTCGGGTGCGGCTGCCGTTGCTGCTGCCGCGGCACTCTTAGGTATTGACGAAGTCTGGGCTATCGGTGGCGCACAGGCCATCGCCGCGATGGCCTACGGCACTGAGTCCATTGCTCCCGTTGACAAGATCTTTGGTCCCGGTTCTGGGGCCGTGAACGCCGCCAAGCTTCTGGTGAGCCGCGACGTCGCCATCGACTTGCCCGCCGGTCCGAGTGAGATTGTGGTCGCCGCCGACGAGGGCTTCGATGAGGCCATCGTTCAACAAGAGATTGCCGCACAGATGGAGCACGGACCCGACTCGCGCGGCTTCATCGTTCGCGTCGGTGACGACCTCGAAGCGGCACTCGCCGAGATTGAGGGCTACGCGGCCGAACACGTCGCCTTGCTCGGTGAACGCGCCGAGTCCCTGGCCTCACGTATTCGCAACGCCGGTGCGGTCTTCGTGGGCCCCTACGCTCCGGTGCCGGCAGGTGACTACGCCACCGGTGCGAACCACGTGCTGCCTACCGGTGGGTGGTCGAAGTCAACGGGTGGTCTCGGTCTGGAGGGATTTATGAAGACAGTGACGGTGCAGCGAGTGACCCAAGATGGTCTCGAGCGTCTCGCTCCGACCATCGAAGCCCTGGCTGAGCTTGAGGGCATGGCCGCACACAAAGCGACGGCCCGCCGATGAGCCGCCCCGAGCCCCTCGAGGCCTACCAGT
>Ga0208740_1000111_pt1 | contig 31300 bp, 41 predicted proteins | sample CryBogCBE08Jun09_FD_184567 | JGI IMG/M metagenome (GOLD analysis project Ga0208740, IMG submission 184567) | Freshwater microbial communities from Crystal Bog, Wisconsin, USA - CBE08Jun09 (SPAdes) (version 2) | ecosystem: Environmental > Aquatic > Freshwater > Lake | place: Crystal Bog...
CCGTGACTGCCAACGCGCCAGCCGCACCGAAGGGTGTCGTGCGTGCCGGTGGTGGTCGTCGTCGCGTGGACGCTGACGCCGTGGTCGAAGAAGTGATTGTCGAAACCGCCGTTGTCGATGTCAAGCCCGCCGACTTGTTGGCGAGCAACGACGAGGTTGAGCGTCGCATCAGTGTCGAAGAAGACATCGAGCGTCGCACCGCCCAGGAGCACACCGACACGCCCCACTTCCGAAAGGACGCTGAGTAATCATGTTGATGCCTCGTAAGGTAAAGCACCGTAAGCAGCAGCGCGGTCGTATGACCGGCATGGCCAAGGGTGGCGTCGAAGTCAACTTTGGTGACTTCGGTATCCAGGCGCTCGAAGCGGGCTGGATCACCGCCCGCCAGATTGAAGCCGCTCGTATTGCAATGACTCGTCACGTGAAGCGTGGTGGAAAGGTCTGGATCCGCGTGTTCCCAGACAAGCCCGTCACCGCGAAGCCGGCCGAAACCCGCATGGGTTCGGGTAAGGGTAACCCAGAGTTCTGGGTGGCCGTTGTCAAGCCCGGTCGCATCATGTTTGAACTCGGTGGCGTGGATGAGCCCTTGGCGCGTGCCGCCATGGAGCGCGCCATCCAGAAGCTCCCGATTAAGGCCAAGTTCGTGATTCGTCCTGGGACGCACGGCGCACCGGAGGTAACCATCTAATGGCAAAGACGAAAGAACGCGTTGCTGAGTTTCGACTCTTGAGCGACACCGAATTAGTGGAACGTTTGGGTGAGGCTCGTCGTGAGCTCTTTAACCTGCGCTTCCAGCTCGCAACGGGGCAGCTTGACAGCTCGTCCCGCCTGGGTGAAGTGCGTCGCGACATTGCTCGCCTCGCTACCTTCCTGCGCGAGCGTGAGATCGCGGCTGCTGAAGCCGCTGGAAAGGCGAACTAGTCATGAGTGATGTGACGAACAACGAAGACGTCGTCGAAGAGACCGTCGCGGTTGAGGCCGTCGAAGAAGCAGTCGTCGAGGCAGTGGTGGAAGCCGCCGTTGAAGAGGCGGTTGTCGAAGCGGTCGTCGAAGCCGTTGCTGAGGAAGTTGCGGCCGAGGCCGTAGCTGACGAAGCAGCCGCGGAGGTTGTCGAAGAGGCCGCCGCTCCAGCCGTTGTCGAAGAGGCGCCCGTCGCCGCTCCGGCTCCCGTTGAGAAGAAGCCCGCGACGTACCTGATCAAGACCTACCCCGTGGTTGAGGCTGCCGAGGTTGCCGTTGTTGAAGATGACGGCACCCGCGACAACTCTCGCAAGGTCCGTGAGGGCATTGTGGTCTCGGACAAGATGGACCGTACCCTCGTGGTCGCCGTCAACGAGCGCGTCGCGCACCCCAAGTACGGCAAGACCGTGCAGCGCACGAAGAAGTTGTACGTGCACGACGAGAACAATGACGCCAAGAAGGGCGACCGTGTCCGAGTCCAGGAGACTCGTCCGCTGTCCAAGCTCAAGCGTTGGCGCCTGACCGAAGTTGTGGAGCGTGCCCGATGATTCAGCAAGAGTCCCGTCTCAAGGTTGCCGACAACAGCGGCGCGAAGGAAATCCTTTGCATCCGCGTGCTCGGTGGCACCAGCCGTCGTTACGCCTCCATCGGTGACGTCATCATCGCCACGGTCAAGGACGCCATTCCCGGCGCCGCCGTGAAGAAGGGTGACGTGGTCCGCTGCGTGGTCGTGCGCGTCTCGAAGGAGAAGCGTCGTCCCGACGGTTCCTACATCAAGTTCGATGACAACGCTGCGGTGTTGATCAACGACCAGCTCCAGCCCCGCGGTACCCGTATCTTCGGGCCAGTCGGTCGAGAGCTGCGCGACAAGAAGTTCATGCGCATTATTTCCCTGGCGCCGGAGGTGCTGTAATGAAGATTCGTAAGGGTGACGACGTGCTCGTCCTCGCGGGCAAGTTCCGCGGCGAGCGCGCCAAGGTCGAAGAGGCTTTGCCAGCGAAGAACAAGGTGGTACTTGAGGGCCTGAACGTCGTCAAGCGCCACACCAAGCAGACCAGCCAGACCATGCAGGCCGGCATCATCGAGAAGCTCATGCCCCTCGATGCGTCGAACGTTGCACTCTGGTGCTCGGGCCACAAGGGTCCCGCCAAGGTCGGTTACAAAATCACGGACGGTGCCAAGGTACGCGTCTGCCGCAAGTGTGGAGAGGCACTATGACGACTTCTACCCGTCCACGCCTGAAGGTCCGCTACGACGAAACCATTCGTCAGGCCCTGAAGGAAGAACTCGGTCTCGAGAACATCATGCAGGTTCCGCGCCTGGAGAAGATTGTGCTCAACTCCGGTGTCGGCCGCGCTACCCAGCAGGCCTCGCTCCTCGAAGGCGCCCAGCGCGACCTCGAGAAGATCACCGGTCAGAAGCCAATCATCACTCGTGCTCGTAAGTCCATCTCGAGCTTCAAGTTGCGCGAAGAGCAGCCCATTGGTACCAAGGTCACCCTCCGAGGCGACCGCGCCTGGGAGTTCTTCGACCGCTTGATCAACATCGCGATCCCTCGTATCCGCGACTTCCGTGGCCTTTCGCCGAAGTCGTTCGACGGCCGCGGTAACTACACCTTTGGTGTCAACGACCAGTTGATCTTCCCCGAGATCGACTACGACAAGATTGACGCGCCGCGCGGTTTCGACATCACGATCGTGACCACGGCCCTCACCGACGAGCAGGGTCGCGCATTCTTGCGGGCCTACGGCTTCCCCTTCAAGCAGGAGAATCGATAGTCCATGGCGAAGAAATCGCTTCGAATCAAGCAGCAGCAGACGCCGAAGTTCTCGACGCGGGCCTACACCCGTTGCGAGCGCTGTGGCCGTCCCCGCTCGGTGTACCGCAAGTTCGGCCTCTGCCGTATTTGCCTTCGACAGATGGTGCACGCCGGCGAAGTCCCCGGCGTTACCAAGGCCAGTTGGTAAGGAGATCTCATGACAATGACTGACCCCATTGCCGACATGCTCACGCGCATTCGCAACGCGAATGCCGCCATGTTCGACACCGTAAAGATGCCGACCTCCAAGCTCAAGGAGAACCTCGCGAAGGTTCTCGAGCGCGAGGGCTTCATCGCCGGCTTCACCGTGACCAAGGTCGACGGCAAGCCGGGCGCCACGCTCGAAATTACCCTGAAGTACTCGGAAGACCGCAAGAAGACCATCGTTGGTATCAAGCGCGTGTCGAAGCCGGGTCTTCGTATCTACAAGAAGTCGGACCAGATGCCTAAGGTGCTGGGCGGCGTCGGTGTGGCCGTGGTCTCCACGAGCCACGGACTGATGACCGACCGTGAAGCCCGGAAGGCCAAGCTCGGTGGCGAGGTGTTGTGTTATGTCTGGTAACCAGCTCGCAGTATTGGAGGTGCGCTGATGTCGCGTATCGGTCGTAATCCCATCACGGTGCCCGCGGGCGTCACGATTGAGGTTGTCAACGGAGTGGTAACGGTTAAGGGTCCGAATGCGACCATGAGCCGTACCGTTCCCGAGGGCATCTTCTTGACCCAGGAGGGTGACGTGCTCACCGTCGGTCGCGTCAGCGACGAGACGCAGCACAAGTCGCTCCACGGTTTGACGCGCACACTCGTGAGCAACATGGTCGTCGGTGTCACCACCGGTTGGACCAAGGAACTCGAAATCATCGGTGTTGGTTACCGTGCCGCCACGAGCGACCCGAAGGTCCTCGACTTGGCGCTCGGCTTCTCCCACCCGGTGAAGTACAACGCACCCGAAGGTGTGACCTTCGAAGTGCCCGCACCCACCAAGGTGATCATCAAGGGACCTGACAAGGAAGTTGTCGGCCAGGTCGCCGCGTCGATCCGCAAGATTCGTAAGCCCGAGCCCTACAAGGGCAAGGGTGTGCGCTACCTCGGTGAGAAGGTTCTGCGCAAGGCAGGAAAGGCAGCAAAATAATGGCTCGTTCTACATACGAATTGCGCATGCGTCGCCACGCGCGTATCCGCCGCAAGCTTTCGGGCACTGCGTCGCGTCCGCGGGTTGCGGTCAGTCGCACCAACAAGCACATCTCCGCTCAGATCATCGACGACACCGCTGGTGTCACGTTGGCCGCCGCGTACTCGGTGGAAGGTGTCTTGAAGGACGTCAACGGTGGCAACATCGATGGCGCCAAGGCCGTGGCCGCCCTGCTTGCGCAGCGCGCCAAGGCCGCCAACATCACCACGGTGGTCTTTGACCGCGGTGGCTTTGACTACCACGGTCGCGTGGCCGCCTTTGCGGACCAGCTGCGCGCCGACGGACTGGAGTTCTAATGAGTGACCTGGAACAGTTTGAAGAGCGCACCATCAAGGTGAACCGCGTGTCGAAGGTCGTGAAGGGTGGACGTCGTTTCTCGTTCACCGCTCTCATGGTCATCGGTGACGGTAACGGACGCGTGGGCCTCGGCTACGGCAAGGCCAAGGAAGCTGGTTTGGCCGTGCAGAAGGGTATCGAAGAGGCTCGCAAGAACCTGTTCGAAGTCCCAATCGCCGGAACGACCATTGTCTACCCCGTGTTGGGTGAAGCTGGTGCTGGACGCGTGCTGATGAAGCCCGCCGCTCCCGGTACTGGTGTGATCGCCGGTGGTGCCGCCCGTGCCATTCTCGAAATGGCCGGCATCAAGGACATCATCGCCAAGTCATTGGGTTCGTCCAATGGCATCAACGTGGCGCACGCCACGATTGAGGGTCTCAAGCAGATGCGTACCCCCGAGCAGCTCGCCGCCTTGCGCGACAAGCCTGCCGACCACGTCATTCCTTCGGGCACCTTGCGTGCCTACCGTGAGCGTCAGCGTGAGGCCGACCTCTTCAAGACGGAGGCATAAGTCATGCAGCTCAAAGTAACGCAAATCCGCTCGTACATCGCCACCAAGCCCAAGCACCGCGGTTCGCTGCGCGCGCTCGGTTTGCGCGGTATTGGTCAGTCCAACGTGTTGCCCGATCGCCCCGAAATTCGCGGCATGATCGCTCGAGTGCCCCACTTGGTCAAAGTAGAAGAGGTCAACGAATGAAGTTGCACGAACTCAGTTCACCAGCGGGCACAACGCACCGCAAGCGCATTCTCGGTCGTGGTATCGGTGGTAAGGGTGGTAAGACTGCCGGCCGTGGTACCAAGGGTCAGAAGGCTCGTCGTCAGATTCCTGCCGGCTTCGAAGGTGGTCAGCTGCCACTGATGCAGCGCATCCCGAAGCTCAAGGGATTCACCAACCCCTTCCGCGTGGAGTACACCCCGGTCAACCTCGACGCCATCGCCGCGTTGGGCTTGTCGGACATCACGCCCGAGGTCTTGGTCGCGAACGGCCTGCTGCGCAAGAAGGACCTCGTGAAGGTTCTCGGACGTGGCACCTTGACTGCGAAGTTGACCGTTTCCGCACACGGCTTCTCGGCGTCGGCGAAGGCCGCCATCGAAGCCGCCGGTGGATCCGTGACCGTACTGGACCTGCCGTGGAGCGTACGCCCACCAGCAGCCGGTAACCAGCACCAGAACCGCTAAGTTATCTAGTCGTGCTGCGTCGCCTCTCGAACATATTCCGCGTACCGGACCTTCGCAATAAGGTCCTGTTCACGGTCTTCGTCATCTGCCTCTACCAGTTGGGTGCCAACCTGCCGATTCCCGGTGTGAGTTGGTCCCAGGTAGCCCTGCTGGAGGCGAAGTCGTCGTCCAGCGGTGTGCTGGGCTTCTTGAACCTGTTCTCGGGTGGCGCCCTGACGCGTCTCGCGGTCTTCGGTCTCGGTGTGATGCCTTACATCACGTCGTCGATCGTTATTCAGTTGTTGACGACGGTCATCCCGAAGTTGACGCAGTGGCGTGACCAGGGGGCCGATGGGCAAAAGCGCATCACCCAGGTCACCCGCTACTTGACCATTGGTTTGGCGTTGCTGCAGTCCACCGGTCTGGTGTACGCCTTCCACGGTCACGACCAGGCGCTCCTCGGCTTCAACATTGACTTGATTCCGAAGTTCAACTTCTGGCTGGGCCTCTTTATGGTGATCATCATGACCGCCGGTACTGGCTTCGTGATGTGGCTCGCCGAGCTCATCACTCAGCGAGGTATTGGCCAGGGCATGAGTCTGCTCATCTTCTCGAACGTCGTTGCGAACCTGCCCTCGGGTGGACGTGCGGTGTGGGCTGAAGGTGGACCGACCAAGTTCGTCATCATCCTGCTGGTCTCGATTGCGCTGCTCGTCTTTATCGTCTTCATGGACCAGGGCCAGCGCCGTATTCCCGTGACCTTCGCCCGCCGCGTGGTGGGTCGTAAGGAGATGGGTGGCAACTCCACCTATATTCCGCTCAAGGTGAATCAGTCGGGTGTTATTCCGATCATCTTCGCCTCGTCGGTGCTCTACATCCCCGTGTTGCTGTCGAACATCCTGCCCTGGGCGTGGTTGACCAATTGGGTCAACTCGTCACTGCACCCGACGAGCTTCACCTACATCGCCGCTGACTTCATCCTGATCTTTGCCTTCACCTTCTTCTACGTCTACATTGCCTTCGAGCCGCACCAGCAAGCCGAACAACTGCGTCAGCAGGGTGGTTTCGTCCCCGGCATTCGGCCCGGCGAGCCCACCGAGGCCTACTTCTCGAAGATGCTCTCACGCCTCACCGTTGTCGGTGCCTCCTTCCTGGCCTGTGTGGCGGTCGTCCCCTCGATCATCATGGCGCTGTGGAACATCAACCGCTTCCCCTACTACGGCACCACCTTGTTGATCGCCGTGGGTGTCGCGTTGCAGACGATGCAGCAGATTGACAGTCAGCTGATGATGCGCAACTACGAAGGCTTCCTGAAAAAGTAAGCATGTCGGGTCGCGTCATCATCGTCGTCCTCGGTAAGCAGGGCGCCGGCAAGGGCACCCAGTGCAAGCGCCTCGCGCAGTCACTCGCTATTCCCCACGTCTCCACTGGGGACATCCTGCGCGCCGCCGTGCGTGACAAGACTCCTCTCGGCCTCGAAGTTGAAGGTATTCTGGCCGCGGGGGGACTCGTGAACGATGAACTCGTAGGTCGACTCGTGCGGGAGCGCTTTACCGAAGCGGACGCCCAAGGTGGCGCGCTGCTCGACGGGTACCCCCGAAACGCCGCCCAGGCGGCGCTGCTGGAAGAGATTCTGGGCGATGACGGTATCAAGCTCGTCTTGAACCTCGACGTGCCCAGTGAACTCGTTGCTGAGCGCCTTAGTGCACGACGCGTCTGTCAAGAGTGTGGTGCCATCTACCGAGACAGCGACATCGAGGCCATCTCCGGTACGTGTGCCAACTGTGGGGGAGACGTTGTCCAGCGGGCTGATGACCAGCCCGAGGCTATTTTGAAGCGCCTCGCCACGTACGAGAGCGACACGGCACCCCTTCTCACCTTCTACGACGACCGTGGACTACTCGTGCACGTCGACGGTGGTGGCGAACCCGACGACGTCACCGCCGCTATCAACGCGGTACTACGTGAACGGGGACTGGTGTGAGGCGCAACGCGGACGAATTGAACAAGATGCGCAAGGCCGGCAAGGTCGTCGCGGAAATGCACGAAGTGACGCGGGCCGCTATTCGCCCCGGGGTCACCACCATGGAGCTAAACAACCTCGCCGCTGACGTCATTGCCAAGCGTGGCGCGCGATCGAACTTCCTCAACTACGGACGCCCTCCCTTCCCCGCGGTCATCTGCGCGAGCCCGAACGACATGATCGTCCACGGTATTCCCGGTGACTACGTGCTGCAAGAGGGCGACATCATCTCGATTGACTGTGGCGCCATCGTCGAGGGATACCACGGCGACGCCGCCTACACGGCCGGTGTGGGGGAGATCTCCGCCACGGCCAAGCGTTTGCTCGAAGTGACCGAGCGCTCCATGTACGCCGGTATCGACCAGCTCACCATCGGTAACCGCCTCCACGAGGTGGGCCGCGCCGTGCAGCAGGTCGCCGAAGCCGCGGGCTTTTCGGTGGTGCGCGACTTTGTCGGGCACGCCATCGGTACCGCGATGCACGAGAGTCCCCAGGTCCCGAACTACTGGCCCGGCACGCCCGGACCGGTGTTGAAGGAGGGCATGGTCTTCGCTGTGGAGCCGATGGTCAACGTCGGCACCTACGACTGGTACGAGCGCGAGGACGGCTGGAGCATCATGACCCAGGATGGCAAGCTCTCGGCCCATTTCGAACACACCATCGCCGTCACCGACAACGGGCCGGAAATCTTCACCATCGCCTAGGTGTCACGGTGGGGATGACCCACGTTCACACTTTATTCATAAAAATGATGAGTTCGCAGTTACTATCAATTTTTATGATGGCCGGTATCGGGCCAAAACCCCTATTTTTCTGGCGTTTGGTGGTTTGCGCCCCCTACAATGGTCATAGACATTCCGGTGCCTTGGTCGATTCCCCCCCTATCGACCAAGTCACCGGAATTCTGCTTTTCACCCTGCGGTTCGTTCCAGGGTGCTCGTCATCATCTCTCGAGGGCCCGCCGGTACCCACCGAACGGTGCCGATCAAAGACAGTCGAGTCTGGTCTTTCAGCATGAAAAAAATGGGGGAGTGCGCTGTCGTGTACACTGTTTCTCCACCACAAAGCCCACTGGGAAGCCGCACTCGTTACGGCTGCCGCGAGGTCGTGCGTGTTCGCTTTTGCATTAACTGAAAACTTCGGTAGAATAGTCAGCCGACCTCTTTACCGAGGTCACCGTGACGAAGCTCGTTGCTTCGTGACGTCGCAGTATCGCAACAAGGAGAAAGAACCTGAGCAAGCCAAAGGAAGACGCGTTTACCGTTGAGGGAACCGTCGTCGAGCCTCTACCCAACGCCATGTTCCGTGTGGAACTCGAGAATGGTTACACCGTTCTCGCCCACAGTTCGGGAAAAATGCGCATGCACCGCATCCGCATTCTCCCCGGTGACAAGGTGCAAGTCGAGATTACGCCCTACGACATGACCCGCGGCCGCATCACCTACCGCTACAAATAACTCAAGTTCTTCAACGTTCGAGAAAGAAAAGACATGAAGGTTCGCGCCAGCGTTAAAACCATGTGTGAGAAGTGCAAAGTCATTCGCCGGGCCGGTCACGTTCGCGTGATCTGCGAGAACCCACGCCACAAGCAGCGTCAGGGCTAGGAGAGAAACAATATGGCCCGTATTTCCGGAGTAGACATTCCTCGTGACAAGCGCACGGTGATTTCGTTGACCTACATCTTTGGTGTAGGACCAACCACCGCGAAGCAGATCTGCGCTGACACTGGCATCGACGAGTCGATCCGCGTCAAGGACCTCACCGAGGCTGACGTCAACAAGATTCGTCTCTACATCGACCAGAACCTGACTGTCGAAGGTGACCTCCGTCGCGACGTCGCCCAGGACATCAAGCGCAAGATGGAAATCAACTGCCTCCAGGGCATCCGCCACCGCAAGGGCCTCCCGGTCCGCGGTCAGCGCACACGTACGAATGCTCGTACCCGTAAGGGACCAAAGCGCACCGTCGCCGGTAAGAAGAAGGTATCGAAGTAATGGCTAAGCCCACCGCTGTCCGCAAGATGCGCAAGAAGGAACGGAAGAACGTTGCCTTCGGTGTTGCGCACATCAAGAGTTCGTTCAACAACACGATCGTGTCGATCACTGACCCCGAGGGCAACGTCGTCTCGTGGGCCTCGTCGGGCCAGGTCGGTTTCAAGGGCTCGCGCAAGTCGACCCCGTACGCCGCTCAGCTCGCCGCTGAGAAGTGCGCCCGTGCCGCTATCGAGCACGGCGTGAAGAAGGTTGACGTGTTGGTTCGCGGTCCCGGTTCGGGTCGTGAGACGGCAATTCGTTCGATTGCCGCCGCCGGCATCGAAGTCGTCGCCATCAAGGACGTCACCCCACTACCCCACAATGGCTGCCGCCCTAAGAAGCGGAAGCGAGGCTAAGGAATATCATGGCTCGTTACACAGGACCCGTTTGCCGACTTTGCCGTCGTGAGCGCACGAAGCTCTACCTCAAGGGTGAGCGTTGCCACACGATGAAGTGCCCCGTCGCAGAAAACTCCGAGCGCCAGAAGCGCGCGTTCCCACCAGGCCAGCACGGTGCCGCTCGTCAGCGCCAGGGCAGTGAGTACCTCGGCCAGCTTCGTGAGAAGCAGAAGGCTCGTCGTATCTACGGTCTGCTGGAGAACCAGTTCCGCAACCTCTACGAAGAGGCCAGCCGTCGTCCCGGCATGACCGGTACGAACTTGCTGCAGTTCCTCGAACTGCGCCTCGACAACGTCGCCTACCGCGCCGGTTGGGGTGCCTCACGTTCGCAGGCCCGTCAGTTCGTGCGCCACGGCCACGTGACCGTCAACGGCAAGCGCGTGACGATTCCTTCGTACCGCGTTCGCCCCGGCGAAGTCGTCGCACTGAAGAACGCCACCCGCGAGAACTTCAACGTTGTTCGCAACCGTGACGTCCTCGGCCGCGCCGTTCCCGGCTGGCTCGAGGCCGGCGACAACGGCTTCAGCGTGACCGTTCGCGTTGTTCCCGTCCGTGAGCAGATCGACGAGTCGATCAAGGAACAGCTCATCGTCGAGCTGTACTCGAAGTAGTCATCCCCCACTTTTAGATCGTAAGGAGTCCCCATGTTGCTGATTCAACGCCCCGTCATCGAGCCAATTGGTGAAGAGACCGCACACCGCCAGTCGTTCCGTATTGGACCGCTCGACCCCGGCTTCGGCCACACGTTGGGTAACTCCCTGCGTCGCACCCTGCTGTCGTCGATTCCCGGCGCTGCCGCGACCCGCGTGAAGTTCGATGGTGCCACGTTGCACGAGTTCGACGTCATCGACGGTGTGAAGGAAGACGTCCAGGACATCTGCCTCAACCTGAAGGACCTCCTGGTTACCTTGCACTCCGACGAGCCCGTTGTGCTTCGTCTCGAGAAGAGCGGCGAAGGCCCCGTCTTCGCGAGCGACCTCTCAACGACGGCCGACGTCGAGATCTTGAACCCCGACCTGCAGCTGGCCTACTTGACCTCGGCATCCTCGAAGCTGGCCTTCGAGCTGACCGTCGAGCAGGGCAAGGGCTACGTGGGCGCTGAGTACAACAAGGGCACCGGCACCATTGGTGTCATCCCACTGGACGCCATCTTCACCCCCGTGCGCCGCGTGAGCCTCGTGGTGGAGCCCAAGCGCTCCGAGCAGTCACGTGAGCAGGACGTGTTGATTCTCGACATCGAGACCGACGGTTCGATCAGCCCCCGTGACGCGCTGGCCAGTGCCGGCAAGACGATGGGCGAGCTCATCTCGATCATCGCCGACTTGAACAACGAAGCACCAGCCCCCAAGCTCGGTGACGTTGGCCAGGCCGAGGCCGAGGCTTCGGAGTTGAACAACGCCCGCATCGAGGACCTCGGTCTGACCGAGCGTTCACGCAACTGCCTCAAGCGTGCCGGTATCAACACCATCGCCCAGTTGGTGAACGCCACTGAGCGCGACCTGATCTCCATCACCAACTTCGGTAACACGTCGTTGAAGGATGTCATCGACCGTCTCGAAGAGCGCGGTCTTTCCCTGCGAGCAGAGGACTAAGTCATGCTAGGAACTCCAAAGAAGGGCAAGCGCTTCGGTGGAAGCGCTGCACACCAGAAGGCCATGATGGCCAACCTCGTGGCATCGTTGATCGCCGCCGAGGGCATCGTGACGACCGAGGCCAAGGCCAAGGCGCTGCGTCCCATCGTCGAGAAGGTCATCACCGCCGCGAAGAACTCGCCCGAGGGATCGGTGCACGCTCAGCGTCGCGTCGTCGCCTTCATCCGCGACAAGGACATGGCGCACAAGTTGTTCACCGAAGTGGCGCCTCGCTACGCCGAGCGTCCCGGTGGCTACACCCGCATCCTGAAGCTCGGGCCGCGTCAGGGCGACAACGCCCCTATGGCGCGCATTGAGCTCGTCTGAGTCACCCCAGGGCGCCACGCAACGGTGGCGCTTGGACCTCGCCTATGACGGCGCGGGACTCTACGGCTTTGCCCTCCAGGCGGATCGAACGACCGTTACCGGACTGCTGCGTGACACGTTGCAGCACACCCTCCGGCTCGACGAACCACCACTCATTATCGGGGCGGGTCGCACCGACACGGGGGTGCACGCCTTTGGGCAGGTCATCCACGTTGATCTGCCCGATCCCCTCTTTCGTGACGAGCGCGCCCCCGACGAGCAACGCATCGCCCGTGCGCTGAACCTGCAACTGCGCGGTCGTATTCGCATCGTGAAGGCGCAGAAGGTCTCCAACGAGTTCCACGCCCGCTTCTCGGCCCAGTGGCGTGAGTACCGCTACCTGGTACTAGAGACGACGCCACCGGCGCTGGCCCTGCACGACTCCTTTAGCTGGACCGTGCCCGGACCACTCAACGTGGCCGCCATGAATCGAGCCGCCGCCGACATTATTGGCACCCACGACTTCCGCGCGTTTTGTCGTCGACCCGTCGACAAGACGCCCGACGAGCCACTGCGTCGCCACGTCATTTCCGCGCAGTGGGAGCGCCTCGCCGACACCTGGCAGATGAGCCCCGAGCGTGCGCCCGTGGTCCGATTCACGATTCGGGCCACCAGTTTCTGCCACAACATGGTCCGGTCGCTCACCTCGACCCTGGTCGCCATTGGGCAGGGCAAGCTCCCCGAAAACGAAGTATCGACTAGGCTTTTGTCTCACCAACGTCTCCACCTGCCCGCCCCCGCACCCGCTGGGGGGCTCAGTCTGGTTCGGGTGGGATATGAAGAATTTGCCGGAGGACCCTCCGGCTTTGTAGAATAAAAAGTCCCCTGTCTCGACACGGGCACTGCATGAGATCGCTGAAGGAAGAAACGTGCGTACGTACTCACCAAAAGAAAAAGAAATCACTCGCCAGTGGCACGTGATTGACGCCGAGGGCCTCGTCATGGGCCGTGTCTCGACCGTTGCGGCATCACTGCTGCGCGGCAAGCACAAGCCGACCTTCGCCTCACACATGGACACCGGTGACTACGTCATCATCATCAACGCCGCCAAGGTCGTGGTGACGTCCAACAAGCTCGCTCAGAACTTCCGCTACCGCCACTCGGGCTACCCCGGTGGTATCCGCGCGACGTCGTGGCAGTCACTGCACGACAACGACCCAGCCAAGCTGGTCTTTGACTCAATCAAGGGCATGATCCCGAAGAACCGTTTGGGCCGCGCCCAGATGGGCAAGCTCTTCGTGTACGCCGGAGCTGAGCACCCCCACCAGGCCCAGCAGCCTGCCGCATTCGACACCTCGGCCATCCGCCGCGGCTAAGGAGAACTTTCGTGACTACGCCACTTACTCAGACCACTGGTCGCCGCAAGGAAGCTATTGCGCGCGTCATGCTGCGTCCCGGCACCGGTGTCATCACCGTCAACGGCCGCGCCTTTGAGAACTACTTCACCTCAGCCACGCACCGCATGATGGTCGTCGAGCCACTGCGCTTGACCGAGCTGGCCGAAACCTACGACGTCGTTGCGACGATGGAGGGTGGCGGTTCCGCTGGCCAGGCCGGCGCACTGCGTTTGGGCATCGCCCGCTCGCTGCTCGAGCTCAACGAAGAACTTCGTCCGACGCTGAAGAAGGCCGGCTTGCTTACGCGTGACTCGCGTAAGAAGGAGACCAAGAAGTACGGTCTCAAGAAGGCCCGTAAGGCGCCACAGTACTCGAAGCGTTAATGGCCATGGCCGTGCAATTTGGCACGGACGGCATTCGCGGTACCGCCTACGAGATCATCACGGTCGACCTCGCCTATCGGTTGGGTCGTGCCGTGGGGCAGGTCTTTGCCGCCGACGTGTTCGTGGGCTACGACACCCGAGAGAGTTCACCCGTCCTCGCGGCCGCCGTTTTGGCGGGCCTGCGTGACGCGGGCGCTTCGGGGCACAACCTCGGTATCTTCACGACGCCCGGCGTTGCCGTTATCGCACAGCGCCGCGGTGGCGTCGGCATTGTCGTCTCGGCCTCGCACAACCCTTACTACGACAATGGCCTCAAGGTGCTCGGTCTTGGTGGGGCCAAGCTTGACCTCGCTACCGAAGAAGCGGTTACGGCCGCACTAAACGCCGCCGCGCCCGCACCGGCTGACCACTTTGCGCCCGTCGAGATCGACGCAGCAGCCGAACACGAATACGCCGAACACTTGCGCGCCCTCGTGCCCGGAGACCTCGCGAACCTGCACATCGTGCTCGACTGCGCCAACGGTGCGGCCTCGCACGTGGCGCACGAACTCTTTGCGATGACTGGCGCCCGCATTACGACCCTGCACGACGCGCCCGATGGACACAACATCAACGAGGGCTGCGGCTCCACGCACCCCGACGCGTTGGTGGCGGCCGTTCGTGAACTCGGGGCCGATTTGGGTCTGGCCTTTGACGGTGACGCCGACCGCCTGATTGCGGTGGACGCCACCGGCACGATTCGCGACGGAGACGACCTGATGGTGCTCTTCGCCCTCGACGCGGCCGAGGTGCGCGAGCGTGGCCTCGTAGTGACCTCGATGAGCAACCTCGGCCTGCACCGCGCCATGGCCGCCGCCGGGGTGGCGGTGCGCGAAACCGACGTGGGTGACCGCAACGTGTTGATCGCCTTAGAGGAGCTCAACTGGCCCTTCGGCGGTGAGCAGAGCGGCCACCTGATTTTCCGCGACCTCAGCCCGACGGGTGACGGTCTCTTGACGGGACTGCGCGTGTGTGAACTCGTGGCTCGCCGTGGCCCCCTGGCCGAACTCTGCGACGCCGCTTGGCAGCGCGTGCCCCAGGCCCTCATCAACGTGGCTCGCGACGCCTACGACGACGCTGCGGTGCGTACCGTGTTCGAGGAGCTGCGCCTGCGCCACGGCGTCGCCAGTGACGACGTGCGCCTGCTTATTCGCCCCTCCGGCACCGAACCGCTGGTGCGCGTGATGATTGAAGCACTCAGCGCGGCCTTCGTGGACGACTTTGTCGTCGCGGTCAACGCCCACTTCGCGACCGCCTCGTCACCAACGCCCCAAGAAAAATAGGGGTGCGAGTAGACTTCCACGTATGTGCGGCATCATTGGGGTCGTTGGATCCACTGACACGCTGGGCACCCTCTTAGAGGGTCTCGAGCGCCTCGAGTATCGGGGCTACGACTCGGCCGGTGTGGCGCTGGTGCGCCCCGGCCACACGTGGCGGGCCCGTGCCGCTTCGGGCACCGAATCGGTGGCCGCCTTGCGCACCGAGTGCGAGAGTGCCCCCGCGAACTACCCCTCCGGCATTGGTCACACCCGCTGGGCCACCCACGGTGCGCCCGAGGCGATTAACGCCCACCCGCACCTGGACTGCTCGGGCAACATCGCCATCATTCACAACGGCATCATCGAGAACCACGTCGCCCTACGCGACGAGTTACGCGAGCGCGGCCACGTCTTTACCTCCGTCACCGACTCCGAAGTGGTCGCCCACCTTATTGAAGAGCAGCGCGAGGCCGGTGATGAGCTCGTCGAGGCCGTTCGCCGCACGTTGCTGCGGGTGCGTGGTGCCTTCGCCTTGGCCGTGATGGACGCCTCCGAGCCCGACGTCATCGTCGCCGCACGCCGCATCTCCCCGCTGGTGGTGGGCACCGCTGATGGCATGACCTACCTGGCTTCGGACGTGCCGGCAATTCTGGACAAGGCCAGCGCCTTCTACGGCGTCAACGACGACGAGATTGTCCGCCTGACGCCCGCTGGCTTTCAGGCCATCGACCTCGATGGTGCGCCGGTGCGCCTGCGGCAACTGCACATCTCCTGGGACCTCGAAACGGCCCAGAAGGATGGCTACGACGACTTCATGTCCAAGGAGATCGCCGAACAGCCCCAGGCCATTCGCAATACCTTGCTCGACCGCCGTCGTGAGGACGGCACCCTGGTCTTTGACGAACTACGCATGAGCGACGACGAGCTGCGCGAGATTCGCCGCGTGGTGCTGGTCGCCTGCGGCACGTCGCACCACGCCGCGCAGGTCGCCAAGTACGCCATTGAGCGTTGGGCGCGGCTCAGCGTGGAAGTCGACATCGCTTCGGAGTATCGCTACCGCGACCCCATCGTGGAGATCGGAACTCTCGTCATTGGCGTCTCCCAGAGTGGTGAGACCATCGACACCATTCAGGCCACCCGCGAAGCCCAACGTCGGGGTGCGCGCGTTATCGCCATCTCCAATGTGGTCGACGCCTCCTTGGCCCGCGAGGCTGACGCCGTCCTCTACACCCGCGCCGGACTAGAAGTTTCGGTGGCCTCAACCAAGGCCTTCGTCGCCCAGGTCGCGGCACTGGAGCTGTTGGCACTGCGCCTGGCGCAGGTCCGTGGCACGTTGAGCGCTCCAGCGATCGACGAGATGTTCACCAAGTTGACCCAGGTCCACGACGCCATTGCCACCACGCTCGAGCGCGAAGCCGACGTCAAGGCGGTGGCCGCCGACCTCCTGGCGACGCGCGACTACTTCTACTTGGGTCGCCACGTGGGATTCCCGACGGCGCTCGAGGGTGCCTTAAAGCTCAAGGAGCTCACCTACCTGCACGCCGAAGGGTACGCCGCCGGTGAACTCAAGCACGGCCCGCTCGCGCTCATTGAGCCCGGTGTGGTGGTCGTGGCCGTCTGCACCGACCCCGACATGCACGAAAAGATTCTGTCGAACCTGGCCGAAGTGAAGGCCCGTGGCGCCAGTGTCGTGGCGGTGGCTCGCGATGACGACACGGTGATTGACGCCGTGGCCGACTACGTCCTGCGGGTGCCGGCCGTTGACGCCATGCTGTCGCCCATGGTCGACATCGTCCCGCTGCAACTGTTCGCGTATCACACGGCCGTGGGACTGGGCCGCAACGTTGACCGCCCTCGCAACCTGGCCAAGACGGTCACGGTCGAATAATGCGCACCGTCGCGGTCGGTGTTGACGTGGTCGACGTGCCGCGCTTTCGGGCACTGTTAGCGCGTCGCCCCCAACTCGAAGCCCGCCTCTTCACCGACCAGGAGCGTCGTGACGCCCGCGGTCAGGCCGAACGGCTGGCCGCTCGCTTCGCCGTGAAGGAAGCAGTTCTTAAGTCACTGCACGCTGGCGTTGGTGCGGCCAAGTGGCACGACATCGAATTGGTTCGTGCCGCCTCGGGGGTCCCGTCGGTGCGCCTCAGCGGCCGTGCCGCCGAACTGGCCAGCGAGCGAGGGGTGGCTGAAATCCTGGTGTCGCAGTCGCACTCTGACGCCACCGCCGTCGCTTTCGTGAGCGCGCAGGGGAACTCGTGAGCGACGTCACCCTCCAACGCCGTGGCCGGGCCGAGATCTCTCGTTCGGCCCTGCTGCACAATCTCTCGGTGGTGCGGGCCGTGGCGGACGGCGCAAAGATCTGCGCCGTGGTGAAGGCCAACGCCTACGGCCATGGCCTGACCGTGGTCGGGCCACTGTTGGCCGATGCGGGTGTCGACTACTTCGGCGTGGCCCTCGTTGATGAGGCACTCGAACTACGCAACGTGGGGGTGCGCACGCCCATTCTTGTCATGGGGGAGGCCTCACCGGTCGAACTGCCCGACGCGATTGCCCACGACGTGACCGTCACCATCGGGTCCCGTGAGGGGGCCCTGGCCGCCATCGCCGCGGCGAGTGCCGGTCCGTTGCGCGCGCACGTCAAAGTCGACACCGGCATGTATCGACAAGGCCTCGCGCTCTGTGATGTGGAAGATGTGCTGCGGCTGCTCCAGGGCAGTGGCGTCGAGGTCGAGGGCATCTTCACCCACTTTCCCGTCGCCGACGGCGACGCGCTCGATGATCACGATTTCACGTCGGCCCAGCGCGACGCCTTCGCCGCGTTGAATGAACGATTGGCCAGCGAGGGCCTCTTGCCTTCCTTGACGCACATTGCCAATTCGGCGGGCGTGCTTGGTGCTCAGCAGGGGCAGACCCACATGATTCGCCCGGGACTCGCCCTCTACGGGTACGTGCCCGCACCGTGGCTCGCCGCCGCCCTCGAGGAGCAGGAGCTGCACCTCGAGCGCGTGCTCACGTTGCGAGCCGGCATCACCGCGGTGCGCCGCGTGGCCGCCGGTGAACGTCCCAGCTACGGACGTCGCCGCGCGCTGGCGACCGAGACGACCATTGTCACCGTTCCCTTCGGCTACGCCGACGGCTTTGCGCGCTCGCTCTTTGATGCGGGTCAGGACGTGTTGATTCACGAACAGCGCTGTGGTCTGGCCGGGGTGGTCACCATGGACCAGCTCATTATCAACGTGGGCGATCTCGATGTGGCCTTAGGCGACGACGTCGTGCTGCTGGGTCGCCAGGGCGACGAGGTCGTTGACGCTGACGAGTGGGCGCGTCGTCGCGACACCATCACGTGGGAAGTCCTCTGCGACATCGGCGCCCGCGTGGCGCGCGTTGTCGTCGAGTAGCGAGCCGTGTCGCTCGCCGATGCGCTGAATTGCACGCGCTGCGCGTTGCACCACACCCGCCAACGAGTTGTGCTGGGTTCCGGCCCCCGTCACGCGGCCTTGATGGTCGTGGGGGAGGCACCCGGCAAGTCCGAGGACGAAGGGGGTGCTCCCTTCATCGGTCGCAGTGGGCAGTTGCTGACACGCCTCATCGCCGACGAGCTGGGTTTGGCGCGCGAGCAGTACTTCATCACCAATGTGGTGAAGTGCCGGCCACCGGCCAATCGGACGCCGACGCGAACTGAGATCGCGGCCTGTGGCCCATGGTTGGAAGAACAGCTCAGTGAAGAGCGGCCTCGCGTGGTGCTGGCCGTTGGCAACACGGCGGCCCGGGCCGTTCTCGGACACGTCGCCGGCGTGGGGGAGACCCACGGCCAGGTGGTGACCTTGTCGTCTGGGGTGGGGGTGGCCACCTATCACCCGGCCGCGGCGCTGCGCGGAGGTCCTAACGTGGTAGCCGTGATGCGCGCTGATCTCACCATTGTTCGAGGACTCCTCGGTTTATGACGTCGCGGCGTTGTGTCGATGATGCCGCCACGCAAGCGGCGGGCGAGGCCTTCGCCGCCGTGCTGCGCCCCGGTGACATTGTGTTGCTCTCGGGTCCGCTCGGCGCCGGCAAGACGACGTTCACCAAGGGTGTCGCGCGGGGGCTCGGGGTGCGTGAGCGCGTGACGAGTCCGACCTTCACCATGGTGCGCCAACACGAGGCGAGCAACGACCTCGGCATCACAACCCTGCACCACTGCGACGTCTACCGCGTCGAGAGTCTGGGCGAAGTGCTCGATCTCGACTTGGGCGAACTCGTTGAAGAAGCGGCGGTGGCGCTGGTGGAGTGGGGCGAACTGGCCGAGTCGATTTTTGGCCGTGACGTCCTCACGATCACCATCGCGCCCGCGGATGACGACACCCGCACCATTACCGTGGCCGGCGCCATTGACGCCGATCGAGCACAGCGCCTCGCTGAGTGGAGCAACGCATGAACATTCTCGCTATTGAAACGGCCACCACGGCCTGCGCCATTGGTCTGCGCACCGCCAACGGATTCGAAATGGGATGGGTGGTCGACGACGACCGCCACCACACCGAAGCCCTGACGGTGGCCATTGACCGGGTGCTGCGCGAGTTTGATCTCACCCCCGCCAGCCTCGACCGCATTGTGGTGGACCGTGGACCGGGTCTCTTCACGGGGCTTCGCGTCGGTCTGGCCACCGCTCTCGGGCTCTCACAGGCGCTGGGCTGTGGGCTGGTGGGCGTGACGTCGCTCGAACTGCTGGCCCAGGGTGCGCACGAGAGTGGCACCCGCGGCACTCTGGTAGGTGCCGTTGATGGCCGGCGTGGAGAAGTGTTCGTGCAGACCTTTGAACTCGGTGACGAGGTGGTGGCGACGTCGGAGCCCACGGTGGCCGTGCCCCGCGAGGTTGTCATTCACTGGGCGACCCTCGCCGTGCCGGTGACCTTCACTGGCGACGGGGTCACGAGGTACCTCCGTGACTTCGCGGCTGTGCCCAACGGCACCGTCGAGACCCAGGACGTGCCCTCGGTGACGGCGGCACTACGTCTGGGGCTCACCCGGACTCCCTCCGACGTTGTGGATCCGCTCTACCTGCGTGAAGCCGACGCGGTCGCGAACTTCTCGACGCGCGAACGCTCGTGAGTCACTGGCCAGTTCGCCCGGCCACGCCAGACGACGTGAAGGCCCTGCACGAGATTGAGCTTGCGCAGTTTCCCGAGCCGTGGACGGCCACGATGTTGCGCGACGAAATCGCCAACACCGAGACCCGCCGCTACACCGTGGTCACTGACGGAGCGGTGATTGTGGGCTACCTGGGCCTGATGTACGTGATGGACGACGAAATGCACATCAACACTATTGGCACGCTGCCCGACTACGAAGGCCGCGGTATCGCCCGTGCCCTGCTCGACGATGGCTGGGCCGACGCCCGTCGCCGTGGGGTGCAACGGGCCACGTTGGAAGTGGCCGTATCAAACACGCGCGCTCAGCGTCTCTACCAGCACTACGGGTTTGCCCCGGTCGGCATTCGCAAGAACTACTACGAGCGCACCCGCGAGGACGCCTTGATCATGTGGGCCGAGCTCGCTGACGCAGTGTCCACGTCGGACTTCTAGGCTGACATCGTGCTCGCGCTCGCTATCGAAACCAGCTGTGACGACACGGCCGCGGCCGTTGTCGACTCGGACCTGCACGTCCACTCCTCGGTCATCGAGTCCTCGATTGACCAGCACCGCGCCTTTGGTGGTGTGGTGCCGGAGCTCGCCGGTCGTGCCCACCTGACGACGGTGGGCCCCGTAGTGCGACAGGCCCTGCTCGACGCGGGTCTTGATCCCCACCACCCCGCCATTGACGTGGTGGCCGTGACCAGTGGTCCGGGGTTGATTGGCTCGCTGCTCATCGGACTCTCGGCCGCCAAGGCGTACGCCCTCGCCTGGGGCACGCCCTTCGTCGGGGTGAACCACCTGGAGGGCCACCTCTTCGCCCCCTTGCTCGAACAGCCCGACCTCGAGTGGCCCATGGTGACCTTGCTGGTCTCGGGTGGACACTCGATGATTGTCATGCAGCACGGCCCCGGCCAGCATGAAGTGCTGGGCGAGACCATCGACGACGCCGCCGGTGAGGCCTACGACAAGGTGGCCCGCTGGCTTGGTCTGCCCTACCCCGGGGGACCCGAGATTGACCGACTGGCCGCTACCGGCGACGCGAAGGCGCTGAAGCTTCCCATCTCGATGACGGGGGAGGACTTCGACCTCTCCTTCTCCGGCTTAAAGACGGCCGTGGTGCGCGCGACGCAGAAGCACGAGGGCGTTGCACTGAACGACGTGGCCGCCTCGTTCCAGGCGGCCGTGGCCGAACAACTCTTGCGCAAGGTGCGTCGCGTGCTCGAAGGCACCGAGGTGAAGGGCGTGGCCCTGGCTGGTGGTGTCGCGGCCAACTCGGCGTTGCGCGCGGGGATGAGTGAACTGGCGCAGTCCTTTGGGGTGCCGGCCTACCTGCCGACCTTGAAGATGTGCACCGACAACGCGGCCATGATTGGCGCGGCCGGCCTCTATCGATTCGCCACGAACGGGGCGAGTCCGTTTGACCTCTCGGCCCGTCCCAACTGGCCACTGGCGGACGTGCGATGAGTGAACGCTGGGTGCCCTTCGACGTCGCCGACGCCGACCCCAACCCCTTCGCACAGTTTGAAACGTGGTTCGCCCAGGGCGCCGCTGAAGTGCGCGAGCCCGAAGCCATTTCGGTCAGTACCGTGGACGCGAACGGCCGACCCAGTTCACGCATGGTGCTGCTGCGCCGTCACGACGAGGGTGGCTTTGGCTGGTTCACGAACTACGAGTCACGCAAGGGCCACGACCTCGCCGCCACCCCCTTTGCCGCCATCCTCTGGTACTGCGAGCCCCTGGGCCGCCAGATTCGTATCGAGGGTGCGGTCACCAAGATGAGTGCCGAAGAGTCCGACGCCTACTTCGCCTCGCGCCCCCGCGGTCACCAGCTCGGTGCCCACGCGTCCGCGCAGAGCACCCCGCTCGAAAGCCGTGACGTCTTCGACGCCCGTTTGGCGGAGATCGAGGCAATGTTCGACGGCGTGGAGATCCCCCGCCCCCCGTACTGGGGCGGCTATCTGCTCACGCCCGATCACTTCGAGTTCTGGCAGCACCGCCGCAACCGCCTGCACGACCGCGTGCTCTACGACCTGCGTGACGGCCGCTGGCACCTGGAACGCCAGGCGCCGTAACCAACGGGTGCAGCGATCGGCTGGCCACAGCGCGCGTCGTGGTCTGGCACTCTTCCCGATAGTCTGCTAAATTGGCAGTCAGAAGCACTGAGTGCTAATTAACCAGGAGGCATACAAATGAAGCTGCAACCGCTTGAAGACCGCATTGTGGTCCGCCCGAACGTCGCCGAAGCAACGACTGCTTCCGGCCTCGTCATCCCCGACACCGCCAAGGAAAAGCCCCAGCAGGGTGAAGTCCTCGCCGTGGGCCCCGGCCGCCGCTCCGACTCGGGCGAACTGATCCCCACCGGCGTCACCGCCGGCGACACGGTCGTCTACTCCAAGTACGGCGGGACCGAGATTGCGGTCGACGGTGAGGACCTCTTGATCCTCTCCAGCCGTGACGTTCTCGCCACCATCACGAAGTAAGGAGCATCATGTCAAAGCTGTTGAAGTTTGATGAAGAGGCCCGTCGCGGCCTCGAAGCCGGTGTCGACAAGTTGGCCGACGCCGTCAAGGTAACGCTGGGACCCAAGGGTCGCAACGTCGTGATCGGCAAGAAGTTCGGTGCCCCCACCATCACGAACGACGGTGTCTCCATCGCTCGTGAAATCGAGCTCGAAGACCCCTTCGAGAACATGGGTGCCCAGTTGGTGAAGGAAGTCGCCACCAAGACCAACGACGTGGCCGGTGACGGCACCACGACGGCGACCGTCTTGGCCCAGGCCCTCATCAAGGAAGGCCTGCGCAACGTGGCCGCTGGCGCCAACCCCGCTGGCCTCAAGCGCGGTATCGAGAAGGCCGTCAAGGCGGCCGTCGCTTCGATCCACGAGCAGAGCCGTGAGGTCAACGACAAGACGCAGATTGCCCAGGTCGCTACGATCTCGGCCGCTGACGCCTCAATCGGTGAAGTCATCGCTGACGCCATCGACAAGGTCGGCAAGGACGGCACCGTGACCGTCGAAGAGTCCAACACGTTCGGTATTGAGCTCGAGCTCACCGAAGGTATGGCCTTCGACAAGGGCTACCTCTCGCCCTACTTCGTCACCGACCAGGAGCGCCAGGAGGCCGTCTTGGAAGATGCCTTCGTGCTCTTCACCTCGGGCAAGATTTCGGCCGTGCACGACCTCGTGCCCGTGCTGGAAAAGGTCATGCAGGCAGCTCGTCCGTTGCTGATCATTGCTGAAGACGTCGATGGCGAAGCACTCGCCACCCTCGTGGTCAACAAGATTCGCGGCACCTTCACCTCCGTGGCCGTCAAGGCCCCGGGCTTTGGTGAGCGCCGCAAGGCAATGCTCCAGGACATGGCCATCCTCACCGGTGGCACCGTCATCTCCGAAGAGATTGGTCTCAAGCTCGAGTCGGCCACCATTGACCTCTTGGGTCGTGCCCGCCGCATCGTCGTGACCAAGGACGCCACCACCATCGTCGAGGGTGCCGGTTCGGCCACCGACGTCGCTGGCCGTGTCGCCCAGATCAAGGCCGAGATCGAGAACACCGACTCTGACTGGGACCGCGAAAAGCTCCAGGAGCGTCTCGCGAAGCTGGCCGGCGGCGTTGCCGTCGTCAAGGTCGGCGCCGCGACGGAAGTCGAGCTCAAGGAAAAGAAGCACCGCATTGAGGACGCCCTGAGCGCCACCCGTGCGGCCGTGGACGAGGGCATCGTTGCCGGTGGTGGTACTGCGCTGGTGCGTAGCCGTGCTGCCGTTGACGCGCTGATTGCCACCCTGAGCGGTGACGAGGCCACGGGTGCTCGCATCGTGGCCAACTCACTCGAGGCGCCACTTCGTCACATCGCCGCGAACGCGGGCTTCGAGGGTGCCGTCAAGGTCCGTGAAGTTGCCGACGCTTCTGGCTCCTTCGGTCTCAACGCCCTCACCGGCGAGATCGTCGACCTGGTGGCTGCTGGTGTGATCGACCCCGCCAAGGTGACCCGTTCCGCACTGCAGAACGCGGCCTCCATCGCCGCACTGTTGCTGACGACCGAAGCCATTGTGGCCGACAAGCCCGAGCCCGCTGCGGCTGGTGGTGGCCACGACGGCGGCATGGGCGGCATGATGTAAGCAGCGCCCACTGGGTGTTGTCACAAGAGCCGGGCCGAAAGGCCCGGCTCTTGTGCGTGGTACATCAGTTCGACGTCGAGGCGTCGGTGTGGATGAACTAGCGCGAACGCTGCGCGGCGGCGGGAATGGCCGCCACGGCCTTGTGCCAGGCGCTGCCCTCGGTGTCGGGGTGAATCGCCCCGCGGTCGAGTGCACCGGCGGGGTCGCAGTTGACGAAGACGAGATCGGTAAGCCCAACGCGGGTGAAGCACTCGCGCAGCAGCGGACGCAAGTGGTCGTGCACGACGTTGTCGCCCTCGCTGTAGAGGCCACCACTCGCCACGATCACCGTCACCGGCAAGGTGGCCAGCGAGCCGTCGGGGGCGTAGAAGGTCCGCACATTGATGATGCGGTCAATCCACGCCTTGAGGGCACTGGGTGGCCCCCAGTTATCCATCGGAGTGGCGATGACCAGCGCGTCGGCACCAAGAAGCTCCGTGGTGAGTTCGTCCGCCACCGCCCAGGCCTGCGTCAGTTCCGGCGTGTGCTGGTCAATCGGCGTGCGTCCCGCCAGCTGGGCGAGAAAATCCAAGTGAGGGATGTCCTGGGTGTGGCGACGACGAATAGTGGCTCCGGGGTGAGCGGCGAGGTAGTGCTCTTCAAAGACGGCGAGCGCCTTGGACGACCATGAGGCCTCAGCGCGCGTCGAGGTTTCGAGGCTGAGGAGGTACCCTACGATTACTCGCCGGCTTCCAGTGCCACGTTGGGGATGATCTTGTCGAGCCAGGTGGGCAACCACCAGTTGGTCTTGCCGAAGAAGTGCATCAGCGACGGCACGAGGACGGTCCGGATGATGAAGGCGTCAATCAAGACGGCGCCACCCAAGCCGATGCCGAACTCGGCGATGATGCGCTGACCACCGAAGGCGAAGGAGAGGAACACGCAGATCATGATGAGTGCGGCAGCGGTAATGACGCGGCCCGTATTGGCCTGACCACGCAAGATTGCCTGCTCGTTGTCACCAGTGTGGGTCCATTCTTCGTGCATGCGTGAGACCAAGAACACCTGGTAGTCCATTGAGAGACCAAAGAGAATAGCGATCATGATGATGGGGAGATAGGCCTCTACTGGTCCAGTACCGGAACCAATGAGCGAACTGCCCCAGCCCCACTGGAAGACCGCCACGACGAGACCGAACGAAGCGGCGACCGCGAGCAGGTTCATCACCGCTGCCGTGAGTGGCACCAGCAAGGAGCGGAAAGCAATCATCAACAACAGGCAGCCCAAGACGACGATGATCGTCAAGAACAGTGGGATCTTCGAGTCGAGCTTTGACGAGAAGTCCATGCCGAGGGCCGTCTGGCCACCGACGTAGATGCCGGTGTGGGACATCGCGGTCACCTGGGGCACGTAGACGTTGCGGATCGTGTCAATCAACGTGTTGGTCTTGGCGTCCTGGGGTGCCGAGACGGGAATCACTTGAATGAAGGCCACCGTCTTGGAGACGGGAATAACTGGTCCCACGAAGGTGACATCGGTGTTGGACTTCAAAACAACGTCGAGCTGCTGCATGGCGGCGTAGTCGGCGGGCGTGGCGATCTTGCCGACGACCTCGAGGGGTCCGTTCGAACCGGCACCAAAGCCCGTCGCCAACGTGTCGTAAGCGATGCGCGTCGTCGAACCGGCGGGGTCCGAGCCCGAGTCGGAAAGACCCATGCGCAAGGAGGCGATGGGGGCGGCGAAGAGTCCGATGGCAATCAGGGCCACCAAGGAGAGCTTCTTGGGGTGCTTGGCCACAATCTCCGACCACCGCTTCCAACCACCCTCAATCACCACACCGCGAGGACCGTTGGTTGCCAGTGAGCGACGCTCACGACGGCTCAAGATGGTCGTCTTCCAGAATGCGAGGAGCGAGGGCAACAAGGTAATTGAGGCGAGCATCGTGATGATGACCGTGCTCGAGGCGGCAACGCCGAGACCACTCAAGAAGCCAAAGCCCAAGAACAGCATGCCCAGCAGGGCCACGCAGACGGTGGCACCGGCAAAGATCACGGCGCGGCCCGAGGTGTTGAGCGAGGTCACGATGGCGTCTTCGACGCTCATGCCCTGCTGCAGGTTTTGGCGGGCACGAGTCACGATGAAGAGGGCGTAGTCAATGCCCACGCCCAGACCAATCAGCGACCCCAGGATGGGGGCAAAGGACGCAATGCTCACGACGTGACTCAGCAACGTGGTGGCAGCGGAGGCAATGGAGATAGCGAAGAGTGCGACACCCAAGGGCAGCAACATGGCCATGAATGAACCGAAGGCCAGGATGAGGACGATGGCCGTGGCCAACAGACCAAAGCCCTCGTTCGGGCTGCCCTTTTGAGCGACAACCGCAATGATGGCCGAACCACCTTCCGAGACCGACATGGTCGACGACTTCAGGGAGTTGGCATCGCGGATAATGGTCTTCAGCGTCGACGCGGGGGTGAGTTGGGCCCGCTTCAGCAGGCTGAAGCTGGCGTAGGCGATGGTGCCGTCGCGGCTGGTCTGGGCAAAGCCGGGGCAGGTCTTCGGCGTGGCGCCGGGTTCACAGAAGGGCGAAGTAACGCTGCCCACGCCGGGCAGTACCTTGATCTCGTCCAAGACGGTCGTGATTGCGCTGGCCTGCTCGGCGACGGTCCCGGACGTGGCGTGGAAGACGATTTCACCGGTGTCACCCGCGGCGCCGCGGACCTGCGCCGATTCCAGCAACTTCAGCGCGTGGATCGAGTTGGTGCCAGGCAGCGAGAACGAGTTGGAGTACGCACTTCCGAGGTTTTGGGCAGCGGCGTTAATGCCGATGGCGGCAACCAGCCAGATGGCCAACATGACCCAGCGGCGGCGCACGGCGAAGCGGGCGAGAGATTTCATGAGAGCTCCTTAGACGGAAAGAAAGTGGTCGGGGGACGCGGGCAAACTACGCCCCCACCTTAAAGGTCGCCGGCTGCCCTTTGTTCACATCCTGAGGGGCGACAGTCGTGTCAGTGGAGTCCGGTAGATTAGAGGGCAACTCGTTCACGGTGGCGACGGTTCTGGGAGGCTCACATGGCAGAAGTAGAAATCGGCATTTACAAGTCCGCGCGTCAGGCCTATGGCTTTGACGACATCGCAATTGTCCCTTCACGCCGCACCCGCGACCCCGAAGATGTCGACATCACTTGGCAGATCGATGCCTACAAGTTTGAGCTCCCCGTGCTTGGCTCGGCCATGGACGGTGCGATTTCGCCCGCGACCGCCATCGAAATGGGTCGCCTCGGCGGCCTCGGTGTGCTGAACCTCGAAGGTCTGTGGACTCGCTACGAAGACCCCACGCCACTGTTTGAAGAGATCGCCGAACTCGAAGACGACAAGGCCACGGCCCGCATGCAGCAGATGTACCTCGAGCCTGTAAAGCTTGAGCTCGTCGGTGAGCGCATTCGCCAGATGAAGGCCGCCGGTATTCGCACCTCGGCCTCCGTCACGCCCGCCAAGACCGAGTGGATGAGCAAGACCATTCTCGACGCCGGCCTCGACATCCTCGTGATCCAGGGCACGGTCGTGTCGGCCGAGCACGTCTCGAAGACGATTGAGCCACTGAACTTGAAGAAGTTCATCCGTGAGTACGAACTGCCCGTCATCGTGGGCGGCTGCGCCAGCTACCAGGCAGCGCTGCACCTGATGCGTACCGGTGCTGCCGGTGTGCTCGTCGGCGTCGGACCAGGCAACGCCTGCACCTCGCGTGGTGTGCTCGGCATCGGTGTGCCGCAGGCCACCGCGATCGCCGACGTTGCCGGAGCGCGCATGCGCCACCTCGACGAGACCGGTGTGTACGTGCACGTCATCGCCGACGGCGGCATGAGCCGCGGTGGCGACATCGCTAAGGCCATCGCCTGTGGTGCTGACGCCGTGATGATCGGCTCACCACTGACCAGCGCCATCGAAGCGCCGGCCCGTGGCTACCACTGGGGCATGGCAACCTTCCACCCAACGCTGCCACGCGGTACCCGCGTGCGCACGAAGGTTCGCGGCACCCTTGAGGAGATCCTCATCGGACCAGCGCACGAGAACGACGGTCGCCTGAACCTCTTCGGTGCCTTGAAGACCTCGATGGCCACCTGTGGCTACGAGACGCTCAAGGAGTTCCAGAAGGCGGAAATCATGCTGGCCCCATCACTCCAGACTGAGGGCAAGCAGTTGCAGCGCTCCCAGGGTGTAGGCATGGGCCATTGACGGTCCTTGTCGTTGACTTCGGGGCGCAGTACGCCCAACTCATCGCACGACGGGTCCGTGAGGCCCGCGTCTTCTCCGAAATCGTGCAGAGCACGATTACGGCGGATGAAGTGCGCGCCAAGAACCCCTCGGCCATCATCTTGTCGGGCGGGCCAAAGTCGGTCTACGAAGTGCCCGCACCCTCGCTGGACCCGGCGATCTACGAGCTCGGTGTGCCAATTCTGGGCATTTGTTACGGTGCCCAGCTCATGGCCCAGCAGTTGGGCGGCACTGTCGCGCACACCGGTGGCGGCGAATACGGTCGCACGGAGTTAACGCGTCAGGGCTCGTCAGTCCTCGTGGCCGAATGGCCCGAAGCATCGTCGTGCTGGATGAGTCACGGTGACGCCATCGCCGAAGCACCCGCGGGTTTCACGGTGACGGCCTCGACGCCACTGGCACCCATCGCCATCATGGAGGACCCCGCTCGCAACTTTTACGCGGTCCAGTTCCACCCCGAAGTGGCCCACTCCGAGCGTGGCCAGGAAATCATCGAGAACTTCTTGCACCAGCGTGCGGGTATTGCCCCCACGTGGACCAACACCTCCATCATCGACGATCAGGTCGCGAAGATTCGCGCCCAAGTCGGCGACCAGCGGGTGCTGTGCGCACTCTCGGGTGGTGTTGACTCCGCCGTCGCCGCCGCCATGGTCTTTAAGGCCGTGGGGCAGCAGTTGACGTGTGTGTTCGTGGACACCGGCTTGATGCGCAAGAACGAGGGTGAGCAGATTGAGGCCACCTTCACCAAGCAGTTTGGCGTGGAGCTCATTCACGTGCAGGCCGCCGATCGCTTCTTCGACGCGTTGGCGGGGGTTACTGACCCCGAGCGCAAGCGCAAGATTATTGGCGAGCTCTTCATTCGTGAGTTTGAGCGCGTGGCCGGCGAACTCGCCGAAGACGGTGTGAAGTTCTTGGTGCAGGGCACCTTGTACCCCGACGTCATCGAATCGGGATCGGGACACGCGGCCAACATCAAGAGCCACCACAACGTGGGCGGACTGCCCGAGGACCTGAGCTTTGAACTGGTGGAGCCACTGCGCACCCTGTTTAAGGACGAAGTGCGCAAAGTGGGCGAGGAGCTGGGCCTGCCCGGTGAAATCGTCTGGCGCCAGCCATTCCCCGGCCCCGGCCTGGGCGTGCGCATCATCGGTGAAGTCACCCGTGAGCGTGCCGACATTCTTCGCAACGCCGACTACGTCGTGGTCGACGAAATCAAGAAGGCCGGTCTCTACCGCGAACTCTGGCAGAGCTTCGCCGTGTTGCCCGCGGTACGCACCGTTGGTGTGATGGGTGACGGCCGTACCTACGAGTACCCGATTGTCATCCGGGCAGTGACGAGTGACGACGCGATGACCGCCGACTGGGCCCGCTTGCCCTACGAGGTCATTGAGGCCATCGCGAATCGTCTCATTCGTGAAGTGTCTGGCGTCAACCGTGTCGCCCTCGACGTCACGAGTAAGCCACCAGGCACCATTGAGTGGGAGTGAGTCGTCGTTCGTTCTCTGACGATGCGTTGTGGGGCAACGACCCAGAGAATCACTCATCTGCCCTGAATCCCGAGAGTCTCCTCGAAGGGCTGACGGCGCCGCAGCGTGCGGCCGTCATTCAGCGCAATGGACCACTGCTGGTGGTCGCCGGTGCCGGCTCGGGGAAAACCCGTGTCCTGACGCGCCGCATCGCTCACATTCTCGCCACGGGTGACGCTCGCCCCTACGAGATCATGGCCATTACCTTCACCAACAAGGCGGCCGACGAGATGCGCCACCGCGTGGTGGATGTAGTGGGCGACGACGCCAAGTCGATGTGGGTCTCCACCTTCCACTCGGCCTGTCTGCGCATGCTGCGCAGCCACGCCGACGTCCTGGGCTACGAACGTGGCTTCACGATCTATGACGCGGGCGACGCCGAAACGGCCGTCGACCGCATCATGAAGGAACTCGACATCGACACCAAGCGGCTCTCCCCGCGAAGTGTCCACGCGGCTATTTCGGCGGCGAAGAATGAAATGCTGTCGGCGACGCGCTACCGCGACAGTGTCGACAACAACAACCCGAACCACCGTCGCATCGCCGAGATCTACGCCCTCTACGAGAACCGCCTCAAGGTCGCCAACGCCATGGACTTTGACGACCTGCTGCTCAACGCCGTGGCGATGCTGCGCGCCGACGCCAGTGTCCTCGCGTCCTACCAGCAGCGGTTCAAGTATCTACTGGTCGACGAGTTTCAGGACACCAACGGTGTCCAGAACGAGCTGGTGATGATGTTGGCCGCCGAGCACCGGAACTTGTGTGTGGTGGGTGACTCAGACCAGTCGATCTATCGCTTCCGCGCCGCCGACGTTCGCAACATCTTGCAGTTTGAGCAGCGTTTTCCCGACGCCGACGTGGTGTTGCTGGAGCAGAACTTTCGCTCCACCCAAACGATTTTGGATGCCGCCAACGCGGTCATCGCCAAGAACGCCTCACGCCACGCCAAAAACCTCTTCACCGACCAGGGATTCGGGGACAAGATTTGCCTCTACCGTGCCGGTGACGAATACGACGAGGGCCGCTGGATCGCGACCGAACTGCGCCGTGCTCGCACCGAACGAGGCGTTGAGTGGAACGACATGGCTGTCTTCTATCGCACCAACGCGCAAAGTCGTGTCTTGGAAGAAGAGATGCTGCGCGCGGGCGTGCCCTATCGCGTTATTTCGGGCATGCGCTTCTACGACCGCAAAGAAATTAAGACGGCGCTGGCCTACGCCCGCCTCATTGTGAATCCCCGCGACGAGGCCTCGGCCCGTCGCGTCATCAACGAGCCCAAGCGCGGTATTGGTGACGCCGCTCAGACCAAGTTGGGTCAGTTCGCCGCCGAAAATGGCATCTCGTTCGCCGAAGCGGTGCAC
>Ga0208740_1000116_pt1 | contig 30803 bp, 26 predicted proteins | sample CryBogCBE08Jun09_FD_184567 | JGI IMG/M metagenome (GOLD analysis project Ga0208740, IMG submission 184567) | Freshwater microbial communities from Crystal Bog, Wisconsin, USA - CBE08Jun09 (SPAdes) (version 2) | ecosystem: Environmental > Aquatic > Freshwater > Lake | place: Crystal Bog...
ATCCTGGCCGGCGTCGCGGTGCTCCTGCTGGCGCTCGCCATTGGCATCGTGAGAGCGGTACGCCGGTCACCAGCGCGGCGCGAGGGGTAGACGCTAGGGCGTCGTCATAACCGAGGCCGGGTCAATGCCGAAATCGCGCAGCACCTCGCGCGCGGCGTTGCGGCCCGGGCGACCCGAGACTGAACCGCCGGGGTGCGACGTCGAACCGGTGAGGTAGAGCCCGTCAACTTCGGTGCGAATCTCACGCCAGCCGGGAATCACCGAGCCGTCGGCCAACAAGAACTCGCCGCCGTGGCACGAGCCAGCAATGTTGGCCAGATTGTGAGCCGCAATCGAGGTGGGCGACTCTGGTCGCATGGCCAGAATGTTGTCATCGTCAAATCCCGTCACGTACCGACGGGCGAAGGCCACGAGCTGGTTGGCGTAGTCGAGTGTCTGCGCCTCCGTCCACAGCTGCCCGTCCCGTTCCATCGGGGCAATGGTGAGGAATTTGAACGCCGCACCGGGGGCGCGGTCGGGGTCAACGACGGTCGAGTCAACCATCAAGAGCCAGGGGCTCGAGAGGTCGACGTCGCCTCGCAAGGCGGCGTCGACTTGCTTCGCGAGACCCTCGGGCGAGCCGATGCCACCCGCTACGGCGGGCACGTGCCCCTCGACGGTGCGGTACGTCGGGTGCTCGCGGAGAGCGAAGTGAACGGCGAAGACTGAGAGCCCCGGTTGCCACTGCGCCGCGGCGGCGGAGAGTCGTGGGGCCGGGGTGTCAAGTGCGTCGCTGAGCGTCTTGAGGTGACTGCCCGCCACGACCGCTTTGGTGGCGCGAAAGGTACGCCCGTCCGCACAGCGAACACCGACACATCGACCATTCTCCGTGAGGTAGTCACTGACCCAGGCGGACGCCACCACCTGTGAACCGTGATCCTCAAGGTGGGCCACGAGAGCCTTTGGGAGGGCGTCGGACCCACCAACGGGCGTGGTCCAGCCAAAGGAGAGGCGTCCGGCCAGGATGGCGGCGGGCAGGGCTCCCGTGCCGGGCCGCTGCGGCGGTTGGATTGTGGCGAAGCCCATCCACATAACGGCGCGTTGAATCAGGGGGTGCTCAAAGGTCGTCATCACGACGTCCCACGCACTGCGCTGTCGCAATTCCTCGTAGCGATCGCTCCACTCGTTGTCGGGCAGGGGGAGGCCAGCTTGGAAATAGGCGTGGGCCACCTTGAGGCCGCCATGCCAGTCGGCCATCATCTGACGGAGGGCGTCGGCGTCGCGGGCACTGTGCTGTGCGATGGTGGCGCAGGTGGCGTCAAGATTTGAATGAATGATGAGGGCGTCACCATCTTCGACCGGTAGTACGACGGCGGGGTCGGTGACGATGTAGGTAAGTCCGTAGCGGGACTTGAGCCCGAGTTCGTCGTTGAGCAAGAGGGGGTTGGATTGGATAACGACGTGCGCACTAGAGCACGAGTCGTGCTTCCAACCGGGCAGCGTCAACTCCTCCGTGACGGTGTTGCCCCCAACAATGTCGCGCCCTTCGAGCACCGTGACCGTGAGGCCCGCTTCCGCAAGGTACGCCGCGCAGGTGAGTGCATTGTGACCGCCACCCACGACAATGACATCTGAAACAGTTTCCATACTTCCCCCCTGAAGGGGAGATTACGACGCGCAAGACGCCCGTCGCGTTGAAAATCTTTTAGGGCTTAGGAGAAGGCGCGCTCGGGGCGCAACCCCTGCTTGATCTCTTCACGCACCAGGAACTGGGCGAGGGGTAAGTCATCGGCGTGGGTGACCCCGATGCATCGTGAGGGGGTCGTGAGTACGTCAAACACCACGTTGTCGCGCTCCATAACCGTCGCCACGAAGGTGGGCAATAAGACTTCAGCGCTTTCGTCGAAGTTGTGTTCCTCGACCGCACGCTGCAGTGCGGGCCAGAGTTCGGGTTGGAATCCCCACAGGTTCATCGAGACGAGGGAAGTGTCCTCGAGGTACTGGGGTTCGAGGCCATCGGCGGCGGAGCAGCCCTCGGGTGTCATCGTCACGTTACGGCGCTCAGTTACGGTCACCAGACGACCACCGTCGACGGTGCACACGCCCCGGGAAACGGGCAGGTCGCCAATGAGCGAGTTTTCGAGGCGGTAGGCCACGAGGCACGAATTGCTCGTATTGGCCAAGTGCGCCGCCATCTTGGCGAAGGCGTCGGGGCCGTAGAGGTCGTCGGCGTTCGAGATGGCGAATGGCTTGCTGGGGTCGATCAGGTGCCGAGCGGAAAGGACGGCGTCAACGGTGCCTCGCAGGCTTTCCTGGTAGGTGAACGAGACGGTAATGTCCGTGGGCCAGTGGGCCTTAACGTGCTCCATAATGGTCGGCCCGGTGTCGTGATTGACCACCATGACGATGTCACCGAATCCGGCGGCCACTGCGTCGGAAGCGAGGAGATCAATGACGCCTTCGCGGTGCCACCCGATGGGGGCTAGTTGCTTCAGGCCACCGTACCGACGAGCCCGTCCGGCCGCCAGAATCACTAAGGTCGCTCCACTCACCGAACCACCGTAGCAGTGCCGGCCATCAAAATTCGGCCACGGAAGATGGCAGCAGTGGTAACCGAATGGTTGATTGCCTTTTTCGTCACCGTGCCGGTAGCGTGTCTCAGTGACCACTTTGCCACCTCTCCGAATCGGAACCCCTTGCCAGTGAGGGCGCGTTGGTAGTGGCGTCGGCGGTGCTTCGCTCCCTCGGACTGCACGAGGGCGAGATTGACCTCACCGACATTAATGGTCACTTTGGTCGACTCACCATCATGCACAGTGGTGAGGCTGACGTGATTTGGATTGACGACGATGGCGTCGAAGTCGCCGGCCGTTGTCGGTTGGCTCGTACTCTCAAGATTGTGCCCTGTGCCGGGGACTGGGTGGTTGTCAAGGGCGAGCGGGTGACGAAGGTCTTTCCCCGTCGGAACGAACTTCGCCGCACCCAAACGCACGGACGCCCAGCGCAGGTGCTGGCCGCCAACGTCGATGTTGTCTTGATCGTGGTGCCCCTGCGCTCGGAGTTGCACCACCGCATGATTGAGGGTCTCACTTCGATGGCCCGTACGAGCGGGGCGACGCCGGTCATCGTGCTGTCCAAGATTGACGAAGCCGACGAGACTGGCGAGGTGGCCGCACTGCAGGCTCACATTCGAGAGCTTGTCGGTGAGGTCGACCAGATCGTCACCAGCTCCGAGACGGGCGAAGGGGTCGACGCCCTGCGAGCGCGCCTGACCGATGGCGTCACGGCCGTCTTTCTTGGTGCGTCGGGTGCGGGCAAAACGTCGCTCCTCAACGTGCTCGAAGGGCACCACGAACTTACGCGGACCTTGAGTCGCACCGGCGAAGGGCGTCACGCGACCAGTACGCGCAAGCTCTACCGACTGTCGTCGGGCGGCGTCCTGCTGGACATTCCGGGCATTCGCTTTTCTCGCGCGGTTGTCGACGCCGGCACGAAGCAGCCCGACTTCAGCCAGCTCGAAGATCTTGCGACGCACTGTCGATTCACCAATTGTGGTCATGGTCGCGACCTCGGCTGCGCCGTCATGGTCGCCGTCGCCGACGGCACCGTGGCGGCCTCCTTCGTCGAACAGTGGCGAGAGCACCTGACCCAGGCGGAGTAAACATCCCGCGACCGGAGGTGCGGGGGACCACGAGTAGAATTCCTTCGTTGTGCGGGGCCGTAGCTCAGTGGTTAGAGCAGGGGACTCATAATCCCTGGGTCGTGGGTTCGATCCCCACCGGCCCTACTCCCGGTACTGCACCCTTGGTGGGGCCCGTAGGCGCTCGGCACTAACGTGCAGGCGATGAAGAAATGGTCCGTTCTTACCGCCGATCTCGCAGCCTCGTTGTTCTTTGTACTGCTCGGCCTCCACGCCCATCACCACGGTATCGGTGACGTCGTGGCCGTCTGGGCTCCATTCGCCGTTGGCGTCCTCGTCGGAAACGTGGTCCTCGTTCGTTGGGTGACCGCGTTGACCAGTGGGCGCGCGGGAGTCGTGGCCACGCTGGTCACAGTGGCCTGCGCCATGGCGTTGCGTGCGGTGTTCTCGCAGGGTGTCGTGCCAGTGTTTGTAGTGGTGGCTACCGTGTTTCTCGGCCTCTTTTTTTCGGGGTGGCGCTTTGTGGTGCGCCGCTGGGCCAAGAGAGCTCGTCTCTCGAACCACTGACCGGAGGGCCAGGCGGTCTCTTTAGGCTGGCGCGGTGAAAAAACTCCTCGCCCTCGCCGCGGTCGTCACGGCCACGCTGCTCCCCACCAGCGCCCAGGCCGGCACCGGTCATGACTGGCTTTCCTATCACGGCGGTCCTCAGGGCACCGGTCTCGACACCACGCTGGCCAGCGTCGATACCTCGTCACCCAAGTGGACGTCACCAGTGCTCGACGGCACGCTGTACGCCGAGCCCCTCGTCATGGGCAACGTGGTGTACGAGGCAACCGAAAACAACTCGGTCTACGCGCTGAATGCTCAGACGGGGGCGATTCGGTGGATGACGCACCTGGCGCCGCCGGTGCCGGCGTCGGCCCTGCCGTGCGGTGACATTGCCCCGACGGTGGGCATTACCGGCACCCCCGTGATTGATCCTGTGGCCCACGAACTCTTCGCCGTCGCCGACGAGTACCTCAACGGTGGCCCGCATCACGTTCTCGTCGGCATCAGCACTACCACCGGCGACGTCATGATGAGTCGCGCCGTCGACCTCGTTGGTATGAATCCGGCGGTCTATCTCCAGCGCACTGGTCTCGCGCTCGATCATGGCCGCGTGATTTTCGGGGAGGCCGGCAACGACGGTGACTGTGCGAATTACCACGGTCGGCTCTACAGCGTGACCGAATCCGGCACGCAACTGGCCGTGTTTACCGTCGACAATCAGCCTGGTCAGTACCGCGGAGGTATCTGGACGGGTGGGGCCGCCCCCATCATTGATCCGAAGGGTCGAGTGTGGGAGACCACCGGGAACGGGACCGTCACCACTCCGGGTCAGCCCTACGACAACTCGGATGGTCTGCTGCAACTCACGCCGGCCATGAATCTTCAGCAGTTCTTCGCCCCGACGGACTGGGCCACGCAGAACCTTCACGATCAGGACATGTCGTCGAGCCCCACCCTGCTAGCGAACGGCCTCGTGTTGGTGGCGGGGAAGTCGCCCAACCTCTACCTCGAGCGAACGGCGAAGCTGAGCGGCATTGGGGGGCAAGTGGCCCTGGCCACGTCGACCTGTCCAAGTAATACCGATGGCGGGAGTGCCGTCGTGGGCTCCGAAGTGATTCTGCCGTGTCTCAGTGGCCCGACCGCCGTCCGGGTCACGGATGCTCCGGCCACCATCACACCACTCTGGCAGTCCTCTCTGCACAGCGGCCCGCCAATTATTGCCGCGGGCGAGGTCTGGACCATGTCGAAATACGGCGTCCTCTACGGACTCTCCCTCGCCACGGGCGCCACCCTGCAGTCGATAACGCTCACGCCGCCCGCGAATCACTTCGACACCCCGAGCGTCGGTGCTGGCGAACTCCTGATCGCTACCGCCAACCAAGTGGTGGCCTTGCGCGGTCGCGCCTAGGGAGGAAGCGCCGGGTCGCCGCCATCAAGTACTTTTAGGGCATGTTCCGTCGCGCCTGCTTCGTCATTGGTTTTGCCCTCATGGGCTGGGCCGTGGTGGTCATTCGCGCCGCCCACGTGCAGGCCCTTCGGTGCTCGTCAACCGACGTGACCAAGGCGACCAACATTCTCTCGGGCTCGTGCACCCAGTCAACCTGGCCCTACCTCCAAGGCTTCGCCCTCTTGATTGGTGGCGCACTGCTCATCATCATGGGTCTCGCGTTGGGGAGTAGTCGCAGCAGTAATGAACGGAAGATGGAGCGCCAGTACCGCAAAGATCTAAAGGCGGGAAAGTTCACCCACGACCCGTCTAGGGTCGCCGACATGAGCGCCAAAGGCCGATTGACCCTCCACCACGGCTACGTGGAGCGGCCGGAGTCGCCGCCTATTCCCTACGAACAGCGCTTCCTCAAGCCCTTTGATGAGCCAGGTTCGGTAGCGCTAGGAGAGGACGCGACGGCGGAAGTTGCGCAGGCCGATGGTGAGGAACACCCCGAAGAAGGCCAGTAGCACGGGGTAGATCACATAGAGGTGCATGTGGGGCGCATTGGTGAAGCCGGCACGCATGCCCTCATTGACGTAGACCAGTGGGTTGACGAGCACCAGGGTCTGCAGCCAGTGAAACGAACCAATCTTGATGGGCGCGAGGTGGTCCCACTGGTAGTACGTGCCACCGAGGAAGGTGATGGGGAGCACGATAAAGCCGAACATCAGCCCGATATTGCGTGGCTCAAACGCCGTGCCGAGCACGAGGCCCAGTGAACCCATGGCCACGGCGGCGAGGGGAATGAGCGTCAGAACGATGAGCCAGTGAATGTGCATCGAGGCCTGCACACCACGGGCGTGCACGACGGCCGCGATTGGGAGGACCAGCGCCGCCGAGATGAGCCCCTGGAGGGCCCCGGAGACGACCTTTTCGACCGCCACGAGCCAGATCGGACACGGGGCCTGCACCCGGTCCTCAATCTCTCGGGTGAAGCCAAACTCCTGGGCCATATTGAGGGCCACCGACTGGAGCCCCTGAAACATCACGGAAATGCCGACCACGCCCGCCACTAAGACGGTGGCGAAACTGTCTGCCCCACTGGCCGCGCGCTTCGATGATCCCCCCACCGACTGGCCAATCTTGGGGAAGACGTAAAGGAAGACGAAGCACAGCAAGAAGGGCTGGATGATCGTACGGAGGATGAAGATCTTGTAGTCCTTCTTGATGACGGTGAAGTCACGAAGCAAGAGGGCGAGGAGCGCCGTGCGGCCAGCGGCCCACGTCGATCGCGACTGGTTCAGGGTGATGGGGAGCGTGCTCATTAGTCGCGCAACTCTCTTCCGGTGAGGGTGATAAAGACGGTTTCGAGGGTGGGTTCGGCCACCGAGAGGTCCTGAATCGCGATGCTGAGCTCGTCGGCGATTGCCACCACGCTGGCCAACAGTCGGTCACCACTGGCGACGTGGAGCTCGAGTCCACGGTCAATCTCGCGCACGGCCGTGGCCCCCTCGAAGGCCTGGAGGCGGGCGGCGAAGGCAACGAGGTCTCCCGTGGCCTTGATGGTGACGATGGTGTCGATACCGACCCCGCGCTTGAGATTGGCCGGCGTGTCGAGGGCGAGCAGTTGACCGTGATCCATGATGGCCACGCGATCGCAGAACTGATCCGCCTCTTCCATGTAGTGGGTCGTCAGCAGAATCGTCTGCCCGTCGCGGTTGAGCTGTTCGAGAATGTCCCACAGGGCGAGTCGACTCTGCGGGTCAAGCCCGGCGGTGGGTTCGTCGAGGAAGAGCACCGCTGGTCGGTGGAAAATGGCTCGAGCAACCATCAGTCGCTGGGCCATGCCTCCCGAGAGGGCGTAGACCGAAGCCTTGGCCCAGCGAGCGAGTTGAAACTGCTCGAGCAGGGCGTTCGCGGTGTCTCGCGACGTGGCCGCGTTCATGCCGAAGAGGCGTCCGTGAAAGTACAGGTTCTCCCACACGGTGAGTTGGCGGTCCAGCGTATTGGCCTGGGAGACGACCCCCAAGAACTGTTTGGCGCGCGTGGGGTGCGCCACCACGTCAATACCCGCCACGAAGGCCCGGCCACTCGTGGGCACCACGCGCGTGGTCAGCATGCCCGCGGTGGTGGTCTTCCCCGCACCGTTGGGTCCGAGCAGACCGAAAATTTCACCGGCACTGACCGACAGGTCGAGGCCCTTGACAGCGGGCGTATCGGCGCCCGGGTACTGCTTCGTGAGGCCCTCGGTGACGATGACGGGCGCGGTAGTGGTGTGAGGCACGAAGGCATCTTAGAAGCGAAGCACCAACGGCGTGCGTCCCAGCGCGGTGGGGCCACGGCAGTACGATGAGGGGATGCGTACCCGGGGTCTGGCCTCTCTGGCGTGGGGCTCCCTTCAGGATCTCTTCGACCAGTCCACCGCCTTTGGTCGTCTCGCCCTGGTCCACGTCGTCATGATGGCTGGTGACACGATGGTGACGGTCTCCCTGGCGGGATCATTGTTCTTTTCGGTGTCACCCACGGAAGCCAAGAGCAAGGTCTTGCTGTACCTCGTTTTCACCATCGCTCCCTTCGCCGTGGTCTCGCCACTCCTCGGCCCCCTGATCGACCGTTCCGTCAATGGCCGTCGCGTACTGGTCGCCGCGTCGGCACTGGCTCGGGCCCTCCTCTGCTGGTCCATGGCCCAGCACCTCAACTCCCTGTGGCTCTTCCCCGAGGCGTTCGCCGTCATTATCTGTTCGAAGTTCTACACCGTCACTCGAGGGGCCCTCGTGCCGGAGATGGCCCGCACCGATCAACTTCGCCGCCACGCGGTGGGGCTGTCCGATAGCGGTTGGCCCGAGACGGTACCCACCGATACCAAGGGATTCTCCGGATTCAACGCCCAACTCACGCTGCTCGGTACTTTCAGTGGTGTGGTGGCCGGTTCCGTCGGTGCGGCCATCTTGAAGGGGCTGGGGGCCTCGTCCGTCCTCGGGGTCGACACGGTGATCTTCGCGGGAGCGACGCTGTGCGCCCTGCGGCTCAAGCGACCGACCCTCACTACCCGCGACCACACCCTCCGCATGACCCAAGAGGAACGGGACCGCCTGGCCCTGAACCCACTCGGCGACCGCGAGGTCACGTGGGGGCTCGGAGCCTCGGCCCTGATGCGCTTCGCCGTTGGCTTTGGCACGTTCTTGATGGCGTTCGGACTTCGCCGCGCACACGCCTCACTCACCTGGTACGGACTCGGACTCGGCCTGAGTGCGGTGGGTTCGCTCCTGGGTCTGGGTCTGGTCACCCGGCTGCGCCAACGACTCACCGAGGCCACCATGCTCACGGCGGCCCTGGTGGTCACGGGCGTGGCGGCCGGCATCGTCGCGCGCCACGCCTCGACCGTGGCGCAGTGCGTGCTCGCCGGCGTTCTCGGCGTGTGCGCCTCGGTAGCGCAGCCGAGTTTTGACGCGATTACCCAGCGCCTCGTTCCCGCTGGAGCGCAGGGTCGCACCTTCGCGCGCTTCGCCGTTCGTCAGCAGCTCACGTGGGTCTTGGGAGCCGTACTGCCCGTGGGGGTAGCCCTCTCGTTCCAAGACGGCGACCGCTTCTTATGCGTGGTGTTGCTCAGTGGTGCGGTGACGTACGGACTTGGTCGTCGTCGGGCGACGCGTGACCCAGTTGACCAGCCGGCAATAACCGAAAGGTGACGACGGCGCCGGCCGCCCCCACGGCCGCCGCCACCACGCAGGCCCGGTGTAGTCCTCGCATGAAGGCGTCGACGACGGCCTGGTGAGCGTGCGGCTGGAGCGAGGCGGGGAGGTGGCCGACGACGGCCATGGCCGCCTGCATCGAGCTTTGCGCGAGCGAGAGCACGCTGGTGCTCAAACCGTGGTGGAGATAGGGCGCGAAGAGGTGGTGTATGGCTGGTCCGAAGAGGGAAGCGAAGACGGAGCCAATAACGGCGACGCCGAGCGTGCCACCGAGCTCGCGATTGGTCTCGTTGACCGCGGCGCCCGACCCTATCTGGTGCGGTGCGAGCACGGCCATCGTGACCGCGGTTGAGGGGGCACTGATGAGTGAGAAGCCGAGCGCCAAGACCATCATGGAGCCGACGACGGGCCCGAGGTAGGCCGCCGTTGGCGACTGGGTGCTCATCCACGTGAGCGCGCCGGCCATGGTGAGGAGTCCGAGTGGCACCACGTACCGGGCGCCGATGCGGGCGGCGAGGAACGCCCCCACGGGCGTCGAGACGACCACGACGCCGGAGAAGGGGAGGGTGCGCAGTCCCGCGGAAAGAGCTGAGTACCCCCGCACCAATTGGAAGTACTGCGTGATGAGGAAGATAAAGCCAAAGAGCAGGAAGAAGTTGGTGGTGATGGCCAGAGCGCCGGCGGTGAAGGCCTTGTGTCGATAGATCCGCACGTCGAAGAGGGGGTGCGGGGTGCGCAGTTCGTAAAGGACAAAACTCATCAGGAGCACGACGGACGCGGCAAAGGCCGCGATCGTTCCGGCCCCTCGCCAGCCCCACACAGGCCCCTCAATGATGGCCAACGTGAGGGCGGTAAGTCCCAGAGTGCCGAGGGAGAGTCCCACGACGTCGAATCGCTCCCGTTGGGGTGAGCGAGTTTCCGGCACCAAGAGTACGACGAGGATGAAGGCCACGAGACCGAGTGGCACGTTGAGGAGGAAGATGGCGCCATACCAAAAGTGGGCCAGGATCTCGCCTCCGGCCACGGGGCCAATGGCGATGGCCGCCCCTACGGTGGCACCCCAGATGCCGAGGGCGTTGGCCCGCTGACGGGCGTCAGTGAAGGTGACGGTGACAATCGAGAGCGTGGCCGGGAAGATGAAGGCGGCCGACGCGCCCATCAGTGCGCGGGCGGTAATGAGGCCGGCCACCGTATGGACCGAGGAGGCGTAGAGGGAAAAAAGGGTGAAGGCCGCGAGCCCGAACAGCATGACGCGCCGTCTCCCGTAACGGTCGGCGAGGCCACCGCCGGCCAGCATGAGCGCGGCGAAGGGGAGTGAGTAGCCGTCAACAACCCACTGTAGGGACGTACTCGAGGCGTGTAGCTGCACCGCGAACGAGGGGAGGGCCACATTGATGAGCAAGTTGTCAATGGCCACGAGCAATACCGCGACGCACGTGACAGCGAGAATCCGATAGGGACGATGAGTGGCGGCCACGGGACTCCTTTAGTAGAACAACGTACTACTGTTTATAGCACGTTGTTCTATACTGAAGGGGTGACCACCCGTACCCCCTCTAAGCACATTCGCCGTGGGGTGCTCGACGCGGCGGTGGCGCTCCTCGAAGCCGCCGGCCCCGACGGTTTAACGGTACGGGCGCTGGCCGCGGGTGCGGGGGTGGCCCCGATGGCCATTTACAACCACTTCGAGGGACTCAACGGTGTCATTGACGCGCTCTGGTGTGAGGGATTCCGCGGTCTCTACGCCGCCATTGCCCAGCACACTGACGACGCCGACGGCGATCTCGTGCGGGCGGGGGAGGCCTATCGCCGCTACGCCCTGGAACATCGTGGCCTCTACCTGGTGATGTTCCTCCACCGGTTCAAGAATTTTGTCCCGAGCGACGAAGGCGTGACGGCCGCCACCGAGGCTTTCGGAGCCCTCGAGACATTGGTGCGACGGGCCCAAGCGGCCGGCACCGTTCACGCGGGCGACCCCGACGAAGTCGCGCGCCTTATCTGGTCAGCGGTGCACGGCTTCGTCGCAATAGAGCTGATGGGTGAACCCGAGGCGGCTGACCTGAACCGCTCCTACGCCGCCCACTTGGCGATGATCCGTCGAGGATTGACGCCAAGTGGGTGACGGAGGGATGTCCCGTCTCTAGGACAGTCGTGCTTCAAGGGCGTCGAGCTCGGCCTGCAGGGCGGCGGGCAGTCGATCAGCGAACGTGTCGAAGTGCGTCTGGAGCAGCGGCACTTCACGTCGCCACTCGTCGGGGTGCACCGCGAGGGCTTCGGTCAGCGCTTCGTCGTTGACGTCGAGGCCGGTCAGGTCGAGACCCGACAGGTGCGGGACGAGACCGATGGGCGTCTCGTGCGCCTCGGCCGTCCCCTCGAGCCGCTCGACCATCCAGGCGAGGACGCGGGCGTTCTCGCCAAAACCGGGCCAGACGAAGCGACCCTCGTCGTCACGGCGGAACCAGTTCACGTAGAAGATGCGTGGCAGCGTGGCCTCGCTGAACCGCTCGGCAAACGTCAGCCAGTGCGCGAAGTAGTCACCCATGTTGTAGCCACAGAAGGGGAGCATCGCGAAGGGGTCGCGACGAAGGTTACCGACGGCACCCGTGGCGGCGGCCGTGGTCTCCGAGGCCATCGTGGCCCCGAGGAAGACGCCGTGCTGCCAGTTAAAGGATTCGGTCACCAGCGGCATCACGCTCCGACGACGACCACCGAAGACGATGATGTCGATGGGCACGCCCGCGGGGTCCTCCCACTCCGGGGCCACCGCGGGGTTCTGTCCGGCGGGCGACGTGAAGCGGGCGTTCGGGTGGGCAGCCGGCGTGGGGGAGTCCGGTGTCCACGGCGCACCGCGCCAGTCGGTGATGGCCTCGTCGGGCAGGTCCATCCCTTCCCACCACACATCGTTGTCGGCGGTGAGGGCCACGTTGGTGAAGATGGAGTTCGCCGAGACGGCGGCCATGGCGTTGGCGTTCGTGGCCTCGTTGGTACCGGGGGCGACGCCAAAGAGGCCTGCCTCGGGGTTGATGGCGTACAGGCGACCGTCGGCTCCTGGCTTCATCCAGCAGATGTCATCACCGATGGTCTCGACGGTCCAACCCGGAAGTGAGGGCACCAGCATGGCCAGGTTGGTCTTGCCGCAGGCGGAGGGGAAGGCCGCGGCGATGTAGGTGGCCTTCCCGGCGGGGTTGGTCAGCTTCATGATCAGCATGTGCTCGGCCAACCATCCGTCTTCGCGTCCCATGACACTGGCGATACGGAGGGCGAAGCACTTCTTCCCGAGCAGGGCGTTGCCGCCGTACCCCGAGCCGTAGGACATGATCTCCTTGGTCTCGGGGAAGTGGACGATGTACTTGTGCTCGGGGTTGCAGGGCCAGGGCACATCGGCCTGCCCTTCCTCGAGCGGCGCACCCACCGAGTGAATGGCCGGTACGAAGTCGCCGTGCTCACCCAGGATGTCAAGGACCGGCTGTCCCATGCGGGTCATAATCCGCATCGAAGCCGCGACGTAGGCCGAGTCGGTGAGCTCGACGCCAATGTGCGCAATGGCGCTGCCGAGTGGCCCCATGGAGAAGGGCACGACGTACATAGTGCGGCCCTTCATCGAACCGGCGTAGAGGCCATTGAGGGTGGCGCGCATCTCGGTGGGGTCGACCCAGTTGTTCGTGGGGCCGGCGTCGATCTGCTGCGCCGAGCAGATGAAGGTGCGGTCTTCCACGCGGGCGACGTCGTCGGGATCGGACACCGCGTAGTACGAGTTGGGCCGCTTGACCTCGTTGAGGCGTCGCATCGTGCCGGCCTCGACGAGCTCGGCACAGAGGGCCTCGTATTCGTCGTCACTTCCGGTGCACCAGTGGATAGCCTTAGGTGTAGTGAGTTCTGCGACCGTCGCCACCCAGTCGAGCAAGCGTTGGTTCGTTGTTGGCTGCGTCATGGACGCCCCCTCCCCTGTCAGCCGAGAGCGTCATTGCCCCCGGACGGTACCGCCAACCTCATGAGTGACCACCTCGTGAACCAAGGTGCCGCCAATGAGGACGCTGTGGTGAAGCGTATAGCGGCAATCTTCCTGCCCGAGGTGAAAAATCCTAAAGAAGTATTTATCGGTGATGACGCCGCAGTGCTGGAACCCTTTGCTGGTCAGGTAATTATCTCGACGGACGTCTGCGTCTTCGGCGTGCACCTCGACCAAAACCTTTTCAGTTTGGAAGATCTCGGCTTCAAAGCGGTCACCAGCGCCCTCTCCGATCTCGCGGCCATGGGGGCGTGGCCGCGTGGCGTCGTGCTCGGGGTGAGTGCACCCCCGGGAACGGATCTCGATCTGTTGCACCACGGGGCGTCGATGGCTGCCATGCTGTGCGACGTGCCGGTGGTGGGTGGCGACGTGACCTCGAGTCGTGACGTGTCGGTGGCCGTTACCGTCTTCGGTGAGTGCCCCGGTAACGGGGCAGTCCTGCGCTCCACGGCCCGACCAGGTGACGGCATCTACGTATCGGGGCCACTCGGTCGCTCCTCGGCCGGACTCCGGCTCGCGCGAGCGGGCGCCTCGTTGAGCGACGATCTGGTCGTGGCGCACCGTCGCCCCTTCCCAAGACTTCGCGAAGGTCTCGCCTACCGCAATGGGGGAGCGACCGCGATGATGGACTTAAGTGACGGACTGGGGCTCGACCTGCACCGTCTGGCCGACGCCTCGAACGTGGGCTTTCGTCTCGACCACCTCCCGGTGGCCGACGGGGCGACAGTGGCCGAAGCACTGGCCGGTGGGGAAGATTACGAACTCGTGCTGACGGCCGCGGACGAACCACGCCTGTTCGCGATGTGCGACGCGCGAGGACTGCCACGTCCTCTCCGGATTGGCACCGTGGATGCCGATACCGCCGTGCGGACGTTGAAGGACCTACCGCTTACGCGACAGGGATTTGAACACCAGCTCTAACAGCCGGTGCGGCGACTAGGCCGTAGGGGTGCTGCGACGGACAGGCTTGGTGACCTTGCCCGAACGAAGGCAGCCGGTGCACACGTTGAGGCGCACGGGGGTCGCACCAACCAGGGCGCGGACGCGCTGGATGTTCGGGTTCCAGCGACGCTTGGTGCGGCGGTGGGAGTGCGAAACGTTCATGCCAAACGACGGCTTCTTGCCGCAGAGTTCGCAGACTGATGCCATGGGTCGTTCTCCTTGAAGTGCTGTCGGTGCGTTTTCGCAGCCGACGTAATAAACCGAATGACCATTGTAGCATCGCTAGCGATGACCTCACTCACAACTCTCTCAGCGGCCGACCTCGCACGGGCCGTGCGCACCTTCGAAGGCCTATTGCGGGCGCAAAAAGAGGTTATAAACCGCCTTAATGTCTACCCCGTACCCGACGGGGACACTGGGACCAACATGGCTCTCACGATGGCCTCGGTGGCGCAGCGCCTCGCCGACCTCCCCGACACGGCACCCCTGAGCGACGTCACGAGCGCGATTGCCACGGCGTCACTGATGGGGGCTCGAGGAAATTCGGGGGTCATCCTGTCGCAGATGCTCCGTGGCCTCTTGTCCTCGTTTGGCGCCGGCGAGCAGGTTGATGTCCACGCGCTGCGATCGGGCCTCCTGCAGGCCGACGTGCTGGCGCGACAGGCCGTCTCCCACCCCGTCGAGGGCACCATCTTGTCGGTGGCTCGGGCGGCCGCCGAAGGTGCCCAGGCTGGTGATTCACTCGCTGACGCCGTTCGTGCCGCCCGTGACGCCGCCGTGGCGGCGTTGGCCAAGACGCCCGAACAACTCCCCGTCCTGCGCCAGGCTGGCGTGGTTGACTCCGGAGGAACCGGACTGGTGCTCTGGTTTGACGCCCTCTGCCACGTGGTCAATGGTGACCCCTTGCCCGTGACGCCGGCCCTCGGTGACCCACTGCCCGAGATGACGGCCGTGACAGTCGAGCAGGCGGCCCTGGCCGAGCTGCGCTTCGAGGTCATGTTTCTCCTCGAGGGATCGGATGAGTCCATTCCTCACTTTCGGGCCGCGTGGGAGGCCATCGGCGACTCCATCGTGATTATTGGCGGTGATGGTCTCTATAACTGCCACATCCACACCGACCACATCGGAGAGGCCATCGAGGCGGCGCTCGAGGTGGGGCGCCCCCGCGACATCCGAGTGAGCGACCTGTTGGAGCAGGTGCGCGAGGAAGCCTGGGTCGTTGATGCGGCCACCGCGGTGGCCGCGGCGAATGGCACGACGGCCGTCGTCGCCGTCGTGGCGGGCGAGGGCGTGGCCGCCCTCTATCGCTCCCTCGGCGTAAGCCAACTTATTTACGGCGGCCAGACGATGAATCCCTCGACCGCCGAGCTGGTGGCTGCCGTCACGGCAACGGGTGCCCCTCACGTCATTATTTTGCCGAACAATAAGAACATTCGGGCCGTGGCCGAGCAGGTGAACGACCTCGTGGACGTGGATGTCCACGTCGTCGCGACCACCTCGGTGGTGGAGGGCTTGGGTGCTCTGGTGGCCTTCGACGCGTCCCTCGATGGTGCGACGAACGCCGACGCTATGCGGGCCTTCGCCGACGGAGTGACTGCCGGAGAGGTAACTCGAGCGGTGCGTGACACCGAGTCACCCGCGGGTGTTGTGCGCGAGGGTGACTGGATTGGACTGAGCGAGGCGGGCATTGTCGCTATTGACGCGTCCCTTCGTGAGGCCCTGTGTTCGCTCGCCGGCACGCTGGTGGACGACGACTGTGAACTGGTGACGGTGCTCGAGGGAGAAGGGGCCAGTAGCGACGTGACCGAAGCTCTGATTGCCTATCTCGCCGAACACGCCCCCGGGGCCGAGGTCGACGTGCACGTCGGTGGTCAGCCGCTCTACCCCTACCTCCTCGGGTGCGAGTAGGGCCACCTCGGTGACCGACGCCCCAGGGGAGCGCCGCCTTCGGCAACTGGCCGCCATCGAGGTGGGCAAGTTGCGGCACGTGGGGCCCAAGCGCACGGAAGCGTTGGCGGGGCTCGGCATCACGTCGGTCTTCGATCTCGTTACCCTCTACCCGCGTCGCTACATCGACCGGACGCGCCGCGCCGAACTATCCGACCTCGCCATCGGCGAAGAGGCCGCCGTTTTTGCCACCGTGCAGTCGGTCAAAGCGCGTCGCACCCAGAACGGCAAGAGCCTCGTGGAAGTGGTGGCGACCGACGGCGAGCGTTCGATGCGGGTCTCGTTCTTTAACCAGCCGTGGCGAGCCAACCAACTCAGTCACGGCGTGCAGGCCGTCTTCTTCGCCAAGGTCACGGACTACCGCGGTCAACCTCAGATGGCCAATCCCGTGGTGGACGTCATCGTGGGTGTGGATGGCGAAGAGCGCGATCCCAGCAAGGTCGGCGTCATTGTGCCGATCTACCCGGCCTCGGGTAAAGCCGGCCTCACGTCCTGGGAGATGGGCGGGTTCGTCGATGAGTCGCTCCGTCGGGCCGGACCGCTCCTCGACCCACTTCCGACCGCCGTGCGGACCGAGTTGGGGTTACTCGCCCGCACCTCGGCGTTGCGGGGTATTCACCTCCCAACCTCGATGGACGACGTGCCACCAGCCAGGCAGCGATTGATCTTTGATGAGTTTTTCCGCCTCCAGCTCCTGCTCGCCCTGCGTCGCCGCCGCCAAGCCGAAACCGAGGCCGGCGTCAGCCACCCCGTGCTCGATGACGACCTCGCAGTGGCGCCCGGCACCCCGACAACGGAGCAGGACAGCCTCGTGCGCCAGTTCCTCGCGGGCCACCGTTTCGCGCTGACTGGCGCCCAGCGTCGGGTGTTGCAGGAGATTGCGGCGGACCTGCGGAGCCCTCGCCCCATGCACCGGCTCCTCCAGGGTGACGTGGGTTCCGGTAAGACCGTGGTGGCCCTCACCGCACTGCTCGCCGCCATCGACGGCGGCCGCCAAGGGGCACTGATGGCCCCAACCGAAGTGCTGGCCGAGCAGCACGTGGCGAGCCTCCGTCGAGACCTTGAAGGTCTCGCGGTGCACGACGACGCCGTCCTCGGTGGGCGCCGACCGCTCCGGGTGCAACTGCTCACCGGTCGGGTGAAGGGCAAGGAGCGCGCCGCCGCACTCGAGGCGTTGGCCAACGGCGGCGTGGATATTGTCGTGGGCACGCACGCCCTGCTCACCGACGATGTTCGGTTCCACGCACTCGGGGTGGTGGTGATCGACGAACAGCACCGCTTCGGGGTCGAGCAACGTGCGCAGCTACGCGACAAGGGTCGCGTCCATTCGGCGGAGGGGCGAGACCCCGACTTGCTCGTGATGACGGCCACGCCGATTCCGCGCACGGCGGCGATGGTCGTCTTTGGTGATCTCGACCGTTCGGTCCTCGACGAACTGCCCCAGGGTCGTAAGCCCATCACGACGGTGTGGGCCCAGACGGCCGCGGGGGTCGAGGACGGGTGGCAGCGAGTTCGTGACGAAGTCGCCCAGGGGCGCCGGGCCTACGTCATCTGCCCACTGGTCGAGGAGTCGGAGCGCATTGAGGCCACTAGTGCCGTGGCCGAACGAACTCGATTGGCCACGAACGAACTTCGCGGGCTCTCGGTCGGACTTCTCCACGGGCAGATGAAGAGTGCCGAGAAGGACGCGGTGATGGACGAGTTCCGCCGCGGCGAGCTCCAGGTCTTAGTCGCGACGGTGGTCATTGAAGTTGGTGTCGACGTGCCGGAGGCGACGGTCATTGTGATCGAGGACGCGTGGCGCTTCGGATTGGCCCAGTTGCACCAGTTACGAGGACGAGTCGGTCGCGGCCACGACGCGAGCTATTGCTTCCTCCTCGGCGATCCACCCTCCGCGGACGGGGCAACTCGTCTCGAGGCGATGGTGGCGTCGCAGGACGGCTTCGCTCTCGCCGAGGTCGACCTCGACCTTCGCGGTGAGGGCACCCTGCTCGGGGCCCGGCAGCGGGGCCGGAGTGACCTGCGCCTCGCGAACTTGCGACGTGACGAAGCACTCTTGGTCGACGCTCGACGGGTGGCCCTCGACCTCGTGACGGCGGACGGACTGAGCGATCACCCCGAACTCGTCGATGAATTGAAGCTCTTCGTTGACGAGGAAGAGGCCGCGTACCTGTTCAAGTCGTAATCCGTTTTCCCGATGTCGCCGTGGCGCGGTGGTTCGTCGCCTAGCCTTAGGGCGTGCGCGTAATCGGTGGAGTAGCTCGAGGTCGGCCCCTAAAGGCCAAACTGCCCGAAACGGTGCGGCCGACGACCGACTACGCCCGTGAGGCCATCTTCTCCATGCTGGAGAGTCGCGGGGGACTCCAGGACCTCGTCGTCGCTGACCTGTACTGCGGCTCGGGTGCCCTCGGCATTGAAGCGCTCTCCCGCGGCGCGGCGCGCTGCTACTTCTACGACTCCGACGCCGCCTGTCTGGCCGCGGCGAAGGCCAACTTAGAGCCCTTCAAGCTCGAGGGTGAGGCCGTCTACACCCGCGCCACGCTGCCCGTGTGGACGCCACCCGCCGACTTGGACCTGTTGATTGCCGACCCGCCCTACGGCCCCCTCGACCTCGCCAGCCTGCTGAAGGGAGTACGCGCCTCGCGGGTCATTATTGAAAATGATCGCCACATGGACGCACCCGAAGGGTGGGTGGTCACCAAAACCAAGCGCTACGGCACCACCTACGTAACGATGCTGGAACCTGACGAGGAGGCTGAGGCGTGAGAATTGGTCTCATTCCCGGATCTTTCGACCCGTTTCACAATGGCCACCTCGAAGTCGTCGAGCGCGCCGCACTGATTTTCGACGAGGTCGTCGTCGCCGCGATTCGTAATCCTCAGAAGTCGGAGCCGCTCTTCACCCTCGAGGAGCGCCACGACATGATCGCCGCCTCCTGCGCCCACATCCCGGGTGTCCGCATTGTCGCCATTTCGACGCTGCTGGTAAACGTCGCCCGTGACGTCAACGCCACGGCCATTGTCAAGGGGCTCCGAGCCGTCTCAGACTTCGAAAACGAACTGCAGATGGCCCAGATGAACCGTTCGCTGTCGGGAGTGGAGACCCTCTTCATCCCCTCGAGTTCCGACCACTCCTTTATTGCTTCTCGTCTACTACGCGAGGTCGCCCGCTACGGTGGGGATGTTTCGGCTTTCGTGCCGCCCGCTGTCCGTGATCGACTCGCCGCGAAATTCCCAGGAGGACACCATGAGTAACTTCGACGACACCTACGACGACGCCGGCTTCCCCCGCGCGCCCTACACCGAATACGAAGAGTTTGCTCCCGAGACCGAGCAGTTCGAAGAGCCGAACTACGGTCGCCGCGCCGTGCGCAGCGTCGAAGACGACATTCGCTACGCCATTGAGCGGGCGAACTCCGCCAAGCCACTCCCGCTGTCGAACAGCATGAAGTTTTCGCGCGAGGAACTGACTGAGCTCATTGAACTGCTCACAATTGCGGCTGAGAACCTGCCCTACGAACTGGCCGAGGCCCGTCGGGCTCTCCGCGAGCGCGAAGCGCTCATGGCCGAAGAACAGGCCAAGGCCCAGGACATCATCAAGCGGGCCGAGTCCTACGCGGCCCAGTTGATTGAACAGACTGAGGTCGTTCGCCAGGCCCGCCTCGAGGCCCAGAGCATTATCAATGAGGCCACCGTCGCCGCGCGCAAGATGGTGACGCAGCACGAGGACTACCTCGACCGCAAACTCGCCGACTTTGAGAACATCCTCTCCAACCTCCTCGCGACGACGCAGAAGGGGCGTTCGCGCCTCGCCGCCGAGCCAATGCCGGTTCCAACCGACACCGCGGCCATTGCCGAACAGTTCTTCGCGGGCGATCCCGTGTCGACCACGGATGCCCCCTTCGATTACGAGGCTGAGGTGGGCGCCACCGACGAGGCGCACTAGGTGAGCTCGCTGTACCGCATCCCCGTCGCCCTCTTGTTACGCGACGTGCCGTCGACGGTGGACTGCTCCTTTGACGCCCCGTTCGACGAGCGGCGAGAGTTCGAACCCCGAGGAGCAGCCGAAACCGACATTCGTCCAGACGCCGACGTGGCGGTGCGCCTGACCCTCCAGAGTTTTGTCGGGGGACTGCGCGCCAAGGGCGGCATTTCGGCCCCGTGGTTCGGCACGTGCCGGCGCTGTTCGGTGCTGGTCGAGGGCGTGGCGTCAGTAGCCGTGGACGAGCGCTACGTCGACACCATTGAAGAGGGCGACGAAGAGGCCTACCTCATCGAGAACGATTTCATTGACCTCGAACCCATGATTCACGACGTCTTGCTGCTGGATCTTCCGCTCGCACCACTGTGTCGCGAGGACTGTCAGGGCCTGTGTTTGTACTGCGGCGCGGACCGAAATGAGTCGCCCTGCACCTGCCAGGCGCCAACCGACGCGCGGTGGGCTACACTAGATGGACTGAAGTTCGCGGGTGACGAGCCCGACGACGCAGACGAATCGTGACGGGCTCGCCCGTCGATGGTGAAAGAGAAGACCGGTGCCAGTTCCTAAGCGTAAAACAAGTAAATCCGTAACGCGAAGCCGTCGCGCCTCCGCTTGGCGCCTCGAGCGTCCGGCCCGTAGCGTCTGCCCACAGTGCGCAACGTCCAAGTTGCCCCACATCGTGTGCCCCAACTGCGGTTGGTACAAGGACCGCGTCGCCGTCGAGGTTAAGTAACTTGCCGCTGCCCATCGCTCTCGACGCGATGGGTGGTGACTTTGCCCCCGAGCTCGTTATCAAGGGAGCGCGACGCGCCGTTGATGAACTCGGCCTCGAAGTCACCCTCGTTGGCGTTCCCGAACTTATGGGAGACCCCCTCGGGCTCCCCGTCGTTGCGTGCACGGAAGTCATCGCAATGGATGACGAGCCGGGTTCGAGCGTTCGCAAGAAGAAGGATTCGTCCCTGGTCCGCTGCGCCGAACTCGTTCGCGACGGCCACGCCTCGGCGATGGTCTCGGCTGGCAACACGGGTGCCACGATGGCCGCAGCCCTCTTGCGGATGGGTCGGCTCCCGGGCGTTCTGCGCCCCTGTATCGCGACACCCATCCCCAACCCCGGTCGCGCCCCCTCGACGATGGTTGACGCGGGTGCCAACGCCGAGTGCACGCCCGAGATGCTGTTGCAATTTGCCCAGTTGGCGTCGGCCTTCGCCGGCGCCCGTTTCTCAATCTCCGCGCCCTCGGTCGGCCTGCTCTCGATTGGGGAGGAGTCCTCGAAGGGCACCCCACTCGTGAAGGAGACGCACGAGTTGCTTGCCCAGTCGGGGCTGAACTTCTTCGGCAACGTTGAGGGTCGCGACCTGATTCCCGCCCCCGTTGACGTGATCGTTACCGACGGTTTCACCGGCAACGTCGCGTTGAAGACCCTCGAAGGGGCCTTCAAGTTCCTCTTCTCGACGATTCTGTCAGCACTCGACACGGACGACGAATCGCGCGCCGCCGGCAAGGCTCTCATGCCGTATCTGTTGCCCCACGTCACCACGCTCTCGCCGGAGTACCAGGGTGGGGCCATGCTGCTTGGACTCAAGGGTCTGTGCGTCATCTCTCACGGTTCGAGCAACGACACGGCCATCATGAACGCCCTGCGCGTGGCGGCCGAAATGGATGCCGCCGGCGTTGTCGGCAAGATGGCACTGGCTATTCGTCCTGATCAGAGCGAATAAGTGTCGCAGTGCCCCCGGGCACTGACTACGCTGGCGTAGTTCGAGAAAGGAGTTGGCATGACCGACGCCCCGAAGGCCGCACTTGACCGCGCCGCAATTTTGACGCTCGTTACCAACGAGTTAGCCCAGATCCTAGAGACCACCCCCGACGAGATTCTCGTCGACGCCCCGTTCGCCGACGTCGGTGCCGACTCGCTCGCGCTCATTGAGCTCGTCGAGGCCCTCGAAGAGACGCTCTCCGCCCAGGTCGCCGGATTCCACATCGATGACGAAGACTTGGAATCATTGACCTCGGTCAACGACGCAGTCGACTACGTGGCTGCCAAGCTCAACCTGGCCTAAATGGACGAAGCAGCCGAGACACTCGGTGCTTTTGCTCGACTCGTGGGGCTCGACCCGGCGAGTGCGACGCTACGCGAAGCTCTCACCCACGCCTCCTACGCGGCCGAACACGAAAGCCCGTCCAATGAGCGCCTCGAGTTTCTTGGTGACGCCGTCGTGGACTTGGCGGTTGCGCATTACATCGTCGCGACCTACCCGGACTTCAACGAGGGACACGCCTCGGTGCTTCGTTCTCACGTCGTCAATGAAGCCGTACTGGCCGCCGCCGCCCGTGATATTGGCATTGCCGCCGTGCTGAAGGTCGGACGGGGTGTCCTCAAAGAACAGGGGCTCGAGCGCTCCTCCATCCTCGCCGACGCCTTCGAGGCCGTCGTGGCCGCGCTCTATCTCGAGCAGGGTTTTGGGCCGGCGAAAGCGTTCGTCGAGTCGGTGTTGGCTGTCCGCATCGAAGAAGCCGCTCAAAACGGGTCGACACTCGACCCCAAGACCCGCCTGCGCCAGTGGGCGCAGCTGCAGGGCTACGACACGCCGGTGTACCAAGTAGAGGCGCAGGGCCCCAGTCACGACATGGTCTTTGTGGCCAGCGTGCGCGTGGGGGAGATCCTGGCCTGCGGCAGTGGAACATCAAAAAAACGAGCGGAGGCGGCTGCGGCCGTCGCCGCCTGGGAGGAGAGCAATGCCTGAACTGCCCGAAGTAGAAACGGTTCGCGCCGGACTCCAGCGAGAGATCGCTGGCAAGAAGATCAAGACGGTGACGGTCGACAACGACCACCTCATTCGTCGCCACGCTTCGGCCAAGGAGTTCCGTGCACCCTTGGAGGGGGCCACCGTCAAGGGCGTCCACCGTCTGGGCAAGAATCTGCTGGTCCAGCTCGACTCTGGTAATCACCTCATCATTCACCTCGGCATGTCGGGCCAGGTACTCAAGGCGAAGGGCCCCAAAGACCCGAAGCCGAAGCACACGCACGTGGTGTTCCAGTTCGCCACCGGCGAGGAGATTCGCTACGTCGATACCCGCACGTTTGGCGAGCTCTACGTGTCGACGCCACCGGCGGAGGGTGCCGAGATCGTGGTCTCGAAGTTTGCCCGTCTCTCCATTGGCGGTGACGGCATGGACTACCGCAAGCGGGTGCCCGAGTTGGCCCACCTCGGTATTGACCCCTTCGAGGACCAGGTCGGCTGGGACCGCTTCGCGGCCATCGTGCGCAGCCGGTCGACGGGTCTCAAGGCCATGTTGACTGACCAGGACATCATCGCTGGCATCGGCAATATCTACGCCGACGAGATCTTGTTCGAGGCGAATTTGCGCTTCGATCGTCCGAGCGACAGCCTGTCGACAATCGAAATTCGCCGGCTCCACCGGACTATTCCCGAGATTTTGACCGAAGCCATCAAGGCCGGGGGCACGACGCTGTCGGATGAAACCTTCGTCAACGTCGAGGGCGTTGCGGGTACCTTTGGCAGTCACTTGCAGGTCCACGCTCGCGAGGGTCAGGGCTGCGTAACCTGCCGGACTCCCATCGCCAAGGTCTCGTACCACCAGCGTTCGACGTACTTCTGCCCGAAGTGTCAGGCGGCCTAGAGGTCACCCCTCGCGGTTATTGCTAGCGTTCATCCGTGTTTCTTAAGCGATTGACCATGAAGGGCTTCAAGTCCTTCGCCGATGCCACCGTCTTGGAGTTCGAACCGGGCGTCACCGCCGTGGTGGGCCCGAACGGGTCCGGTAAGTCGAACGTGGTCGACGCCGTCACCTGGGTGCTCGGCGCTCAGGGGACCAAGGCCCTGCGATCGGCCAAGATGGACGACGTCATTTTTGCCGGCACCGCGACCAAGGCCGCCCTCGGCCGGGCCGAAGTCTCGCTCACCCTCGACAACGCGGCGGGGAAGTTGCCCATCGACGGCGCCGAGGTAACGATTTCGCGCACCCTCTTCCGCTCCGGCGACTCCGAATACGCCATCAACGGCACGACCTGCCGCCTGCTCGACATTCAAGAACTCCTCAGTGACTCGGGCGTTGGTCGTCAGCAGCACATGATCATTGGCCAGGGCCAGCTCGACGCCATCCTCAACTCGACGTCGGAGACCCGGCGCAGCGTTATCGAAGAGGCGGCCGGTGTGCTCAAGCACCGCCGTCGTAAGGAGCGGGCCGAGCGTCGACTCGCCTCGACCCAGGAAAACCTGGAGCGACTCGGTGACCTGGTGCGCGAAGTTCGCCGTCAAATGCGGCCCCTCGAGCGCCAGGCTACGTCCGCTCGCCACTTCGCCGACGTGGACAAGGAACTTCGCGCCGCCCGTCAGGCCCTCTTTGCGCAGCGCCTGCAGGCCTTCGCCGATCGTCGCCGTGCGCTCGACCTCGAACTGGAAACGGCCCAGGCCCTCGAACGAGAACTCAAGGTCACCCTCGTCACCCTCGACGCCGAGTCCACGGCCGCCGCCGCCGATATGGCCTCGCGCCGTGAAGAGACACTGGCTTCCACGCTCGGCACCCTCCAGGGGTTGGCCGAACGGGCCCGCGGCACCCTGCAGGTGCTCGCCGAGCGCGAGCGCGCCCTGCGTGCAGCCCTCGCCGCCTCGGCCGACGAGAACGTCACCGCGACCCTCGAGGCCGACGCCGCTCGCCTCGAAGCAGACCTCACCGCGTTGAGCGAAGAAGAGGGTGAACTGCGTGGCCTGCGCGAAGCCCTCGCCAGTGCCCAAGCCCAGCTCGAGGCAATGGAAGCTGATTTTGCCGCGACGTGGGGCGAGGTGTCGGTGGTAGCCGACCGCAACGCCCTGACGGCGGCCCGTGACCGCATCTCCCTCGTGCAACGTTCGCGTAGCTCCCTGGTGGAGAACGAGCGCCGCACGGCGCAGCGTCTGAGCGAGAATGTCCAACGCGTCGCGGCCAACGCCACCGCGTTGGAGGCGAACGAGCAGGCCGTGCAGGCCGCCACTACGGCCGCCACCGCCAACCAAACGGAACTGACCAGCGCCAAGGAAGCGGCCGACGCGGCCGAGTCGAATAAGGCCAGCAGTGAGGACGCCTTGCGCGAGGCGACCGACGTCGCCGCTCGCACACAAGCCCGCGCCGAAGCGCTGGCTCGCGCGCTCGAGGAGCTCTCGGGCGCTGGCGGTCGCGCACTCCTGGGCAACCTCACTGGTGTGCTGGGTTCGTTCCTTGACCTGATTGACGTGGACGAGGGCTGGGAGCGGGCCGTTGAGTCCGCCGCCGGCGCCTCCGTGGGCGCGATGGTGGTCGACGGTCGCACCAGCGCCAAGGCCGCCCTCGAGTTACTTCGTCGCGAAGGGGGAGCGGGCCTGATTCTGCCCGTGGCCGAATCACAGGTCGCGCCGAAAGCCGCCCCCGAAAACACGGTGGCCCTGCGTTCGCTGGTTCGTGCCCGAGCCGGTGCGCCCGATCACGTCACCCGCGTCCTCGACGCACTCTTCGCCCAAGCGTTCGTGGCGGAGGACTGGCAGCGGGGAGTCGAAGTCGCGGCCGCAAATCCCGAGCTCGTTATCGTCACCCGCGATGGTGACCGCTTCGCCACCAGTGGCTGGCGCCTGTCTTCGGGACGGGCCGTCGTTACTCGCAGCACGGTGGAGGAAGCGCAGGCCACGGCCGCTGACGCTCAAGCCGCCCTCGGCCCGATTCGTGAGGCACGCCAGAATGCCGACGCCGCCGCGGTGGCCGCCCGACAGCGACTCAACGCGGCCACCACCCGGCACGCCCAGGGTGAGGCCGAACTCGACCGCCGCCGCCGTGAGCGCGCCCGTCTCGATGAATTGACGGCTGAGCTCGCGACCCGCACGACGAGTCTCGAGGCCGAACTCGTCGAACTGCGCAACCAGCTCGGACCCCTCGACGAGGAACTGGCCACCCTGCAGTCCCAACTGCCCGCCCTCGAAGCGGCCGTCGCGGACGCCAACGCCCGCCAAGCCGAGGCCCAGCGCGCCCGTGACGCCATTAGTGCTCAGCGCAACTCGGTGGGTGCGGCCTCAACGACATTGAGTCGTCGCGAGGCGCAGTTTGCCGAGCGCCGTCGACTCATCGAAGAACGCCGAGCGGAAATTGAGGCCCGTCTCGCCGGTCGCACCAATGAGCGTCGCGAAGCCGCCCAACGCCGCGAGGCCCTCGAATTCGACATTCAGGTACTTGGTCGTCTCCGTCGCATCGTGGAAAGCGCGGCTGAGGACATCGCCCTCAGTCAAGAGGCGATGGATTCGACCTACCGCGAACAGCTCGAGGCCTCCCGCGCCAGCGCCGAGAAGCTTGAGTCACTCCGCCTGGCTCGCCGCGAATTGGACGACCGTCTGGCCGCGACGTCGGCCAGTCTGCACCGTGGTGACGTCGAGCGCGCCGAACTCACGCTGAAGGTGGAGAACGTCGCTGAGGCCATCCGCCGTGACCTCGGTATTGAACCGGACGACCTCGACGCCGCGGCTGCGATTGAACTCGCCGAAGGGGTCAGCCTCGAGCAACGAGTCGGCGAACTCGAAGCACAGGTCACCTCGCTCGGGCCTATCAACCCCCTCGCGCTCGAAGAGCTCGGGGTCCTCGAGGAGCGGTACCGCGAACTCGACGCCCAGGTGGCCGACGTGCGAGACGCTCGTCGCGAACTGCTCGACGTGGTGCGGGCACTGGACGAAGAAATCATGACGACGTTCTCCGAGGCCGTGGCCGACGTGAACGAGCACTTCTCGACGTTGGTGGCGATGTTGTTCCCCGGTGGTCAGGGTCGCCTTATCTTGACCGAACCTGATGATCCGCTGAACACCGGTGTGGAGATCGAGGTGCGACCCATGGGCCGCAACATTCGCCGCATCTCGCTCCTCAGTGGTGGTGAGCGCTCGATGGCCTCACTGGCCTTCCTCTTCGCGGTGTTCCGTTCGCGCCCCTCTCCCTTCTACATGATGGACGAGGTCGAAGCGGCCCTCGACGACGTCAACCTGCAGCGCTTCTTGAGCCTGGTTGACGAGTTCCGTGACGAGGCTCAGTTGCTCATCGTGACGCACCAGAAGCGCACCATGGAGTCGGCTGACGCCCTCTACGGTGTGACGATGGTGCCAGGCGCCTCATCGAAGGTGGTGTCGCAACGCGTCAAGCGATCGAAGCCCGAGACGGCTCTCCCAGACGTGAACCCGGAGGCGGTTGAATGACGATGCTCCTGATCCTGCTGGCCGTTGTCGTTCTCGTCGGAGGCGTGGTGGTGGTGCGTCGCCGCCAGCGCCGCCCTCGTGTCGTTTTGCCACCGACCCGAGAAGCCATGCCCGAGGTGCTGGTCACCGAGGTCGCGCCAATTCCCACCCTGCTCGAGACCGCCGAGACTGTCGCGGCGCCAGCCACCCTCGAATCCCGCCTCGGCGCCTCGCGTGGCATTTTTGACCGCGTCCGCTCACTCGGATCCGGCTCCCTCAGTGAGGCTGATCTCGAGGTTGTCGAAGAGGTCTTGCTGCGTTCCGACGTAGGACTCGCCACAACCACCGCCCTGCTCGACGAGCTCCGGGCCAATGGTGCACCCGATGGCGTGGCCAGCGCCATTCGCGCCGCCCTCAACGCTTCCTTCGTGTCCGACCGAGCGGTGGTCACCACCGCGGACGAGGGTCGCATCCCAGTGTGGCTCTTTGTCGGAGTCAACGGCGTTGGTAAGACCACGACGATTGGCAAGTTAGCCGCCCGCGCCACTGGCTCGGGTCAAAAAGTGGTCCTAGCGGCGGGCGACACCTTTCGTGCCGCCGCCGCCGATCAGCTCGAATTGTGGGCCGAGCGCAGCGGGGCCGACATTGTTCGAGCTGCCGAAGGTGCCGACCCCGGGTCGGTTATTCACGACGCTCTCGGTCGAGCGCAGGCGCGCGGTGCGGACCTTGTCCTCGCCGACACTGCCGGCCGTCGAGCGAACTCGACCAACTTGCTCGATGAACTGGCCAAGATTCGCCGAGTCGCCGACCGTGTGCCGGGGCAGGTCGTGGAGACCCTGATGGTGCTCGACGCGACCACGGGACAGAACGCCCTGAGCCAGGCGAAGGAGTTTTTGGCCGCCGCAGCCGTCACCGGCATTGTGCTCACCAAACTCGACGGCACCGCGCGTGGTGGGATCGTGGTGGCTATCGAACGCGAGCTGCAAATTCCGGTTAAGTTTGTCGGCATCGGTGAGACCATCGACGACCTCATTGATTTTGACCCCAGTGCCTTCGTCGACTCCCTGCTTTCGTAGCGATTCTTAGTAATTTGCCTACCGCACAAAGGGTGTCGCCACTAGAATTCAGTTCTAGAGACTGCGGAAGATTCGTTCTCATAAGGAGGCTGAGAGTGTTCTCTCGCGCGCTACACCACAGCAGTGCTCGCGTACGCCTCCTTGTCGGCTCGGCCATGGTGGCCGCCACCTCGCTCGTTACCGTGGGTGCTACCCCCGCGAGTGCCGTGAACTCCTCATGGGCTCACGCGCCGGCCGCCCTGCGTCTGGCCGTTGAGAAGCACGCCCACCTTGCCGCCACGGTACCGACCACTGACCCGGGCAAGACGAGCGGGGACGGCTTCGGCTACACCGTGGCCCTCTCAGGGACGAACGCGGTGGTCGGCGCCCCGAACACCGCCACCAGTGCTGGCGCCGCCTATTTCTATTCGTACGCAAACGGTTCGTGGAATCTGCTTTCCACCGTGACCGATCCGGCCGGCACCATGGGCGACTCGTTCGGTGTCTCGGTCGCCATCTCCGGCACCAACGCCATCATCGGCGCAAGTGGCAACGCCAGCAACCAGGGTGCGGTCTACTTCTACTCCCTGTCGTCCAACGTGTGGTCACTGACCCAGGCCGCGGTAACCGACCCTTCGGCGAACGACGGCGATCTCTTCGGCTCGGCAGTGTCACTGTCGGGCGGAACGGCCCTCGTCGGGGCGAGCGGGGTGCTGGGCAATCAGGGGGCGGCCTACTTTTTCACCCAGAGTGGGGGCTCGTGGTCGCTCACGACATCGGTCAGCGACCCTGGCGCCACCGGTGGTGACGTCTTTGGCTCGGCAGTCAGTGTCTCGGGTACGAACGCCATCATCGGCGCGAGCGGTGCCGCCAACTACTCCGGCACGGCCTACTTCTACTCCGGCACTGCCGGGCTCTGGACCCAGCTTGGCCAACCCGTCGTGGATCCGAGTGGTGTGGCCTACGACTATTTCGCCACCGCCGTGGCCATGTCAGGCACCAACGTCATTATCGGCGCACTGTCGACATCCACTGGTTACGGCGCCGCCTACTTCTACGCTCTCAGCGGCGGCGTCTGGACGCCGGGCACCATTGTGCTCGACCCCAACGCCAACAGTGGCGACTCGTTTGGTACCTCGGTGGCCCTGTCGGGCTTTAGCGCGGTGGTGGGGGCGAGTGGCGTCGGCAGCACGGCCGGCACCGCGTTCTTTTACGCACTATCGGGTAACGCGTGGTCCGCATCGGCCGCCACGAATCCGCCCTCGGCGATTGGTGACCTCGTGGGCAATGCGGTCGCGGTCGACGGTAACGCCGCACTCGTTGGTGCCAGCGGCAACACCTCAGGCGCCGGCGCGGTGTACTTCTACGGCACCCCCCAAACGCAGGGTGCCCTGGTCATCACCAACACCACCACGACGGGAACGGCCGGCACGGCAATTCGCCTGCTCTCGTCCGGCGGGTCGGGCACTATCGCAGTGGTCTATACGACCAACAGCCGCGGCTGCTCCATCTCAGGCAATCTCCTCAATGCGACAGGCCAGTACTCCTGCCTGGTCACCGCTACCAATCCGGCCAACGGTAACTACAGCGCGGTGAGTTCCTCGCCGGTGTCGTTTAGCTTCGCTCTCGCCGCCCAGGCGGCCATTGCTATCGCGAACACCTCGACCTCTGCTCTGGTGGGTGGATCGATAACACTCGTGGCGACGGGCGGGTCCGGGAGTCCGACGTTCACCTTCGCGACGAGTAGCGCGGGATGCTCCATTATCGGCAGCACGCTGACCGCAACCACCGCGGGCGTGTGTTTGGTCACCGCCACGGCCCCGGCACATGGTATGTACGGCGCCACAACCTCGACCCCCGTGAGTTTCACGTTTTCCCTGGCCTCGCAGAATCCGCTGCTGATCACCAACCCCATTACGACCAATTTGCAGGGGACTTCCGTGACCTTGACCTCGTCGGGCGGGTCTGGCGTCATTGCCGTTACGTACAGTGTGCAGGGCAAGGGATGTTCAATCTCGGGCAACGTCCTCTACGGCGCGACCGGAGATCAGTGCTACGTCACCGCGAGTAACCCCGCCAGCCTCAACTACTCGGCGATCACCTCGCCAACGGTGCCCTTTACCTTCGCCCTGACCAATCAGGACCCGCTGACAATAACGAACACCGTGCTGACCGCGCCGGCCGGCACTCCGGTGACCCTGAACGCCAGTGGTGGTTCGGGCACGATAAACATCCTCTTTACCGTGATTGGTCCGGGTTGCTCAATTTCGAAGGGCGTCCTGACCGGCATCGGTGCCAACCTGTGCACCGTTACGGCGACTAACCCCGCGAACGGCATCTTTGCCGCCGTCAACTCGGCCCCCGTCAACTTCTCCTTCACGCTGAAGCCACAGGCCCCCGTG
>Ga0208740_1000123_pt1 | contig 29253 bp, 27 predicted proteins | sample CryBogCBE08Jun09_FD_184567 | JGI IMG/M metagenome (GOLD analysis project Ga0208740, IMG submission 184567) | Freshwater microbial communities from Crystal Bog, Wisconsin, USA - CBE08Jun09 (SPAdes) (version 2) | ecosystem: Environmental > Aquatic > Freshwater > Lake | place: Crystal Bog...
ACCTTCTCAAAGTTTCCATCCCAGCCGGTAGCACCTGACATCCAAGCAGCAAACGCTGCACCAAGCTCGTCGTCCTTGATGTTGTGCTGCTCTACAAATTTATCGAAGTCATCAAACATTAGTAGTAATCATCCTCACCAGTATCAGGTTTCTCATCTTCAGGGTCACTTTCAGCAGAATCCATAAGTTCTTCACGGAATTCTTCTGCAGTTTCTTCCTTAGGGGTCTGTTCACTAATAAGTTCCTTGACAACTGAGGCAAACTGGGGACCTACAATGTTGTCCCACATATTAGAGAAAGTTTCTTGCATATTGGTTCCATCAATGTCACCTTCAAGAAGTTTTACTTCTGCCCCTACTTCAGGCTTAATCCAGTCCCACTCACCCTTTGCATTCTTAACTTGCAAAGTAGCACCGATACTAACACTTAACTTAATTTCCATTTTGTCTCCTTACTTCAATTGTAATTACTACTTCATACTATTTCAAGTCCGGGCGGTAGGAGTTGAACCCACGTAGTCAAAGATATAAGCTTTAATCGGATAACCGATCCACACCCGGTAAATAATTAGGCCAATAGCACCTCTTAGTACAAAGGTATAAAAACTAAGCAGATACTATTGACCAGTGCCTCCAGTAGGAATCGAACCTACATCCCAGGGTTAGAACTCCTTTGCACTATCCGTTGTGCTATAGAGGCTTGTTACAAACAATATAGTTAATGCAGTAACAGGAATCAACCAGTTCCGGGACCAAATGGGTCAGTTGAAATACCATTTGCTCTAAGTATCTGGATTGACTTATCGTAATATGTACTACTCATAGAACCAATCTGGGGTGCTGCTTTTCTAATCAATGAATAAATCCATTGTTGATTTGCGGTTGGGTCTTCAAAAGCCTTAAGGTAGTGAGGACCGGCAGGTATATTAGCTGCCTCTAACAAATAAGTAGCAGCCCACCTAAGTTCTTTATTCATACTAATCTCTTCTGATTAAGTGAGACAACTTTTCTTGATTATCAAGTATATACTTAGGGTATGAATCGTCTAGTGGGACTGTCTGGAGTTGAAAGCCTCTATTAAAAACATCTTCATTATTAAGCATACGTTGTGCTATTTGCTTAATAGTTTCTTCGTTATCATACTCTTCGTGAGCATAACTTCTAATCTTCTTTTCAATCTGCTTTTCACCACCAAGGAAACTCCAATGCCAACCAGCATCTGGTAATGTCATACAGAGGTGTTGGGAGTGTCGCATGGTTTCAGCATCCATTAGTCGATACTTCTCCATACTACAAATCCTTGTGCCCGACCAAGGTTCACTTAAGTTTCTAACGTTAAGGTAGTATTGGTGCATACGTTGTTCTAACGCATACATAGCACTTGGATTAAAGTTGTCCCTAACCCATTCAACTGCACTTGGGTTGGGTATTTCATCTAGGTCACTAGTCATGACTATAGCATCTTCGTTAATACCGTATGCTGTAAGGTCAATCTGTGTGCCTCTTTGAAAACGGTCTCTTTCCCAAGTATTCATACCTGGTGAGAACTCAACTACATAAGTGAACACCTTAGGGTGCTTGTATGTTTTTGAAAGCAACTCTTTGAGGTCACCTTGAAAAGTGTGTGTTGCTTCTTTTACAATAAAGAAGTCAACTACATCTTCAAGAATCTTTACTCTAAGGTCAAGTAGTTCAAGTTCATTATTGAACAGAGTAATGTCTACAACTTGTCTCTTTAACTCTTCCATTCAATTGTCCCACCCTTGAGTAGGTTTGCACTCTTTGCCTTGTTAGTTGCTTTATTGAAAATGTTAATCCAGTCCTTCATAACCTTCTTCCAGGTTAAGTCCTGGGCAAACTCATAGGCAAGTTCAATCTTCTTTTCAACAATGCCGTCCTTGTTTTCAATAATTTCAATAATTCTATCAACGGTTTGCTCTACATTCATAAGTGGGCGAACACGGTCATTGTCATTGTCTTTAATAACCCAGTGTGTTGGGGTGTCACCAGAACCGGCAACAAACCCTCGTTCACCGTTATTAGTAATTTCGGGGATAGAGGTATTGTTTGGTACAACAATAGGTGTCTTAGTTGCCATTGCCTCCGTAATACTCAAACCCCAACCTTCACCCAAACAAGTCGTAAGATAGGCATCTGAGGCGTTGTACAGTTGGTTTACAACTTCAACTGGGAAACCAGAGTGAGCACTGAACTGTTGAGGATTAGGGAGTGTCCAGTCCTTCTGCAACTCAAGACCAAAGTTCTTGGACTGTTCAATAATACTACCACCAAAGTCAGTTTCTTGCATATGCATGTACAAGAATGGTTCCTGGTATCCACGGTCCCTAAGTTCCTTAAGAATCATGAAGGAACGACTAACATCCTTACGGCCTTGATTGCGGTTCAAGTTCATAATGATAAAGCGGTCTTTGTTTTCACCAAAGAAGGCAGCACGAATCTGCTTAATATCTTCATCAGGCAATGGGAAGAAGTCAGTGGTGTTGGTACCATGGTAGACAACATCATGTCTGTCAGCAAGTGAACCAATGAACTTCTTAGATTCATTCTTAGCGTACTCAGTGTATGCAACTGGAAAGTCAAAAGAAGTAACACACTGCTTAACCCACTCTTCCTTAGGGGCACAGTCAAAGGGGTAGTAGTAGATTGTACTGAAACTCTTAGGCTTATTACGCTGGATTTCTAAAATCTGAGCAGTAATGGGAAGCATGATAAAAGTGTCCTGGACAATAAACACTACGTCATAATCACCCTGTTGAAGTCGGTCAAGGAATACTTGACGACCGTGAAGGTCAGCGTATGGTCCTTGTTGTCTCAAAGCACTAATAGCCGGCCATACTCTACCTGGCCACTTCTCAGTGTCAAAAGGACCACCGTCATAGTTAATAGCGACAACATCAATGTCATACTTACCAGTAGCGTTCAACTCTCGCATAATGTTGCCCATAACAGTAGCAAAACCGGTAGCACAACAATAATCACCGTAAGCCAATACTCTAGTCTTTGACATTACTTGATCCAATCTTTAGGAGTTAGGGTACTATCATTATACGGTGTTTTATACCGTTCTATCAAGTTTCGGTTTTGACTACCCCACTTCTTCAAGTAATACTCACCACTCTTAATAGAGTTAATTGGGATAGTTAACTTCTTAGTTGTCTGACTACCAATGTGAACATAAGGAATCTTGTACTTCTTAATTTCAAAACCAAGGAGCTTGATACGATAATGCATATCATTATCTTCCCACCAACATGGGTCAAAATTTTCATCAAACCAACCACATTGTTTCCAGAAATCTGCACGAACCATAACCATTGAAAAAAGTTCTTTTTCTACATAGTTGTAGTCAGTATCTTCATCTGAAAAAACAATCTCAAATGGTTCACTAAAAGTATCTCCCACATGGAGTGGTGCGGTAAGAACAATATTTTCTGGTTCTTTACTCATAGCATCCACCCATGCATCAATTGACCAGGGGGCAAAGAGAGTGTCATCATTGGCAATAATGATGTACTCACAACCGTCTGTAATTGCTTGCTTCATACCGTTATTCCACGCTTGTGCTAATGGCAACTGGTATCTGAATTGTGGTTGAACGTAGACTTTTAACTCATTTTCCTTAGTCTTAGCACTATAGATTAAGTCAATTGCTTGGTCAAAATTATTTAAGATAGGGATTACTAGTCCAACTTTACTCATACTATTTTAGTCTTTCTTCCTCTGCCTCTAATCTTCTCTCTATTTCTTTCAATTCTTTTTCTTGCTTCATCAATACTGTAAGAGAATATTACTTCAGGCTTAATTAACCTTATCCCCTCACTTGCCCTAATAGCAACTCTCTGCTTCTCACTTGTCCCACCCCAGTAACCATAAGCCTCATGTTTTAGTGCATGGTTCAAACAATCTTCAAGGACAGGGCAAATGTCGCACTTTTCTTTAATTATTTGTGGAATCATTTCACCCCTAGTAGGGTAAAACTCATTTGTTGGGATACCTCTACAAGCAGCTTGGTCTTGCCAAGTGTAGTCAATATCTTGTTTGGCTTCTTCTCTCATATATATGTAGAAAAAATATTAGTAAAGGGGAGTTCCCGGGAGGAGGAATAAAATCAACTGCGACTCCCAGGCAACCCCTTAGATCAGGCCTAATGTTGACCTGCATCTCTTTACCTAATATTAGTCTTTCTTTACATTATCCTTCCTGAACTGTTCAGCTTTCTTAATTAAGGCAACCGTATATTCTACAAACTCTTCTATATCTCTCAAGTCATTCTTTGAACTTGTGTTGCCTACAGAAATAGTCTTACCAATAAGAGTGGAGTGCATCTGGCCTGACATAATGTAATCTATCAGTTCACGGTGCATCTTGTCGTATTGCTTGGTTGACTTTACTTTATTCTTTTCCATACTTATCTTTCCTTACCAACCACTTCCGCAACCATATTGGTCAGGGACATAGTTAGTTCCTTGAATCTTACAAGCTATATATACTTGTTGCATTGGTGTAGCTTTTCCTGCATTGGGCGCAAATTTTAAACCGCCATAAGCAATCCAGTTTATATTTCTAATACCAAGACCACCACTATATATAGGTCCTTTTGAACTCCAAGTTCCTCCCATTTCACAGATGTTGACTTTGGCCCACATCTTCATAACATGCAATGGAACAAACCAGAGTGGTTTTGTTACTTGTTTCTTTACTACTCGAACAACTACTTTAGGTAGCTCTTTGCTCGTTGTTACTTTTGGTGTACTAGCTCCTGCATCAGTATAAACTATGTTGGAAACTAATACTAGAATCGTAATTAAACGTCTCAAGATTATCCTATCTCTTTAACAATAAGTTTAGTTAGTTCCCATAGTTCTCCTTTCTTTTTGTTGATTTATTTTATAAGCATCTGGCCTTTAAATCAAGAACCAAATAGCAATCCCTTTGGACTCATGTCAATAGTGTCTTCCATGTCAACACTTTCGTCTACCACTCCACGGATTGCTTCGGCTTCTGCTCTTCTTCTAAGAACCTTAGCATCGACTCGTTCTTCAACTGTATTAGATGCAACTGGGCGATAAATCCAAGTGTGGCTGATTCCTTTTGACTTTGAATCTGCTCTATTAATTCTGTTAGATCTTTGTTTATACTCTGCATAAGTTCTTGGCACTTCAATATTCCAGAGATAGGGAGCATAGAGGTTTAGTCCTTCCTGACCAACATCACTAGTTAACAATACTGCTGGGCCTTTAGTTGAGTTAAAGGTTTGAATATTACGAGTTGTTTCTTCCGCCTTCATACCAACACCCCAAATAGGTAACACTGGTACTTCACCAAACTTCTTTCTTAGAGCCTCAAGGTATGGGAATAGGGTACCGTGAGTCCAGAAAGTAAATAATACTACTTTTTCATTTGCTTCAAAAATAGTTTCAAGGTTGTTTTCAATCAACTGGAACTTAGAACTGTTTTCAATGGCAATCAAGTCATCAAACTGTTCAACTATCTCTTTAGCAAATTTACTTTCACTACTTCTTAAGCCAGCAGTTGTGTTGCAAATCATACGTAGGGTGTCAACATACGCCCAACTTGCTACTGGATTCTCCGGGTTATAACGTTCCCGTGCCTCTTGCTCTGCCCAGTCATAAACAATACGGTCTTGTCCTGAAAGTTGGTAGACAATTCTCTTAGGCATACTCTCCGGGAACTGTTGAGCAATGTAAGGGTCACTCTTCATTGCAATGTGTGTCCAGTTTTCATGCTTTTTACCAAGTAGAGGCAGTTTTGTTTTGTCCCACTCTCTAACATAAAGTTCACGAACATAGCCACGTTCAAAGACTTCTAACTCTTTAGCATAAACTCTCTTGAATTCATCTCTAGTTAAGTCACTGACACCAGGAATACCGGGGTTAATTGTTGCAAAGATGTTTCTTATGTTTAAAGGACTAGTTGTGTACGGAGTTGCTGTTAAAGCAAGGCATTTAGTCCTTAGGTCTTTATTGATAAGTGTTTCAAAACCCTCACTCAACAAACTAGTTCCTGTGTTGATTTTTTGTGCTTCATCAATAACAATCAGAACTCTCTTTCCTTCAATCTTTTCAAGAATTTGTTGAAGGTCAGTACGAGAGTAGTCTGCAACCTTACCCCTAACACCAGCTTTCTTGACCATACTAGGACCACGAACCTTCTCATAGTTCAAGACCAAGACTTGACTGTTGTCCTCTTTGTAAAACTTATGCCTCTTACTTCTTTCAAGGTCACCGACTTTTGCAACTGAGCAAGTAGTCATACGTTTAAACTCTTGTTCCCAGTCATGTTGTTTAATCTTCTTACAGAAAACCAGGACAATATCTACTAAATCTTCTTGAAATAGTTTCTGACTGGTCAAACAACTGAGTAAGGTTTTACCAGCACCTGTATCCCATTGAATAAGAACTTTATAAGAAATGTCATTTTTTAGTTGATTCCAGACCATGTTTAGGCCTATATTTTGAAATGTAAATAATTCATTACTTATTAAGAAAGGTGATGATACTTCAAACTTATTAGTAATTGAATTGTAAAGTTCATTATATAAATATTCAGTTTCAGTATCATGAAACTTAAAAATATAACCCTCAGATTCAAGTTGATTGTGAAACTCAACCAGTCTGTCTCTATTCCTTAAGGTGCCATAAGGGTCAATGTAGTTTTTATCTAATGGTGAGAGTGAAGAATACCTTAGTACTCCGTTTAATAATTCACTCTTCTGTATGAATACAGTATTCTGTGACATAGTAACATTTTAGTAGATAAACACTACAAAATCAAGAGTTAATCAAGTCTATAAGCGTATGGAATGTTCATCAGAATACCAATGTCATAACTAGCTGGGTGTAGTTCTTGTCGTAGTTGGAACAAAGGTCTTTGTGCTGGAGTTCTCTTCCAGCTAAGTTCATTTGTCTTAGAGTCACCTACATAGTTAATCTGAGTTGTACTGTAGTAAGGACTTTGGGTGTAATTTGGGATTAATGACATTGCAGAGATTTGTGCACCATCTTGCAAAATGGTCCCTCTAAGTTGAATCTGGTTACTTGCCGCTCTCAAGTTAATGTTTGTGTTGGGGTCATTAATTCCTGTAGTAATCCAGTTCCAGTTGCTACCAGTACCGTCTGAACAGTATTCCCATGCTACTGGGTTGTAGAAGACACCTAACATTGCAACTTGGTAAGATTCACTTTGGCCGTTTATCTGAGTAAGTCTTGCACTAAAGACTCTTGAGTTGTAGTAACCTTGTACAAGTGTGAAAGGAACTTCAATATCAACCCAAGTACGAACTGGTATGTTTGAAAATTGCTTGTTCCCAAGTTCAACACCGTTAGAATACAATGTGCACTTGTAGGTACCAAAGTTAGTATTAGGCAAGTAAACTCTTGCTACAGCAGAAATCCTCATACCACTAGCTACTAGAGGAGTTGTCCATGAGGAAGGTGTAAAGCCAGTTGTGCCTAAGTAATACCCTGCTTGGGTAAAGTTTATAGTACCATTGACTGCAATTGAAAAACTTGCACTAGTTGTGTTAATAGGTTGGTAAGATGTAAATGTCAAGAATTGACTTGAACTATTAACACTTATAGCTGTTCCGGTAGTAACTACAACAGTTGAAACACCATCATTACCGCTGTAAGTAACATATGGTGTCACTGTACCAACACCACTTGCAGTAATTAAGAATGTGTAACCATTTAAGTTAGTACTTGGGAGGGGTGGGGGTGCACCATAGGTACTTGAAGCATACTCAGAACTACCATACTCAGAAGTTACTAGTACAGGGTTAGTTACTAATGGTAGACTAGCAAAAGAAGTACCAGAGATAGATGCATTGGTGATACCTTGGTCAGCAATGGGGCCTGTCCAACCTGTACCACTTATAACAAGTGCTTCTGGTGTAGTCAATAAGTTTTGTCCACCACCAACACTTGCTGATTGGACATAACTTTGAATAAGGTTACCACTAGGTGTAAATTGCCAGATACCGTAGGTAGGGTTAACTTGAGGGTTTATGTTTGAACTAAACTGAATCCCACTAGTAGTTATTCCCAGGTTTGAAAGGTTGTTATCAAGAAGAATTGTTTGGGCATTTGTTAAATAAGGGACCCAGTCACTACTTAAAGAAGCAAACTTAAAACTTGAATAGTTGCTAAAAGTCTTTAGGTTCTTTGTTATAAGAGTAGAACCACCAGAACCAGTATATCCTGCACCACTTACAACTGAATAAGTTACACCACTTGAAGTAATTTGATTAATTGAAGGTGTTCTAAAAGTAACTGTTGATGAACCACTAACAATTGTTGTGTTATTGCTTACAAAGTAATCTGTAAAGTCAGGGTAGTCTAGTTGAACAGACTGGTCAGTACCGTAAAGGTTTAGTGTCTTAACTCCTGTAAAGTATGCTTCATGCCAAGTTTGGTTAATTGGGACTTGCTTATAAATGTGTTGACTTGCATAAGGGAATCTACGGGTAATAAAAGCAACATCAGTAACGGGGTTGTATGTTGAACCAAGATCCGCTAAACTTTGAACTGTCTTGTAACTAACAGTTGGGTCAGTTATAGTTGTAATAGAGTTTGCGGAGGAAGCATAGTTGTTGGGCCCATTAAAGTTATTTAATGCACTTGTTGCTGCACCGTAGAAAGTATTGTTGGTTATGTTTGCGTTGTAATTAGTTGTTGGTGTTACTGCGGAACTTATTGAGTATCTCTGATTGGCAATGTCAGGGATTGCTCTTTCAGAGGAAGTGTAGAAGTCATCAACCCAGTCCGGGAAAACACTAATAGTTTTTTGTACAGAGTCAAACTTTAAGTCATAAGGTTCTGGTGTGAGTTGAGTAAATTCAAACTTTAAATAACGAGCAAGAATTGTAGGTAATTGGTAGACACCTTTTTTAAGTCTGAAGTCTCTTTGGACAGGGTACCAGTAACTGTTATCAAAAGAGTAGTAGAGGTTAAAGACGGTCCCTGTGTATAACGGGTCTATATACATTCTGTTGATAGATTGCAAAGAACCCATGTCAATTACAAAATATACAACTGAGTCACCTACAGGTTGAGGGGAACACTTCCAGTAGGTACTAGGAGAGTTGTCATTTAAGTTGGTTGTACCGTAAACAACAGGGTTGTAATTTTCTACAAACCCAAGTGTATTTTGTGTAGTAATTCCAGAAACAACAGTGTTATTAATTTCAATGTCTTGAAGGGTCTCAACATTTAACTGGATTAAAAATTCCTTTAAACCAAGTTGGTATTGTTGACCAGTAGGCCTCTTAGTTAATACAAGTTGTAGGGTTGAGGTAGAGGGTGTAATTAAATAAGTTTGACCAAAAGGAACTTCAAAATACTGCCAGTAATTTGTGTTGTATTCAGTAATAGCACCAGTTGAAATTTGTTGTAATACTGAGCCATTTGAATCTATAAGATTCAGTACCCAATTAAGTGGTACTTGAAGTAACTTAAACATGGCAGTATTGCAATAAGTATCTTTATTAAGTTGAAAGTTTAACTGGTAAGTAGTGTTTACTTGGTCATCAACTATACCTGAATACCACTCATTTGCATTTAAATTCTGTGGGAATGAATAAGAACCAACACTACTAACTTGGTTAGTTAATGGGTCTTGGTAAGTGTTGGTAGTCTGTGTTACCGTATCAATAACACCAGTAACTGCATAAACACCGTCAACAACTAAACCGTCTACTGTGATAGGAGGGGTATTAGTGCCTGTGTAACTTCTTAATGGGTTTGAATACTTAGGACTAAGTGTCATTATTGTGCTCCAAAGACCGTACTTGTGACAGGCAAGGAAGGTGTACCTAGGGGTAATTGTGTAGTTACTGAGTTCAAAGCTTGACCACTTGAAGTGATAGGGGTTATACTAACATTTGAAATATTTGTTGTAACGTCAATTGACATTTCTTGAGAAGTTGTAAAAGCAAAAGTAGGTGCAGTTATAGATACACCTTCTTGTAACCAGTATCTTGTGTAAACAGAAGGATTGCTATTATTAATTGCGTAAGATGGGGTATTAATGTTATTAGCAGTTACAGATCTAGTTAGATTAAACAACTCTGAATTATCAAAAATAGGTGTATAAGAAACTGGCACAAAATTATTTATTGTTCCGGAAACTTGAGTTATAATTGTTCCAATTGGTGCAACTGTATGAAGTGAGTTAAGGATTGCGGTCCTTTGAGGGTTACTTACAGAAAGGCCACTAGGGACGTTATAAACAATAATTGTTTCTTGTGGACCAAAACCATTACTCCAATTATTTGCATTAACAACACCACTTGCAGTAGTCCAATTTTCAATTACAAGTGCCTGCACTTGTGCAGTTGCTTCTGCTGTTGCCTGAATACCCTGGACTGTTCCCCCTTTAAGTAAGGCAGTCATTAATGCAACTATTCTTTCACGATAGTTTGAGTCTTTAATAAAAACATCAGTCCATTGGTCAGGAGTTAATTGGTCAGTGAATGGGTTTACAGGAGTATTATAAAATTCAGTAACAAGTCTAGGAGCATTAAGTAAATCACCAAGAGAGTTTTCTAGGTCTGAAAAATGAAGGTATTGTTGAGTTAACCTAGCGGCCACTTGGGATGTAGAAAGTTGGCCAACACCTGAGTTCCCTAATAGAACCCTCATTAATGTTGTCAATAAATCATTAGGGTTTAAGTCATAAACATTGTCCGGAAAGTTTCTAGTCTTCCAAGTAAGTGTTTGATTTATGTTTAAGGGAAGTGAATTACCTGTAGCCATTAGAAGTTGTTAGCTCCAAATACTGTGTAATTAATGTTGTAGAGTGTAGGAACTTGATTGTTCCCTAATAGTATGTCCTTAAAGTATGGTGAACCATACTTAGAGCCATCTAAATTGACAATTTGGATTCCATAGTTATTTGGATTGTCTGTTTGAGTTGTAATTCTAATTGACTGGACACCAGTAGCACCAGAGGCTGCATTTAGCAATGAAGAAAGGTTAATTGCAGAGTCAAATGCTATAGACTTCAAGTAATTAGTAACTGCATTTTGGATAGAACTATTAGCAACAATTGAGTTAGTATTTGAAGTATAGACAACTGAAAAGTTAATAGACAAACTAACAAAGTCAGCAATGTGGGCAAGTGTGTTAGAACCAACAACTCTACTTTGTTGAGCAAGGTTATCAACATTAACAACATCAGAGTAATAACTGTGTGAAATAGTACCTACCTGGTAGTTATTAGCACTTGGATAGTTACTTGAGTAACTACCTGTAGGGTCACTACTCTTTATTGCAATACCACTAATATCTAAGATACTACCGGCTGTCTTGGTATTGTCATAAACAGGGTAGGCAACAGAAACCCAACTAGTATTATTTTGAGAAATGTTAACCGTAAGATTATTTGCAAGTACAATCTGGTTAGGGTTACCAGGTATCAAATTGGTAATATAGTTCCCTGCACCAATACCACTAATTGAAGCATTGGTTGAGGTTCCACTAATGACCAAACCAACTTGAAGTGGTGAGATTGAGTTACCAGTGTAGAGAATGTTAGTACCGGCAGCACCTGATACAGAAACAGTAGGCCCGTTTGTTACTGCCGGGTCAAGTGTAATTGGGAAATTTAAAGAACCAAAAGTAACATAACTAGGGGCATTACCTGAGATAAGTTGGTTAGGGAAGTTTGCTATTGGGTTTTGAGTGAATCCAATGTAATAGTCACCAACTGTAGGGGCATTGTTGTTTGCTAGTACAAAGTTATTTGCTTGGTAAGGACCCCCTGTACCACTTGTAGTAATTGTATTTGCAGTTATCATTACAACTTGTTCAGTAACAGTTGCAGTATTTGTACTATTAATAAAAATATCAACAAAGTTAGAATTGGTAATCTGGGAATTAGTAATAGTTGTTCTACTACTACTTGGTACATAAGTAGATTGAAGTTGTACAGTTGCCCCTGTGTAAGTTAAAGGAGCATTTTTGGCAGTTGGGGTAAATGTTACTCTAGGGGTAGTTGCACCATTTATATTTTGGTAATAGGTGTAGTCAACATTTCTTGTAAAGACACTTTGAGTAGAAGAGTTAAGGTTTGTACCAACAACTTCATAACCTGCCGGATAACTGAATTGTGAGTCAGGGATTTGACTATTAATAGTGTTTACAGCAGTTGCATTTGAACCACTTGTAATAACAACATTCCAGGGTATGTTTTGATTGAAAGTAACAGTTGCACCACTTGAAACAACTGCATTAACACCTGTTACTGTTACTGAGATTGTATTGTTGTAGTTCAAAGCAACACTGTTTAGTAAACCAGTAATAGTAGTATAGACATTTGCAAAGGTACTAGAACCATTTAGTGTAACTGGTGCAGAGCCTGAATAGACATAAGCAATATTCAAGTAACCATTACCACTAATTGTACTACTTAAGTTATAGTTGGTTCCATCAAAAGTAACTGTAGTCCCTGGTACCATAATATTACTAGGACTAGTACTTAAAATTGGTATTGAAACATTGGGTTCAAGTGTTCCCAAGTAACCGGAAGCGACAGGACTACCACTAACTGCTATAAGTTGGGCTTGTGTTTGTAGACCAATATTAAAATTTGCTGTCCCACTAATTACTGTACCAATTTGTAAGTTTTCAGAATAAACTTGCTGGGCATTTACTACATTAGTTTGAGTAATAGAAGGGTTCTGTTGAGAGATTGATTGAAACTTACCAATGGTACCAGCAAAGTTAGAAAAAGCAGTATTCAAAAATCTTTGTTGTAACTGACTATCAGTTTCAGTATCTGTACCGCCTGTAATTGGGTAAGTGTTGGTTACACTTGTAACACCAACAAGTGGACTTGTTATTTGAGCAATGAACCCTGGAGGCACATTATTGAATGAACCGGGTAAAGTTGAAATAACAGGGACAGTAACACTTGTTTGACCAACTGCTATAGTGGCAGGACTGGTTGTATTGAAAGCAATATTATTAAAGTATTGAGTAACACTTGCAGAAACTTGGGTACCAAGTGGTATGTCATAGTTTTGGAGAGCAGGACTGGTTGTACTAAAAGTTGCTGTACCAATAGAACGAGTACCAAGTTGACGTGTAATACCAAAAATGTTTACAAAAGAATCAAGTTCTGAGCCAAAGTAAGTAGTAACATCAAGTCCATAAGTTAATAGTGTTGAGTTGTTACTAGCGTTGGCAATTTCACTTGCAACTGACTCCATAATCTTATAAGTAGCACTGCCTACAGTAGTATCCCATGCTGGGTCGGAGACTGAGAGTGCGGTTAAGAGTCTGTTTAATATGGTATTAGTATCAGCCATTAGGGTTAACCTGTATTCCGTTTGGTGTGACTAGTAAGTTCAAATTGAATTGTTGACCATTTAAGGTGGAAATAGAAACTGTTGCATTTATAAAACCAGTTCCTTGCAAGACAACAATGTCTCCAACACTTTGGATAATTTCAGATTTGTTGTAGTAACTTAACTGAGAACTTTGTTGAAGGTTTTGGAGTTTTTGAAGTTGTTGGGCAGAGTAGAGAGAAAGGACTCTTTGAATTTCTGCTTGCACTTGACTTAAAGTATTTGAAGTGATTGGTCCACCAATCATTGAATACAACATACTACCAAAGTTTGGGGTAGTAAAACCAATACCATACTGTTCTTCTAACCAAAGTGCTAGATCTTGAACTAGTTTACTAGTACCAACAACAAACTGGAGTCTTCCACCACTATCTAAAACAATGTCTCCATTGGAAACTTGTATTGCTTTCATATTACTTCCTTAAGTTTAAGATTAGAGTACATTAGACAATCATTACAATAGGGTTGGTGGATGATGGTAACACAAGACCCGTACTAATTGGTGAGAATACTAAACCCAATGCTATGGTAGAGACAACAGACATGCTACTTAAATTAAAAGTAACTAAATTACGACTACCATCACCGGGGTCAACAATAATATAAGCCGTTAAATCATCCGGTGTTATCGTTAGGCTATATACGCCGTTATGCCCCGTGTAAGGTGTGTATGAACCTACTGGAGTAAAGTTTCCGGCAAGAAGACGTGTCGTTGTATAAAAAGTCGCAGAGGTAGAAGGTCCATCGGACTGTGTTGCCTGTACAACGTATGTCCCAAGCGGTGAGACTAAGGGAATTGCATAAAGGCCGTAAGCGTCCCCAATGTAAGTGTTAGTCGTCATATTTGAGACGCGCAGGAAGCCAGCAAAGTCTGGAACGTAGCTAGCAAGTATAGTTCCAGCAGCATCAACGGCTGGATAATCTGCATAGGGTGAATGAGTATCCCACGAGTTAAGGACGCTAAATGTTGAGGCGTTTACGATCTCTCCGAGGTTACTATTCTGACCGTAAAGTTTTGTGTTATCGACGCTTACTCCGGCAATAGTAAACGAGTTGTGATATGACCCGAGAGCGTAGGTTGAAGTATTCATCGCGACCGTGATACTCTGCCCGTCCGTTATATAGAGCGTAGTTTCGTCCGGGCTGAGGACGCACCGAGTAAACGCTGCCGATACTCCGGTTATGTAGGTCGTGTTAATAATCGCGTCCGTCGTCGTGTCGATAGTGACGACGTAGTTCGAGTACGGAGATACCGGTTGAGCGACCACAACCCACGCACGTGTTCGAGCAGCATTCGTTGTTATCGTTGAGTACATTGCGTTCGTACCCGTAGGAAGAGCGATGCTATTAGTGATTGCTCCGCTTGATAGGTTAACTCGCTTAATAGAACTGACAGTATTTTTATCAACTGCGTAAAGATCATAGATCATGCGGTTACCTTAAAGAAAAACGTAAGACTAAGGCCATCAGGAGTACCACCAATGGCAGTAATCTTAGGTTGAAAGTAATCATTATTACTAACAGATAATGGAGATGAAAGGGTTGTGGTAGATGGAGAAGAAGTAATTGATAAACCAGTTAACCCAGTTACTGTTGAACCATTCTTATAAATATCAATTGTCGTAGTAGTGCTTGTACTTCTAGTCATACCAACAACAGAAATAAGTTGTACTGTTTGCCCGCTTGGCACTGGCCAAAAGAAAGGTGGAAGATAGTTTGTGCCATTACTTGCTACAGCTAACGGTCCGCTTACGGAGAATGTATAAGGCAACTCAAATGTTTTATTGATAGTTTGGGGTGTCCAATTAGAACCATCGTAAGTAATTGTTTGGCCACTGGTGGCAGTTACCCCACCAATACTAGAGGTATTAATAGTAAAGTCAGTAGCAACTATAGAAACATAACCATTTTCTACTCTTAAGCCATCACCCGTATTATCTCGAATTTGTACTGATGATCCACCTACTAGTGCTAAAGGGTCAGTAGGAGAACCAACTTGAATGTTGATTCCATAACTACCAGACACAGTTCCCGGTGTAAATTGAAAACCATAGTCACTATTACTGTTGAAGTTTGCCCCTAGACCAGCCCAGTCGATATTAGTAGGACCAGTAGAAAAATATAAACCTGTACCATTAGTATCATAATAAAGTTTTACTCCACTACCGGGGGTTACGTTGTTGAGTGGATCGCCTGCACCACTCATAAACCAACTAGGTAACCCTCCACCACTTGATTGCCAAGTGGCTCCACTGGCACTTGTTGCTGTAAGAACGGTTCCTGCAGTAGGTGTTCCACTTACTGTTACGCCTTGAATAGTACTAACACTAATCTGGCCTACATACATACTTAATCTGTATGCAGTAGAACTATTTTCAATAAACCAAACTTGGCCTTGTTTAATTATATCTATAGTTACACCGGCAGGTAATGCATCTAAAGCAATTTGGTATTGAAATCCTCTATTATCCTGGCCAGTAGTCCACAAAAGATTATTAAGGGGGTTTATATAAGGGTTATTTAATAAAGTAACTCTTCTAGTTGTTATTACAACTGTGGGGTTTGGATTAAGTGGCATAATTAACCCACCGAACTCGGGAAACCGTAGTGAAGTAACTTGACACCAGTGGTGTCATTAGCATTTGCTCTGTAAACCGGACAAGTTACATTTGCACTTGTATAAAATCCACCTGCCCGGTCTCCACTATGCTGCACACTCTGCACATATACTTCAATACCATGGTCTTCTAATCTGATTCTCATACCAGGATATAATTCAGGGATAAATGCAAGTTGAATTGTTGAAGAATATTGGTTTGCCCAACTTTGCATAAACAACTGCCAGGCATACATAAATTCTGTAACGTGACTACGAATTATTGGTTGCTCTTGAACAAGTGGTCTCATACCATACCTAGAAAGAAATGCGGTTGAGAAGTCTTTGCCAAATGCATTTGTAAGTGAACTTATTGCACTAGCAGTACTGTTGGGGTTATCAGCACTTGCAAAACCAAATAATATTGACATAACTTCTGGTATCTGAACTGAAACAATACCGTTACTTTGCATCCAGTCAACAAGGTCAACACCTGTCCCCATGTTAACTCCGTCACCACTAACTGCAATATGTGTTGCAAGTTGAGTATCATCATGATAAATAGTAAAGTCAATTATTTCAATATCATGGATACTCATTGAAGGTGCTTGGCCGTAAAGACCAAAATAATCAGGGAACCATGCAAGGAAGTCACCATTAGGAGCACTCTGAAAGCACCTTAAACTACTTGTAACTAAAGTTGAAATACTTTGAAGTACAGGTTGGTCAGTAACAAATGCTCTCGGTGTACCAATAAGTGCTAATGTGTTTTCATCAACTACAGGTGGAGTAAATGTTATGTTAAAGTTTGTACCAGTATTTGTGGTATTACCGGTAGTTGTAGAAGTACCTGTAGCAGGGTTAGTTGTAACTCCTGAACTTGAACCACCACCATTCCATGAGCCATAGGGTTTAGGCACTGCTGTTCCTGTATTTATATTTGGCCAGGGGGTAGTGCTTGTTATAGACCAAGTTCCTGAAGACTTATTTTGATAGTGTCCACCATCCCATGGGCACTCTTGCACTGCTTTTTTAAAAATTTTAATTATACTAGGTAAGTCAGTCGGTGCACCAGGAGTATTAGCACTGGGGAGTGGTTTATCAGTACTAGAACTTGGTTTGTATGTACCATTAGAGTATCTAGGCTTACTGTCAAATACAGCTCCAATTCCCCAATATATACTAGTATTCATTTTGTAACCCCACCACTGAGCTGCTGCATCAAGTGATTGAAAAGCAGCTGCAGGAGTTCCACCGGCACCATATGCGGATGCTAAACTAGAGTCAGTATCACCAAGTGGGTTATAGTATGCTGCCCAACCACTTGCATTTTCAAGTGTTACCCAAAGGTTAATAAGAGCAGCATTGTTGTCAGTGTTTGGGAATCCACCATAAAGTAGGCATAAGTGAGCCCAGTCAGTACTACTACTAATATTGTAAGGACTAATAACTGGTTTACCCCATGCTGGTGGACCACCGGGAGCATTTGGGTCATTTTTAGTTGTTGTTGTAGTAGGGTCACTAGAAGAGCTTGTTGTCTTTACTGAAACTTGGGAATGTAGGGAAGGGGCTGCAGTAGAACTTTGGCTAGTTACATTAGCATCTTGAGCTAGTGTGTCCCCAAGTGAATAACCATTATTTTGTAGATTACTAACAAGTTGAGTTGTGTCTTGAGGTCCTGATTGGACTTTTTTTGGGTCTGCCCAAGATATGCTAACTTGAATTCTGTCTGTATAGTAAAAATCACCGGTTGAGTGTATACCATCACTAGTAACACCAGTTTTTACAGGTGAACCGGCAAGATATTCCCAGGCTTGACTACTTAATACAATATTATTCCCTGTATCACCAGCAATACTTGCCTTAACAACTACTTGATTTGCATTTGCAATACTAGTAACAAGTAACGGTCTACCTTGTTTCCAACCAGGTCCACCATCGCCCAACCACTTAGCCGCCTCTGCAGCATTTCCAATATTTTGTACAAAATAAGGCCAGGAAATAACACACCAGTATTCGGTGTCTTGATTGTCTTTAGCAACAGGTTGAGGCTTAGTTTTATCATGGCCTGCATACCAGTCATACACATTTGCAACAGTGGTATTCTGTACAAGTATACCACTTTGGCCTTTGTTTGGGAAAGTATAAGGTAAGGCACCACCATTACTATTAATTGACGGTGGTAAAATAGCAGTTGTTAATACACCATTAGGAATTGCAACTGCTTGTAACTGAGTGGTACTTAAGCCACTGTAAGTAACATAACCTGCCTGACCCTTAATAGTTTGGTTAATTATATTGTTGCCACTAATAATACCAGCACCATCAAGTGCTTGCATTAATGTTTGGGAACCACCTTGAGGGGCGTAATCATTACCAGACTTTGCTTGGTCGAACAATAAATTATATGTTTGAGAAGCATTTGCTATCCAAGTAGGTGGGATAGAGGCAATGTGGATACTACTTGTGGGAACTCCTACAACATTAGAAAGGACATTAACAATTCCTTGGGCTGCACCGCCATCACCCCATTTTGTTGAATTATTACTTCCTGCCATAAGCATACCAGGCATTAGTGATTGGAAAGAAAGGTTATTAACATCCCAAAAAGAATTTTGGATTTTATAGATAGTACAACTAGCTTGAAAAGTAACAGGCTGAGGAACTAAGGTTACAATTGGTGCATTAGTTATGTAACCTGTAAAGTATTGTAAGTAGTTGTCTCGCTTTAGGTATATAACGACTTGGTCCATTGTTTCAACAGGCAGAGACGTCTTTATACCGAGGTCAGAAGGAGGTATAGTGTACTTCCAACCCTTATTAGCTACAGTGAATTGGGCGCTACTAGTAGCATTGGTTTGCCTGCTAATAGTAAAGTTAATAATGTCATCTGAAAGGTCAAGAATTACAGGGTTACCCTTTGAATCTTTGACTGAAGAACTTTTAACAAAAATCTTTACATCAGGAGTATAAAAGTAAGTCCCTTTAGTAGTTGAAGCTGTCATCCTGGAATCCCATTTATATTAATACCATTGCCCATACTTATATCTGCCCTAGTCCACTTTTGGCCTTGTTGTAAAACTGTACTACTAGTTGGAAGTAGTGGGGGAACAGTACCGGTAATTATAATACTTGAAGGCATATCACTATTAGCGTCTGCTGGTGTCAAGACATTCATTACATATTGGACAGAATAAACTGCTTTAAACCTGTCGTACTCTTTCCCAACTTGCAAAATCCAACCTTGGTAACTAAGTGGTTGGAGTGTCACATTTTTTTGTACTGGGTTTTCTGTTTTGTAGTCAAGCCCTCTCTTAGTATGAATAGGGTGACTATAGTCTAGTACTCTTGAAAGATTATTGTTAACCAAACTGTTTGACTTTATAGGACTGTTAGAAGGATGGTAGTTATTTGAGTAAATAAAACTCATTGGTGGTGGGGTTGAAACAGTTGAGGCACTTAATTGCTGGTGTCTTCTTAAGTCATTGTGAAACTGGTGCATTGCCTTAAAACCGTTATAGTCATATGCATCTTTAGTTGTGTTGCCAACAGTTTGTAATGGCCAATCTATACTAAAGTTAATCATCATCTCAGATCTACGAATTGGAACATAAACAATTTGTTTCTGAGTTTGGTTACTAGAAAATTGAGTTTGACTAGAAGTTGCAAAACTAGTAATCCATAAGTCATAATTTCTAGTAATCAATTTACCTTTTGCATCAACACTTACTGCAAGAATGATATTTGTATTACCACCCTTACTAAGGTAGTTTTTAGATGCATTTGATGCATTAAGATTTGGTGCAGGGGTTGTCACTGTTGATTACCCAACCAATCACTAAAAGATGCTGAAGGGTTTGGGTTTTTACTTTGCAGTATTATACCCTTACTATTACTCCATGCAAACCCGTTCCAAGCAATAATTTCTTCATCTGGGTAATAGATTGGTTTTGAAACTAAGCAATCGCTAATAGGTTGTGAATTTGCCATTTTATATTCCGTAACTTGAACCTATATTGGGGGTACTTACAATTGTTGTTGCGGTTGCACTTGAAGCTGCAAAAGAATTAGCAAGTTGTGCAACACTAAGTTGAGTTGCTGAGTCAAGACCTTGATAAATTAAACTTAAATTACCAGTGATAGTGTTACCAATACCAGAAGAGTAGTTGAAAGAGTTAGCTATTTGTTGTAAAGTATTTGTTATTAACTGGTCAGTAACATTGTTATCTTCTACTTGAAAGATAATTTGATAAGGGTGAGTTACTGTTGTATAGTCAATACCTAAGTTTACAGTATCAATATAGACACTTTGAGTGATACTACCACCCTCTGCAAAACTTGCTGGGATAACTAAGGTTGCGGGTGATTTTGATTGGATTTGGTTAGTTTGCATTTGTTTAAGTTGGGAGAACAAGTAAAAAAGTTTTGTTCTACTACCTGCATCACCAGTAAAGTTCATCTGTTGAGTTGCTACAGAAAGAATCTGGACAACACGACCACCGTAAGTATCAATGACTTGTCTGTTTAAAAGGTAGTTCCAGATGACATTGTTGGGGTTGTAAGGTAGTGCTATAGTTTGAGTTCCACCAAGGGTAAGGGTTGCAACACTAGCCATTATGGTGAATATCCTGTGGTTTGGTAAGTATTAACATTTAATCCCATACTGGAGAGGTACTTAAGTTGTTGATTTGTAAGTTTTTGTGGATTATTAATTAATTCAAACAATGCAGCTGCTTTAGGCCCAAGTTCAACTTGCATTTGACTTTGGGTGATAGAACCATTGTTAATACCTTGAAGTGTAGAATTGTTCATAAGGTCAGCAAGTGTTTGAGCTTGCCCAGGGGTAGACCCTATCCCCGCCGTCCCGGTGAGAAGTCCTCTAATTTTATCTTTACCTTGCAACATATCACTTAAAACTTGTTGTTGTTGTTTAGGGTCCATGTTAGCTATACTACTAAGCATCTCCCATTGGCCATTTATTTGTACTTCACCAGTCTTCCCACCATACTTCCCCGTCGTAAGTGAACCACCAAGTTCATTAGCTATAACACCAAGTTCATTATTAACACCAGCGGTACCGGTCTTACCACCTGTTAATGTGTTAACTAGTCCTGTAAGATCCGATGCACTACCTGCAGCTACACTTTCACCACCACCGCCACCGCCACCAGCGCCACTTAATTCTTTCTTCAACCAGTCATGAGCAGCTTGTGGTGTCCATTGGGCACCCTTACCATCAGGGCCTTCAGGGAGTAATTGAGAAAGGATAATGTATGCTTGGTAAAGATTATTACTAATTGCTTGTTCAAGGTTTGGCATACCTGGGTAAAGACCAAGGCTGTTCTTAAGTATAGCTAGTATAGCAGAGTTAGTTCCACTAAGTAGTGAAGCTGCACCCTTTGAAGTTCCCATTTGGGCAAATGCTTGGGTAAATGACATACCAGCGGCAGCGGCTGTTAATGCAATCCCAGAGGTACTTTGGAGTAAACCACCAGTACCACCAATATTTTGTTTCTGCAGATAAACATCTGCGGCAGAATTACCGGAATTAGCAAGTGAAAGTGACTCAGCAGCATAAAGTGCAGTACCACCCTGCATACCAAGACCACCAAGAAGTGATGCCTGGTTAGTAAAGTTTGCTTGTAATTGTTTGAAACTAGTATTTGTTGTAGCACTAACATGTGCTAAGTTCTCAAGTGCACCAGTAAGTTGTTGAACAGTACCACCGGCGTCAATAATAGCAGAATTAAACATTTGCATACTGTCTTGTGGACTCATACCATACTTTTGATATGCACTACTAGCAAATCCTGTGTACTGACCAAGTAGACCGGCATTTGCACCGGTACCACCATTGAATACACCATTTACATCACCTTGAAATCCAGCAGCCAGACCGGTCATCTGGATTTCTTTTGCAGTACCATAACTCAAACGTGGATTAAATAATGTATTAAAGAAGTCGTTGGCCTCCATACCAACCATTTTCCCAGCATTATTTTCACCAGTTAAACTACCAAGTAATTGGCCTTGTTGCTGGTAAGTAGCATAGGCATTGTAAGCTTTCATACCAATGTAACCAGCGGCTGCAATTCCGGCAAGTGGTACGGCAGCACTTGCAAGACTACCAATTAAACCAGCTTCACCTGCTTCACCAGCAGTAACAGCAGTTGCCTCAGCCTCAGATACTGCATCAACTAATTTAGCATCTGCACCATCTGCAGCGGCGGCGGCTCTAGCTGCTTTTGAACCCATACCAAGGTAACCAGCTTTTGCTAATGTACTTCGGTATAGACTTTCATCTATTTTTTCTGCAGTTGATGCTGAACCAAAAATTTTAGGGTGGTCAGTAACCATACTACTAAGCCTAGCACTAACTTTACCTTCTGAGAACTTATCAATGTATCTACCAAGTGCGGCTAGTTTACCACCGGGCATCCAGTAGTTAATACCCAACATCTTTTTGGCCATTCTATCGCCATATGATGGGCCTGCTGCTTCTGCAGGGTCAGTACTTGCGGCAGCTGTTGCTCTTCTTTTGCCTGTATATCCTTTAGTACTTGCAGCAGATGCGGCTATTAGGTCGGGGAATACACTACTACTATCTGCACCATAATCATCAGGCATATAGTCCGGTGCACCAGGCATACCTCCACCAGGCATACCTCCACCAGACATTAAGTCACCAGATAGACTGGCAGGAGTTGTACTGGAAACTCCTGGTACATACGGACCAGCTACTCCACCGCCTAGTCCGGAAAGTGCGTTTTGAATTTCACGGGCATTTTGTGCTAAGTCTCTAAAGTTAACATTTGATGATGCTGAAATTTCTTTTAATTGTCTAGCAGCGTCAACAATTCTTTCACTTACATCTGCAAGTTTTTCTGAAGTTTGAAGTAAGTCTTCTTGACTAGTATTGTAGTCTTGAAGTTGTTTATTAGCGGCTTCAATACTAGATCCCCAGTCTTGTAACTGGGCTGCAAGTGTAGCGGCGTCTTGAGTAGAACGGTCAATGTTATTAAGATTGACTTCAATATTGGCAGTAATATCTGATGAGTTGTACCCACCCATAATATTGTCAGCCATATGTATCCTATTCTTCGTCCCCTAGTTGAGAGACATCTATGCCATTAAATTGCTTAAGAAGTTCAAATTCTTTTTCAAAGTCTTCATCTTGGCCTAAATTCTTGTGGGCATCAGAAATTACAGAAATAACTTCTTGTGCTTCCTCAATAGTTTCAGGAGACTTCCAGACAATCTGTTCGTATCCAAGATTCTCTTCAAGTTGAGCTTCCTTCGCCTTAATATACTCTTTATAAGCTTCTGGGCGATGGATTAATAGTTGTTGCTCAAAATCAAGTTCTTTTTCTTCTGTGATCTTTTTCTTTTTTAAGACCAAAGAGATTACTAATGCTTTTTCTTGTATTTCACTTAAATCTGACTTGTTAAGGAGACCTTTTTCAGAAGCTATTTCAATATGATATTGAAGGTAACTGTCTACTTCCCATCTTTTGGGGTATCACCGGAAGCCTGCTCATCCTTAAAGATGGGGGTGATGGAGTTGTCCTTAGGGAGGATTCCAATTTCTTGGAGAACTTTAAATACTTGACCTTCGAGTGCATCAATCTCTGCAAATAGAACATCAATTACTCCGTCATACCAACTGTTAATGACGTATTCAAACTTTTGTCTAAAAGTATTTGTTCCCTTAACTGCAGGAATCAACTCTCTACCATCCACACTCTCAAGACCTGCAGCAACAACTGCCGCTCTGTATGCTCTACCATACCCTACTGTGTCTTGATAATCTTTTGTGACTAATGTAATTTCTAGTTTTTCATTTACAGTAAGTGTTCTTACTACAAAAGTGTGAAATGGGATTTTCTTAATTTCTTTGTGTAAGTACCCCAGGTACAGAAGTCCTTCAAAAGGTTGTTTCCACTCTTCCGGAAAGACTTCTGCACCTAAAGGGTTTACAGTGCTTTGTTCCTTATTTTTCATCTTAACTCCTTGGTCAAGGGATACTACCTACCAATAATTATAGATGGTTAATTAATTTTTATTAAGGAAACGGTTGTAAGGCTTCTTGACCTTGGTAACGTTGCGGATGTCAACTTGGATAAAGCCAGTACCACTAAGTGAAGTAAGGGCTGTACCAAATACGTTGTTACTAAGTGCACTACCGGAAACAGTAGTACCAATGACAGTAGTAGTACCACCGGCTTGTGCGTTAGCAACACCAGTACCACCAACGGCAAGTGTAGCACCGGCAGAGAAGTTACCAGAGGCGGAAACGTAAGGACTAATACCCTCAATCTGAATCCAACCATAGTTACCACTAGGAATAGTAACAAGGGCAACACCGGCAAAACGGCCTTGCTTTGTACCAATAACAGTAGGACTAACGGTAGTGTCATTGGTTGAAGCAACATACTGTGTACCTTGACCATCAACAAAAACCTGGTAAGTAGGACGTGCGTTGGTAACAAAACGAGCGACCTCATCAAACCAAACAGTAACTTGACCACTTGTAATAGTTGTACTGGGGTTGTAAACGTAAGTGTAACGTTCACCGGCAGGACCAGTAAGTGTTTGGTTAGAAGCGTTACCTGTGTAACTTGGGCTAACACCAGTGTTAGTACCAGCGGTACCACCAGCATCGTAACCTTGGGCAGCAAAACCAGCAAGTGAGTAACTTGTAGGAGTTGTACCAACAGTTGTAAGAATTGTGTTGAGACTTAGCTGCTGGTTAACACCAGTTGAAGTCTGGGCAAGTACGAATGAACCAGAAGTTGAAGAGTCGGTGTTGACTGTGACAACCTGGATAATATTCTGACGGGCACCAAGGGAAAGCTTATCGAAAGTCTCCCAGTCGATTACATACTGAATACCAGGAAGCATCTTACGGTGGTCCGGGAGAATAGCTTGTTGTACTCCGGGTTGTAATTGAATTACTAATGAACGGGCAGGCATTTTAATATTCCTTTCTAAGAATTATTGAGCCAGTTGAGGATAGGTTAATTGAACAGCACTGTTATTTGCGTGCTGAGATTCTTGGCGGCGAAGATACATCATTTGGATACTCTTGGGGAATGTCATAGACCCGATGTTAACAACTTCGTCAACCATAACATTAACTACTACAATACCCATGTAAGTAATACTTCTACTAGTACCATTTGGATTTTTAATTACTTTTGTTACACTCCAGTCCTTACCTAAGGCACTACCTGTCAATTGTGCCTTAAAAACATCTAGTAAGTCACTGGCATTTTGAAAACCAGCACCTGGAAGGTATGCCCAGACTTCTGCATCCCATTGTTCACGGAATGTAATGTCAAGACTACCGGCTTCTAATGCTGCCGGAAAAGCAATTTCAATTGGGTAAGCACTGTCCATAGGTTGAATAGATTGTGCCTGAGCGACTGGGCGTGGAGCTGTCTCTCTAATAACGTCTACATATAGTAAAGGTGTTCCATTAAAGTTGATGGAGGTATAACCACCACCTACTCGAAACTTTGAGGTTGCCATAAGTTACTTTCTTTCTAAGCTACTAGTGTGCTGCCGACATTACTTGCTGAAGTAATGGTTCCCGTCTGGACATTAACATTCAAATTGACATTAATGTAGTTGAGGGGAATGGTTGGGGAGTATTCAAAACTAACAACTACACCTGTAGGGTTAGCTGGGTTGATAGTGTAACTTAAGTTTTGGTAACTCTGGATAAGGTTAGTATTAACTGATCTCATCAAAGTTGCCAAGACAATACTTTGTAGACTTACAAGAGTGTTATTTGTAAGAGGGCTACCAATAATTTCTGAATTAGTCAAAGCAGAGGCAATATTGTTACTAAGTCTATCACCAATTGCATTAATTGAAAGTTCCTGGGTTAACCAGTTGCTTGTACTAAGTGTCAAACCGTGACGGACATAAAGTGTACCATCTGCACGTTGGCGAACTACTGTACCACCGAAACTCTGAATTGTAGTACTGTCACTTGCAGAAATCTGGTTAGGGATATTCTGAATGCCATTTACAACTTTGTGAGTAATTGGAACATAGACATCAGGTTGACCTGCAAAAAGGCCTGCAAGGGCAGCGGCAAGGTAAATACCATCAACTGTTACATAAGTGTTACTAGTACCAGTAGATGAGTTTAACCCTGGATTAATGTTAACTTGCTGAGGAACTGCCAAAGTCATTCTTGTACCAGAACCATTAGCACCAATGTTAGATGCAATCTTTGAAACTGTGTTAATTAAGTTAGTGCCACTAACAGTCTGGTCTAAACCAACAAATGCTCTTTGGTAGGAACCATTACTTGCTTGAGCAGTAAGGAAACTGTTTAAACCATTAAACAGTGTACCCGTACCACTACCACCAGGATTGTAAGTTGTGTCATACTTAAGTGGAACAATAACATCAATACCGGGTACAGTTACAAGCTTTTGAGCTGCGGTAAGGAAGTCTTGTTCTGTACCTGAGTTGTTACTTGCACTAGGAATGTTCTGGCAACTTACAAGTTGAGCACCATTTTGGAAAGCAAGCCAAGCAGCAAGTGTGGCAGGACTGTTTACAGTTACTGTACCATCAGCTGCATAAGAAAATGCTGATCCAAAAATGTTTTGAACACTGTTAAAATTATTGAAGGTATAAGTTGTACCAGTAACTGCTGTTGTGTAGTTGTAGTTAACAGCAATCCAGTTATTAACACCAACACCTGTAATACCAGTACTATTAGCAACTGTTGAAATTGTGTTATCGGAAGTTGTATAGTCAGTTCCACTAGTAAGTGTGGCACCAGTTGTGTTATTAGTTACTACAACAGTTGGGGTCTGAACACCACTCTGAGTCAAAGTAAAGGTTTGAGAACCTGTGACAGTAGTAATTAAGAAACGGTCGGTTTGAGGAGCAGTTGGGTTATTGCCACTAGCATTTGCAAGAAAGCAAATGTTAAGTGAAAGGGGGTTGGCTGTAGTAAGAGTCGGATTAGAAATCTGACTTACATAAACCCCTGGGTTTTGATAATTATTGGCGGCCATAGAGAATTCTCCTTACAGGTACTAAGTGTGAAATACTTTTATTTTTACAATGTTAAAGTTCAAATTGATAGGAAGAAGTTCCACTTAATACCACAGTTGTTACTGTAGGAACTAAGTTGTCAAATTTACTTTCATAGAAGTCACCTACACACTGGATTCTAACAGAAGCTTCATAACTAAATTCTTCAGGACTCCAGGGAGTTCCGGGAGCAACTGTGTCACCTAATGTTTGAACTGTACTTGGTAGAATAGTCATTCCTATAAGATTGTTATTTACTAAGTTTTGGTAAAAAGCATTACTTCCGGGGTTACCAGGATTCATTAACACTAAGTTATAAAGAGTGTCCCAAAGTTGGTCTCTTTCCTCAGAAGTCAAGGCAAGGATTTGTAAGTCAATTGAACCTTCAAAATAACCGGTTCTGGTCATTTTTGCAGCTTGGTTGTTATAGATATAATTACCACTGGGCAAAGTAAATGTGTCTGGGTATAAACCACTCCATTGAACCTTGGCAGGTCGAAATTGAACAAAGATAGAAGGCCAGTGAGCCATTTCCTTGGGGTATTCAATTGTTACTGAGTTTGGGGTTAAGTCAAGGGTAGAGGAACTTGGTATACCAACTTGACGACCAGAAGGGGCAGGGTTTATGGCATTGAAGCCAGCAACAAGTGCTTCTACTATTGCAATTTTTACACCTGTAATAAGCATTAGTGCAACTCTTTTATGGCTTCTATAAGAAAACGGACTTCGGTTTCTTCTAAGAAAGAAAAAGCACCAGAACCACTTAAAGAACTTGTCCATTCATTAAATGCTTGTTTTAAAGCATTGTCAATAAAGTGACTACCTTTAATACCTGGGTGCCTCCAACTAATTTTGGAAGTAATAATCTTTCCTTTTTCATCTCTAGAGGTTATTCTAAGTTTACCAATATTACCAATAGTGGCAGTTCTGAATATTATCTCACCGGAAGGCAATCTAATTGGTATTACTTTGCCTACAAGCTCATTCATAATTCTAGGCTTTGCACCAAAGTTTTGCACCAACATATAATCAGGTGCTCTTATACCAATCATGCCTTCTGAATTTATTGCCTCTAGAGCACTTGCACCGGCACCAGTATCTTTGGGAGCAGAGTCATAAGCAATCTCAGCCGCCCTTCTAGAAATTTGGTAAGTAATTCTCTCAGGTAATTTCATACAAATGCAACCGAGTAGTAAGGACTGTCAGGTGGTAATGCCTCTAGTGTGCAAGTCTGGTTAACAATCTTTGTTGTATTCTGGAGGGGCTGACCCTTACCAGTTCTATACGGATACTGAGCACTAGGGCCAGGGCCTGTACGAATAGTAATTGGGTTGACATTGTTAACTTGAAATCTTTGTGAAACAGAAACCGGTACTCCTTCATTCCAAGAGTCAACTCTAAAAACTAAATCACCTTGGCGAATTTGAGGGAACCATGAAAATTGAACGGAGGGGTTCTGTTGCCAGAACTGACCAACTTGCATAGTTCTACGAACATCTGGTGTATCAGCAGCAAGCATGTAAAGATGGTATGCAATAGGTTGAAACCCACCAGTAAAAGTAGTGCCATAGCAGTCAGGGCAATAACTGTTACCACTTTGCCTATAAACAGCACTTGCTCTTGCCTTGATATTAACATCAGGGTGTGTTGGGTCTGGAGTTACTTGGCAAGTTTGGCAATATGTTACTAACCCAGCAGCAGCATCTTCTGCACGCCAAAGTAAACGAACTACACACTCTTCACCATACCATTGCAAAGTTTCATCATGAAATCTCTGTTGGTCAATTTCTGCCCAATTCTCTCTTTGTTTGTAAATATACAAAGGACTTTCAATTTGGTATTGTAAGGTTTGAAAAGGAGGAAGAGGGTTTTGTACATAACTGTAAGAACGGTTAGGAGGTGTTGGTGGAAAGACAGGAGCGGTACCAGAGGCTACAGGAGTGCTTGAACCACCAGCATAACCTTCACCGAGGTACCCTTCACCTAGATAGTTTTCACCGGGCATATTAGGAAATTGTCCCTACAACAAAGGTGTTAGAAAGAGTACCGTCTACACAGTAGTACTTGTATCTACTAAATGGGTGAGAAGGTAAGTAAAAACTACCACCATTTGAAGAATTACTACTTGTACTTACACCGGTGTTCACTTGTGCACCACCTGTGGTCCCGTATTTGACCAATAAGTCAGTTGTCCTATTGGCAGTTAG
>Ga0208740_1000124_pt1 | contig 29071 bp, 16 predicted proteins | sample CryBogCBE08Jun09_FD_184567 | JGI IMG/M metagenome (GOLD analysis project Ga0208740, IMG submission 184567) | Freshwater microbial communities from Crystal Bog, Wisconsin, USA - CBE08Jun09 (SPAdes) (version 2) | ecosystem: Environmental > Aquatic > Freshwater > Lake | place: Crystal Bog...
TAATCTATCGTATTCAGCGTGCTCCAGAGCGTAGGGTATTTTATATTGATGTGGGTAATATGCCCAGTCACTTGGCTATGAGCTTTGTTGAGCGTGTTAAAAACGAAGTTAATCAAAGACGAATCCCCAGTGTTACAGGCGGTAGTCAAAGTGTTATTGATGCAAGTTATAATCCCCTAAGTATCAACGAAGATTACTTCTTCCCACAAACTGCTGAAGGCCGCGGTAGTAAAGTTGAGATCTTACAAGGTGGACAAAACCTAGGAGAAATTGATGATCTTAGATATTTTACTAATAAGCTGTTTCGTGCTCTACGCATACCTAGCAGTTATCTTCCGACCGGGTCTGACGACGGAGGATCAAATTTTAATGATGGTCGTGTTGGAACAGCGTACATCCAAGAACTACGATTCAACAAGTACTGTGAGCGACTTCAAAGCCTCTTAAACGAGCCATTTGACACAGAGTTTAAACTATATCTACATAACAAAGGTATCAATGTAGACAACAATATTTTTGAGCTTAAATTCAATCCTCCACAAAACTTTGCATCATATCGACAAGCTGAAATGGACACAGCCCGTGTTAATACATTCAACACAATGATGGCTATTCCCTACATCAGCAAACGCTTTGCCATGGAACGATTCTTAGGATTAACCAGAGAAGAGATTGCACAGAATGCTACTCTTTGGAAAGAAGAGAATGTTGACGAAGGTGTTGCACTCAACGCCAGCAGTGAGCTACGCGGTGCAGGTATTACTGCAAATGGCATGGCAGGTGACATTGGAGATCTAGGATCTAGTGCACTTCCTCCAGAAGATATGGAAGCTGGTGCTGAACCGGGTGCCCCCGCTCCGGCAGGCGATGCAGGTGCTACACCGCCTCCTCCCGCATAAATATACGACTATGTTCTTAAGAGAATTCATTTATTTTGATCGTGATCATGCTGGTCCACAAGAAGACAATAGGTATATCAGTAAAAATGATACTTCAGTCTTGAAGAAATCTGACCTGCGTAAGACTCGTTTAACTCTAAGCATGATCAATGATATTCGCAAAGCCGGTGAAGTTCATGATAAAGAAAGACGCGAAGAACTTGGTTTAGTTAGAAAGATGTATGCGGCTCCTCCGCCTGATGCGGCCCCGCAGTAAACATACAAGATAACTTTTCTGTCTCAAAACTAAATATTTTAGACAGAAAAAACAAAAAAACGCAATAAAATTTGCGTCATTACGGTCAAAACGATTCGTTTTAGGCCTATTTCATGCATATATTTCTCCTAAGCCGTAAATACACTACAGCCTTGCCGCTACCTAACAGGAGAAAATAAAAACATGTCTACAAAATTTGAACAATTATTAGACTATCTCGTGAACGAAGATATGGAAAAAGCCAATGAACTTTTCCATGAAATCGTTGTTGAGAAGTCAAGAGATATCTATGAGAACCTTATCGCTGAAGAAGATGAGGAAGCCGACGAAGGTCGTGAAGAAGATGATGAGTCTGTAGAAGAATCTGCAGATGACGAAATGGACGAAGCCATGGATGACGAAATGGACGAATCAGCAGACGAAGAAGCTGATGAATCTATGGACTTAGAAGATTCATACATGATGGATGGTGACGAAACTGGTGATGCAACAGACGACTTTGGTGGTGAAATTTCCGCTGATGGCGACAATTTTGATCACCCTGCAGATGATGAGCACGATCATGAAGGCCAAGAAGATTCAGCAATCATGGACATTAAAAATGCTATCGCTGAACTAGAAGCCGCATTTGCTGAACTAGAACAAGCTCAAGGCGGTGAAGAAGGCGAAATGGGCATGGACAGTGAGTTCGATGACGAAGAAGGTGACGAAGCTGACGAAATGATGGGTATGCCTATGGAAAATCGTCGTGTAACACGCGAGTATGTTGAGAAAGTAAATCACAACTACGGTGGCAGCACACAAAAGCAACAAGGTCAATATGCTGGTGCCGGTACAGGCGAAAAGCAAAGTTCACCTGTTGAAGGAACTAGCCCAGTAAGTTCTGGTAAAGGCAAGCCAACAACTGGTGCTTCTGCTAGCAACATTCTAGGCGACCACAGCACAGGCGAAGGTACTAATGTAGGTACAAGCCCAGCAAAAGTAAACAAAGGCATTACTCCAGAAAAGGGTGAGCAGTTTACAGGCAAAGATTGGGAAACCAATAGCAAGCCAGGCGGTCATGCAGGTGTTAAAAATCTAAAGAAAGTTGGTGCAGGCTATCCTGGCAACAACAAGACAGCAGGTCCAGTAGGTTCTGGTACAGGTGATAAAGCTGGTCAAACTAGCGTTAGCTCCGACAAGCCTTTCCTAAAGAAACTGTAATTAGAGAAACAGGATGCATCAAATAAGTTATCTACGCGAACACCTAAGTTTTGATCAAGCTGGAGTCATACTTGAGTCTGACGACAAGGATGGTAAGAGTCTTTACTTAAAAGGTATTGCTATTCAAGGTGGTATTCGTAATGCAAATCAAAGAGTATACCCAGTAGATGAAATTGAGCGTGCAGTTAAAACACTAAACGACCAAATTCAAAATGGATATAGTGTACTTGGTGAAGTTGATCATCCTGATGACTTAAAAGTGAATTTGGACCGTGTATCCCATATGATTACTCAAATGTGGATGGAAGGTCCTAATGGTTATGGAAAGATGAAAATCCTTCCTACACCTATGGGTAACTTAGTTCGTACTATGCTTGAAAGCGGAGTAAAACTTGGTGTTAGTTCTCGTGGTAGCGGCAACGTAAACGACATGAACGGCCATGTATCTGATTTTGAGATTATCACAGTAGATGTAGTTGCCCAACCCAGTGCGCCCGGAGCGTATCCTACACCAGTTTATGAGCACCTAATGAATGCTCGTGGCGGTGCAAGAGCTTTCCGTGTTGCGCAAGAAGTAAAAGAAGATCCAAAGGCCCAGAAATACCTGCAAGAAAGTCTCTTGCAGATTATTAAAGGTCTAAAATAAGCCCGAGGAGAAATAGATGTTGGACGCATTCAAACAGTTAGTGGAGTCAGGAGTAATGACAGCCGAGACACAACAAGTTGTCGAAGCCGCCCTTGCTACTAAACTTCAAGAAACACGCGACCAAGTTACCGCAGAACTTCGTGAAGAGTTTGCTCAAAAATATGCACACGACAAAGGTGTTATGGTTGAAGCAATCGACAAGATGTTAAGCGATAGACTAGTTGCAGAGATGACCGAATTGCATGAAGACAAAAAAGCTCTAGCTGAAGCAAAAGTACAATACCAACAGCGTATTAGTGAAGATGCTAAAAAGTTAGAAGGATTTGTAATCAAACAATTAGGAAGAGAATTAGCCGAGTTCCAAGGAGACCGTAAAAAAGTTTCTGAGAATTTTGCTAAGTTAGAGCATTTTGTAGTACATGCTCTGTCAAAAGAAATCAGTGAATTTGCCGCTGACAAAAAGGATCTAGCTGAAACGAAAGTTAAGTTAGTTCGTGAAGCTAAGAGCAAGTTTGCCGAGATTAAGCAGAACTTCATTCAACGTTCAGCTAAGGTAGTTGAAAACGCAGTCACTAAAAAGTTGACATCTGAAATCAAGCAATTGAAAGAAGATATCGATGGTGCTCGTAACAATGACTTTGGTCGTAAGATTTATGAAGCATTTGCACAAGAGTTTGCTGGTTCATTCTTAAATGAAAAATCCGAGACAAGTAAATTGTTGAAGATTATTGCTAAGAAAGATCAAGAACTAGCAGAAGCACAACAAGTCGTAGCGGAAAAAGCGCAACTCGTTGAATCTACACAACGCGAAATTCGTGTTACAAAAGATTTGATGGAGCGTAAAGCTGTTATGAGCGAGTTGCTAGGTCCATTGGACGCTAGTAAGAGAGAAATCATGAAGGATCTTCTTGAATCTGTACAGACCAAGAAACTGAATGAAGCTTTCGACAAATACCTACCAGCAGTTATGGAAGGCCAGAAGAAACCCGTTGCTCGCAAGACAATGCTATCAGAAGGTACAGAAGTAACCGGAAATCGTGAGAGTAAGCCTGAGGTAGGCTTAGACAATATATTAGACATCCGCAAGTTGGCGGGTCTAAAATAATTTATTCAAGGAGACAAATAAAATGTCACAACTATTAAATGAAAGATGGTCAGAGACCAAGGAAGCTCTGCTTGAAGGCCTATCTGGTACACGTAAGCAATCTATGGCAGTTTGCCTAGAGAACACACGTCGTCACTTGGCTGAGAGCGCAACAGCTGGTGCAACAAGCTCAGGTAACGTAGCTACACTTAACCGTGTTATTCTACCAGTTATCCGTCGTGTTATGCCTACTGTTATTGCAAATGAAATCATTGGTGTTCAACCAATGACTGGACCTGTTGGTCAAATTCACACTCTACGTGTTCGTTACGCTGACAGCGGTGACGGAGTTGTAGCTGGTGAAGAGGCATTGAGCCCATTCAAGATTGCTCAAGCATATTCTGGTAACAACATTGATGCTACTCCAAAAGCAGCCGCAACAAGTACTCTTGAGGGTACACCAGGTAAGCGTATGAGCATTCAAATCTTGAAGAGCCCAGTTGAAGCTAAGAGCCGTAAGCTATCAGCTCGCTGGACTTTTGAAGCCGCTCAAGATGCACAAGCACAACAAGGTATCGACATTGAGGCAGAAATCATGGCCGCTCTAGCTCAAGAAATTACAGCTGAGATCGACCAAGAGATTCTTGCATCATTGCGTGCTCTTGCTACTGTTGAGCAAACATATGACCAGTCACTAGTTTCTGGTACTGCAACATTCGTTGGTGACGAGCATGCCGCTCTAGCTATCCAAATCAACCGTGCCGCTAACTTGATTGCTCAGCGTACACGTCGTGGTGCTGGTAACTGGGCTGTTGTTTCTAACCAAGCATTGACAATTCTACAATCTGCTACTACTTCAGCTTTTGCTCGTACTACAGAAGGTACATTCGAAGCACCTACAAACACTAAGTTTGTTGGTACATTGAATGGTGCAATGCGTGTTTATGTTGACGCATATTTGCCTGACAGTGGTTCACAGTCAATCCAAGACAACCAAGTATTGATTGGTTATAAAGGTTCTAGCGAGGCAGATGCTGCCGCGTTCTATTGCCCTTATATTCCGTTGATGTCTTCTGGTGTTGTTCTTGATCCAGCTACTTTCGAACCAGTAGTTGGCTTCTTGACTCGTTACGGGTATGTGGAACTCTCAAATACCGCATCTAGTCTTGGAAACGCCGCCGATTACTTGGCTAAAGTTTCTATCAACTCTAACACAGTTAGCTTCCAGTAATCCACTAGTTGGATTTATCAAAACAAAAACCCACTTCGGTGGGTTTTTTGTTGACTTTATTTTCATATTGTTGTAATATATTGAAAGGAATCAAAATGAACTCAAGACAATATGAAAAAATGATGACAGAGGTGTTGATAGAAGCATTGATATCTGCAGGCATAAAACCTGGAGAGTTTACAGCCACCTGTTTAAGCACTGATAGAACCACCTATGAAGTCACGATGTTAGACGGTACAATTAAAACTATCAGTAGTGGCCTAGAGTATTGCCCGGACTGACTAAATACTTCGTTCGCTCTTAACAGAGAGTTTATGCGGTACCATCCGCGTAGATCATAGAACGATTCATAATAAGGAGAAACAAAATGGGGCGTCCGATTAATAAAAAGTTTTTTGGTAATATCAATCCATCATACTATGATGATGAAGCACACGGTAAAACTGGTGTAGGCGGTGAGGGCATTGTCAGTGTAGATTTCAGTGCTAACAGAGGTAGTTTTCTAGTTGCACCAACTATTACTATGCCAGCACCAAGTATTGCTGATGGTGTAACAGCAGTTCTAGCACCAATCTATATCAATGTAGAACATGTAGCAACTGGTGCAGGTAAAGCAGGTCTACAAGTAGGTGATGTTTATACCTATGCAGGTACAGGCGGCGCCCAATGGGCAGTAGCTAGTACTTCTGGATCTAATGCTACTTTCACCCTTACTAATGCAGGTTCTGGAATTTTATTAAATGCTATTCCTAATAGTGGAAATACACAAGGGGTTTATGCTACTCGCGTTAGCGGAACAGGTACTACAAGTACATTCTTGTTAGATATTTACTGGCATATCAGCACAGGTGGTGGAGTAGTTCCAACAACTGAGCAAGGTTCTGGTTATTTGAAGACAGAAAGTTTAACTATTACAGGAACTGGAGCACCTACTGATACTATCAACTATACCAATCGTCAAAATGCTATTGCCTTTACTTCATATATCAGCACAGGCTCACAGGCTCGTAGCAATGGCGATATTATCAAGCAAGAAGCTAGTCGTCGTTATCTAGTAAAAAATGTTGACGGCATTGGTCAATGCCGATTGATTACTACTAGCACATTGACAGCCGGTACAATGAATATCATTGCTACAGATTTCAATGGCAGCACATACTATGTTAATAAGTTAACAGCTCACAAAGCACACCTTGTAAGAAAAACATCTGCAGGGGGCGGCTTCTTAGTTGCAAACAATGTAGCCACAGGTTGGACACTTAATAGTGCAACTGGTACAGTAGTTACAATTACACACACAGTTTAATAAAATATATTAAACTAAATTAAAGGGCCTTTAGGGGCCCTTTTTTGTTTATGGTAAATACAGTATGACCACTCCTTGGACAAGTCCTACTACCTTTATACAATACGCAGAACCTGGAGCCGAAGCTGAACATATATCTTGGTTTGACCAAAATGGATTTTCTGATTTAAGAAATCCTAATGGAAGATTTATTTCTACTTCTCGACCATTGATGCACATTGCTCGCCAACCTCGCAATGATATAACAATGAAGACTTGGTATTTGCAGTGTACAGGTTACAATTTTTCTAACTTACCAGAAGTTATATCTAGTATTACCGTCAAGTTGTCTATGAATAGGGGCGGTAGAATTGCAGATGAGACTATTCAATTAACTTATCAAGGTAATTCCTTAGGAGATAATCTAGCTAGTTCTGCATTTAGTATGGCTACACAGACCAGTAGTTTAGAACCTGTTACTTTTTATAATGGATCGATAGATGGTATAAATTTACCGATACTACAAGACCCATCGTTTGGAGTTACATTAAGATTTCAAAGCCATCCATATTGGCCCCATAAAACAGCGCCTGGAGTAGACTGTGTTGAATTACAAATTAGCTAAAACAATAAATACTCTAAAGGAATAAGATCAAATGGTAACAAGAGTATCAGGAACAACATCGATAGGGCCAATTAGCGGCCCTATTACCGCTCCCAGTAATAATGTAATTACTCAAAATACTGGTACTACTAATATTACTGCACCGATATCAGTTATAATTGGTTCAACTGGTACAAGTTCAGGCGGACTAGTCGTAACAAATGGTGCAATTAATGTTGGCAGTATCTCAAATCCTTCCGGTTCACCATATATTAACAACTCATTAACTACTGTAGCTGGTACTTTTTTTATAGATCAAAGTGACTACAGTACAAAAGATGAAAGAAAGTTAGCCGGATCTTATTTTCCAGGCGGTGTTGGTATTGAACAAGATCTAGCAGTTGGCGGATTTATTTATGGAAGAATTGCCAAAGCTAATAATGCAACTACAAGTAGTAATATTGCAGTTCAAACTACAAATACTAATTCCACATTCTATCCTTTGTTTGTCACCGCAGAAGGGTTAGTTACTCAAGGAGCTATACTCTATGCAGATAATACCAATCGAGATAATATACCAGGAGACGGCGGATTACAATATAATCCTGCAACTGGATTATTAACCACTGAACAAATTCATGTTGACTCTGCAATTACTTCTATCAGTACAACTTCTGGTGCATTGGTTGTAGATGGCGGAGTAGGAATTGGTCAAGATATTAATATTGGTGGAAATATTTTCCCCAGCGTCGATGATATAAATTCAATTGGTCGTGAAGATCGTACATGGGCATCTGGTTACCTACAAAATGTATATACTAAATTTTTAGGTAATACAAATTCTAATATAACAATGTCTCCTAATAATGGGATTTCAAATCCTGATACCGGTAATGGAGGTATAGTTGATATTTTTGGCGATATTCGAGTTCGCGGACAAAATCCAGTAGGTACTGCTCCAGTTGTTACTAATGTATTGTATGTCACCATGGACGGAGATGACACCAATGATGGTCGTGCTCAAGATGCAAGTCGAGCCTGCCGAACAATCAGTGGTGCTGTTAAATCTCCTTACTATCAACCTGGTACTCAAATTCGTGTCAGTGCTGGTCATTATTTAGAAAACAATCCTATTCAACTTAAACCTTATACAAGTATTATGGGTAGTGATTTGCGTACCACAGGCATTGAGCCTATTAATAAAACGCAAGATTTGTTTCATATGAATTCTGGATGCTATCTAGCGTTCATGCAATTCTTAAATGGTCGTAGTGGATTGTTGCCCGGGAATTATGCACCTGGATATAATCGAGGAGCATATGCTACTGCATTTCCCCCATTAACAGGTAATGATAGAATTGATTTATTTCATTCACCCTATATTCAAAACTGTACCAATCTAAGTGGACCTTGGTTAAATGATGGAACTATGTTTGTTCCTGATGAAACAGTACAGGTGCCTGTAGTAGTAGGAACAGGGACCTGGATTGCTGGTACTTCTACTATTGTGGTAAATTTTGAAAATATTCCAGTCAATGGATTTATTAATGCAGGTCCTGCTGATTCTGGTAATACTGAATATTCTGGAAGTTTACAAAGTACATTAAACTTTATAGGAACAGTTGCTAGTCCTGCTGATTTACCAACAAGTCCGACACCGACAATACTTGATACATATACCGCAACAGACACTGGGGCACTATGGGTTTATACTGGAGCTAAATCTATAGAATTTGGTTTAAATATTGCTTCTGGTCAACAAAATCAAGGATTCTTCAACGCACGTTCTTTGATGTTGGCTAATAAACCTTTCTTGCAATCACAGGTTGTTTCTTTCATAGAACAAACTTTTAACAGTGGAACTCCTTTTACAATTCCTAATCCTGCAAACTGTACAAGAGATGTAGGATTAATTGTAGATGTTATTGGCCAAGATATGTTGTATGGTAGTTCAAGCGATAGTACATTTGCAGGACTACAATACTGGAGCCAAGATTTAGGATTTACAGGAAATGTTTCATCTGAAAGTACTGCTACTATTTCCGCAATTAGTCAACTAGAAAATTTTGTAATACATTATGCAACTCATAGCACAGCAACAGTCACAACATTATTCAACACTATTTTAAATATTCTTAATAATGGTCCAGCTGGAATTACTGATACTATTACAGTTGGTGGATTACCAACAACAAATGCTGATACATTGGCCGATATTGCATCGTTACAGGCTAATCGTGCAAACTTACAACAAACCATTGTTGATTATGTTTCAAATACTTTAGGATTTACAGCATATAATACAACCACATGCTATAGAGATGTCGGTTATATAATTGATTCTATCTGCAACGATTTGTCTACTGGCGGAAATTTACAAAGTATCAAATCTGGTGTTTATTATTATGCCTATGATTCTGGATCTACAGTGTTAGTAGGCAGTAATGAAAAAATTGCAACCACTGCGGCTTATTCTTTCATCAATAGTATCATACCTAAAATTGTCACTAATACAATAATTACCAGTCCATATCAACTAGTTGAACCTCAAGTTACAACAGATACGCCTGCTACTTCTGCTGAAATTAATGCCTTGCAAAAAAATATTGAAGTGATAACTTCGATAATTACCGGCGGCCCTAATGTTGCAGGTCCAAAGACTCCACAAAATCTAACACTGGTCAACGATACCAATGTTGAAAATGCATGGACATTATTAAATCTCAATAGAGCTTTTATTCAAGCAGAAGTAAATGCTTTCATGGCCGCGGTATTCGGCGGAACATTCCCTTATGATAATAAAGAGATTAGTTATAGAGACACAGGTATTCTTATAGAAAATGTTGCATACGATGCGGCGTTTGGTGGTAATCAGAAAAGTATAGAATCTGGTTTGGCATATTGGAATGGGCCAGTTAGTTATATTGCTACAAGTATTCCACAATGTACCGCAGCCATTAATTATTTGAATAATTTAATACAATCAGTTATCCTTAATCAACCTTGCCCTGTACTACCACCCGTAGCAGGAATTCCGACTGCATCTCAAGTTATCAATACAGTATTAGTAGATGGTGGTGTAGCAAGTTCAAGTATAGAAAATTCTTTCAATATTATTACAGATATTATTAATTTAGGACCCGACGCGGCCCCTGTTAGTTATACCAGTCCAGGTCCGGATGCAGCCTATGTCAGTGCTGAAATTTTAATGCAGGCTAATCGTCAGTTTATTCAAGAAAACACTTTAAACTACATCAATTATAATTTAGTACAACCACAACCTATAAATTATTTGCCTTATAACCAAATTAAGTGTGCTAGAGATACAGGAATTATTGTTGATAGTATTGCCGCTGACTTATTATATCCCACTCCGCAAAATAGTCAAACTACGTTTGCTGGTCTTCAATATTATGCTCAAGGAAATTACACTGGTAATATTCCTGCAGAGATAACAACCACCACTAAAGCAATTTCTTATCTACAACAAATTGCTGCCAAAGTTATTAAAAATGTCACAGCCGCCGATGATGCTCTTATCGGTATTAATCGATTTTCAACTGCTACTCAGATAACAACAATCCAACCGGCTACTGCTGCCGAAGTAAGTATCCTTAATTCAGAATTTCAAATTATTATAAGTATTTTGCAAGGTAATGTAACAGGATGGACTGATCGAGTTATACCTAACGGCCAACCTAGTAATTTATTGAGTGTGCAAGATGCCTATAATAATTTACAGGCCAATTTGAGTTATATGCAAGAAGAAGTATTAGCATATATTACAACTGGTACTAATTATGGTGGTTTAGGATTTTCTAATTTTACTACAGCAACATGTATTCGAGACATTGGATACATTATCGATAGTGTTGGATTTGATTTGTTACATGGCGGAAATCGTCAAGCTATACAAAGTGGTTTAAGTTATTATCAACAAAATCCAGCTGACGTATTAATACCTAATCAAACTACTGCTACATCTGCGGCTTTTGCGTATTTAGGTTCAGTTATAGAATCAATTGTTACTTCTACGAACTATATACCATTACAGACCAAAGTAAAACCTGTGACTGAATTACCGTTGGCCAATGTAGTGCCTGACAAAATAATCAGTGCAGTATCTACACTAACTAATGTTATTACAAATGGTCCTGCAGGATATGAATTCACTCCTATTAATATAACAGCATCAACAGATACAGATGTTATAAGATCTTATAACATCATAGAAGCTAACAAATCATTCCTGGTTGCAGAAACAACAGCTTGGATTAATCAGACATATAATACCGGTACATTCTATTACGATCAAAGTTATTGTTACAGAGATATTGGTCTTATGGTTGATGCTGTTAGCCAAGACATCATATTAGGCGGCAATCAACGTAGTATAGAAGCTGGACTAGCTTATTGGAATCAAGGTTATAACTATATCTATAACGAAATCTCAACAACAACTGCCGCGATTAGTTATATTGCTGACATATGTCAAAAAATTATTGCTAATCAACCAGTAGCTGTTATAACTGGTACCAATACCAAACAAGTTATCAATACATTCTTCCAGTATGGCGATAATTATATGCCACAACAAGCTGTGGCCCGTAATTTTAATATTATCAGCACTATTATTGCTAACGGTCCTGCAAGTACGCCTCCTGTTTATGCTGGTGGTGGATTGTTTGCACTTACCGGAATTAATGGAGCCGATGTAAAATTATCTCCAACGGTTACATATGTTTCTAACATAAGTGGAAATACTTATTTGATAGGATTGTCAGAACCTACTATAGGATTTGGTAATAACGCTACTTTATATTTTGGTGATACATATGTATGGCCACTACAAGATGCGCAGGTCGAAACATTGAGTTTATTACAAACAGGCAGTAAAAATACATGGAATTCTCGTAAAGTAGATCCTATAGGCGGCATGGGTGGTAGTTTAGTTGATGGTGCAGTAATTAGCGATCGTTCACCTATCCAATCATTTGTCTATGATGCATTTACTCAATTAACACAAGGCGGGCGTGGAATACATATTACCAATGATGGATATGCACAGTTAGTTTCTGTGTTTACTATTTTTTCCAGCGTTGGCGTACAGGTCGATAATGGCGGCATTGCTAGTATTGTTAACAGTAATGCTAACTTTGGTGATCTTTGTTTAGTAGCCAAAGGATATGGAACTAGAAAGTTCAGCGGAACTGTTTATAATCCTCCTTACAGATCATATCCATTTAGTCCAGTATCAGTATACGGATCTAATGCGTTAGATCCTTATTATCCTAATGGATTTTGGCCTAATTCTCAAGGCCAGATTGAAATATTTACACCTGATTTAGATAATAGACCACACATAAGTTTAGTTATGGAAGTTGTACCTCCAGAAATTGTATATGACACAAATGCTAATTCATATATTCCTTATACAAATGCGTTAGGATTCTCGGGGTTCTTAAATGCTCAACCTAGCACCAGTACACTAGTAGCAGGCACAATTGCATTGGCAAATATTGATACTACAGATGTTTATATTGGTAATACGCTATATATTTTAGATCAGTTTGGGTCACCTTTTGATAAGTTTGAATATCTACATGATGAGTTCGGTAATTATGTTAATGCGGAAGGAAATATATTAGATAATCAAGTTCCTGGGTCTCCTGGATTTGCAGGAATATCTAATCCTTCATATAGAATTTGGTATGCCGCTACTGGAACAACTGTAGTTGATATTAATTTTAATAGTATTGTACTAAATCAAGCATTAACTAGCGGTGGCGGATTTGTAGACAACAATACTTATTTTACTTTATATTTCTGTGGTAATGCTTATTACACAGTGCAGACAAGTAGTATTGCTAATCAACCATACCGACCTGGCACAAATATTTTATCAAAAAATACAGATCCTTTATTCCAAGGACCGACAGATACACCGGATGATAGCGGTCAGATTGCACAGCATATTGATAGTCTTAATTATTTGAATTCACTGGTAGATCAAATTATTAACAATGACGCAATAACGCCTACTATAGGAAATTTATTAAGCCAAGTGTTTCTCCCAACAGTAACTGGTGGAAGTCAATCACAGGCATTTATAGATTTGAGATTCAGTTATCTAACAGGCATAATTGGTGCAGCCAACATTAATGCTGCCGAATCAGTTGTTCCTGGATCAGTTATTGCTAAGACAGGAACAATTCCATCGGGCGCAGGCAGTGCAATTACCTTAATTCAAGCCAACATTGATTTCATGGCCGCAGAAGTTTATGCCTATGTATTGCAAACTTATGGTAGCTTAATTAGCACTTCAGGATATCAATATAGTAAATGCCGTCGAGATGTCGGATTAATTTTACAACAATTAATCTATGATCTAGAAACAGGTGGAAATTATAATATGGTCTATGCAGGATTAAGTTATTGGAGCCGACCTGGAACCTATCATATTGTAGAATTGGGAGAAGCAGTAAATGATCCTACGTTGTTTCCAGATGGTGCAATTGTTAATTTCTATCAACGTAGTTATATTTCAGCCTCGGGATATGTATTTGAATATGTAGGTGCTGGAAGTAACTACGGAGCACTACCACAAAATGGTACTGCTGATCCAATACAAAAACAAGAAACTATACAACTTAATAGTGGTAAGGTATTCTTTACTTCTACTGATCAAAACGGTGATTTCCGAATTGGTACAGGATTAGTAATTAGTCAAGCAACAGGTGTAATATCTGGAAGGGTATTTACACAATCATTATTTGCTAATATGACACCGTTCATATTGGCTATCGAAGCAGGTTAAAAAGGATAAAATAAAATGGCACAGTTACCCTTAAATACGTTTAAGACAAAAACAGCGGTACTTGGTAGTGATACAGGAACTCATGCAGTTGTCTATACCGCACCTATTGGTGTTACTAGTATTATACTAATGGCTCAGGTATCAAATTTAGATACCGCAACTCACTATGTAAATTTCTTTCACTATAGAAATCGTCCTGTGCTTGCAGATTCTCAAGGTAACGGTGCCCAATCTGGAAATACTTATAGTCCGTTAGTTGTGAATTATGGAATTCCTGCAAATGATGCAGGATCTCCCCTTTCAGGTAAAATGATTATTGAACAATTAGATAAAATTGTAGCCTATGCAGAAACAACCAGCACACTACAATTGGTACTAAGTGTATTAGAAACAGCCAATGCATAATAGGATATAAAGATGCCATCATTATTAAGCGGATCATTAAAAAACTCCAGTGCACCTGGAGGATATGCCGCACCTAGCAAAGTGCAATATCAACTTGGGCCAACTCCTACGACCAGCACTGGATATACATTAATTTCTTCACCTGGTAGTCAAGTGTCTTATGTTAGCAGTTTAGGAAATCTACAATTTAGCTCTGGGACAATTTATAGTAATAGACCAAATCAAAATATCGAATTGATTGGAACAGATTCTAGTATTGTTGTTGTATCTGGAGGAGTTCCGAATGAAAATGTTAATACTGGTGCTTTAGTAATACAAGGAGGATTAGGTGTAAGAGACACTATACATGCTGGCGGAAATATCGTTGTCAATAGTATAATTGTTGGACAACCTTTTCCTAATGACAACAATTCTCTTATATTTACAGGAGCGGCAGTAGATACCGGAACCGATGGATTGGTTGGACAAAATAGTATTGCTATAGGATATGATACATTAGATAATCTGCAAACTGGTCTCAATAATATTGCTATAGGAAGATACGCATTGAGTACTGGTACCTTTATATCTAATAATATAGCTATCGGTGACAGCTCATTGAAAAAATTAGGAACAATTCAATATCAATTTGTTTCTACTATTACATCGGTTACAACCAGTACAGCTCCTGTAGTAGTAACTTCTCCATTGCACGGTCTAACAAGCGGGACACAAATTCTTATTTCTAGAATCGTAGGAACAACAGAATTAAATTTTGATCCTATCATTGGAACCTATTATTACTATGTTAACGTCATTGATAATAATACTGTATCTCTATTTTCTGATCTTGATTTATTAAATCCTGTAGACGGTACAAGTTTTGGAACTTATCTCCACGGAGGAGAAATTGATATTCCTGTTTTCAAAGATGGAAATATCGCTGTAGGAAATAATTCTGCTATAAGTTTCTTAAATGGTAATCAAAATTTCTTCTTGGGAAATAATATAGCTACACAATTTACTACAGGTAGTTATAATTTCTTTATAGGGCATGAAGTTGCTAATAATATGACCAGCGGTAATGCCAATATTAGTATTGGTGGTGATAATTTAGTCAACGGTGTAGATAATCAAATTAATATAGGCAGTGTATTTTATTACAACGGCGGAGGATATTTACAATTAAATGCTGATACAGGATTAGGGTTAGGTGGAATTTCTGCAGATTCGACTAGTGGAGCATTAGTTGTTTATGGAGGTGCTGGTATTAGTGCTAACTTGTATGTTGGAACTTCTATTAATGTAGGATCAACATCAACTCTTGCAGGCGATGTCACTATGGGAGCAGGTCTAACCATTAATAATAATAGTGGACACAATATTGTTTTAAGCCCTGCGGGTGGCAATGTTACAATTATACCAACACTAGGTGGTACTGTTAATATTGAACCCACTACTATACCTGGTACTATAGATAATATTATCATAGGGCAGACTACCGCTACTCAACAAACAGGGTCATTTACACATGTTTATTCTCAGGATGGTGGTGAAGAAGAAAATAATTTATTATATACTCCTAGAGTTGTAGTAGGTCCTCTACCACCATCTGTGCCACGTGTAGGAGATTTTTGGATTAATTCTGATGCCAACGCACAGTATCAATATATACAGGATGGTACTTATCGATTCTGGTTACAGATTGCAGTCATATAAAAAGAGTAATAAATTATGTCAAGTTTAAATTTTCCAACGAACCCTTACTTAAACGAACTATATGTAATAGGTAGCAAAACTTATATATGGAATGGTATTGGTTGGGCAATATATAGTACTTCGGCAGTTAATTCATTTTTAACAGTCACTAATACACTGCAAATTAGCAGTACAACTTCTAGTACTTCAACTACTACTGGTGCATTGATTGTAACTGGGGGTATAGGAGTTGGCGGAAATATTTATGCTGGTAACATTTATTATAATGGACAGTTAGTTGGAAACAGTAGTACCTATGCTACTAATATCTATGGTGGTGCTAAAGGATCTATCCCTATTCAGTCTACTACTAGCACAACAGCATTTATTCCAATTGGTGCACCCGGATCTATCCTTTATACTTTAGATGGTAATACAGCAACATGGGTTCTATCTAGTAGTATATCAAGCAATACATCTACTAACGCATCTAATATCTATGTACAACAAACTAGTGAAGATCGAAATGCAGGTGGAAATTTTTACTTTACATTAGCAGATGTCTATGATGACTTTTCTCCCATCTCTGTACAAAATCAATTATATTGGAATGACACGAACAATAGACTAAATTCGCCTACTATTACAGTGACATCAGGTACTAACGCCGGCGGTATAGGCAGCGGCGCTCTTGTTGTTAACGGTGGAGCATCTATTGGCCAAGATTTATATATAGGTGGAAAGATTTATATTGCAGGAAGTCCTGCATTGACTACTTCGACCCTTGCAACTGTTATTGTTGGTGGAACAGATATATACTTAACCACTTCCAATACTGGAACTATAACAATCAACGATGCTTCTACATTACAAAGTGTAACAAATAGAGGTAGTACAACTACTAATATTGTACATTTTACAAATACATCTGATTCAATCTCAACGGTTACTGGTGCGGTAGTAATCACCGGTGGATTAGGAGTAGGTGGTAGAATAAATGCCGAAAGTGTACAATTATCACATGCGATCCTTGATACTACAGAAACTACGGTAAATACTACTGACTCAATAGTAGTAGACACTTATAATATCAATGATTTTAGATCTGCAAAGTATCTAATACAAATTGATGAAGGTGACGGTCCGTTAAGACCTAGTTCTGCTAATTTTGAAGTTATTGAATTGTTGTTGTTAGTGGATAATTCAGCAAATGTTTATGCAACTGAATATGCTGTACTAACATCATCAGCAGGGGAGCTAGGAGATTTTGCGGCAGATTGTGATGTATCTGGAAATATAAGATTATATTTTACGGCATACAATGCTACAAATAAAATATTGAAAGTTTTGAGAACCGCACTATCGGTATAATACACTAATTAGGATACACTAACATGGCACTAACATCCATCACTAAAGATTTCGTTGTAAAAGCGGGATTAACCGTAGAAGGTACTGCGGCGTTATCGACGTCTACCGGAACTACTGGAGCACTACAGGTTAACGGTGGAGTAGCTATAGGTAAAAATTTAATTGTAGGTTCAACTGCTACAATTTACGGGGCGACAACTTTACAACGCACTCTAAATGTCCTACAAACATCTACGCTTGCTTCAGTTACTGCAACCAGCATTGCCATAGATCAAACACTACTAGTTGGTACAACTTCGACATTAAACGGCAATGTAATTGTAAACAGTAATTTAACTGATAGTGTCAACACCAGCAATAATGCAATTTATGTCAGTAACGGTGGCGGTATCGGAGTCACTGGCGGAATAAAAGTTGGCGGTATTGCAACTTTTGACAATAGCACAGATGCAACAAGTCTAGGCGCAGGCACCATAGTTGTAAGTAATGGCGGTATTAGTGTAGGCCAGCAGGCAAGAATCGGCGGTGCACTAACAGTCGGCGGTATAACAACTATTAATTCAACAACACTTGCTGATACAGGTGGCGATGGTGCACTATCAGTAGCTGGTGGAGTATTTGTAGGAAAAAATTTAATTGTTGCCAGTACAGCATCAAGTACCGCAACTGATTATTCTAATGCCTTATATGTTGAAGGCGGCGCATGGATCAAAAATAACTTTACTGTTGGCGGTCCTACAACTTTTAGAGATACCGTTACATTTAATGGTACTGCTACCTATGTATTATCTACGAATTCATACTACACAGATAATATTCTTGAATTACATGTGCCACCCGGTGGAGTATATGGTCAGTGGACTGTAGATGACGGTAAAGATATTGGATTTCGATTCCACTATTATAACAGTGGCATGGATGAAAATGCCGCACTTGTTTTAGCAGATGATACCAAATATTTGGAATGGTACGGTACTGGTGCTGAAAGCAGTAATGGTGTATTCAATAGTTCTACTTACGGTACATTTAAAACTGGTAATATTATACTAACAGGTACCGATGACGGTGGTTCTACAACTACAGGTGCTCTACAGATAGCGGGCGGTGCAGGTATTGGTGGACATGTTTACATTGGTAATAGTTTACAGGTTACAGGTAATATATCAGGCGATGTAATTAGTTCTAACAATCTCAAAGCCGCAAGTTTACAGACTTCAACTAATACTTTAGTCTATGCTGACTTACAAGGTCAGTTACATCTAAGTTCGATATCTTTAAGCAATGGAACACTTACTGGTACGATTAGTACAGCTACCAATTTAGCTGGCGGAGCTAGAGGTAGCTTACCATATCAAACTGCACCTGGCGTAACTACAATGTTGCCAATTGGCACAGACACTACTGTTCTTACAGTTATCGGTGGTATACCAACTTGGCAAAGTGCCGGCAGTACTACTGTAGGTAACGCATCAAATGCAACAACAGCTACAAATATTGCTGGCGGTGTTACTAATGAAATTCCTTATCAATCTAGTCCTGGCATTACAACTTTCAATACAGGATTCACATTTAATGGTACAACATTCACTGCTACTAACATCAGTGTCCCTGGCACAACAAATGCTATATCGACACTAACAGGCGCACTACAGGTTGCAGGTGGTGTTGGAATCCAGAAAGATTTATGGGTTGGTGGTAATGTTAATATTGGCGGTACATTATTCTTCAATGGTGTTGGTGCTGATCAAGTTACATCAAACACAGGTACCTTTGTAAATGTCAGTGTAACGGGCACAGGAGTTGCAGTTACTGTAACCAACAGTGTTTATATTGGACAAAATTTACAAGTTGGTAATGCAGTTACATCGACTAATATTTTAGTATCAGGAAGTACAGGTGTTACAACAACTAACAGTGGTGCACTACAAGTAGTCGGTGGTGTTGGAGTTGGCGGTGGATTAGTAGTTGGCGGGGCTGTAACTGCAACAAGTGTATTAATCAATACAAGTACTGTATCTCTTGGTGCAATATTAAATGTCGGTGGTGGTACATATCATTCAGGCAACGTAGCAATTACTGGAATAACAACTGTAACTAATACTACTGGTGTTGCTAGTACCAATACAGGTGCATTACAAGTTGCTGGTGGAGTTGGAATAGCCGGAGGTTTAGTTGTAGGCGGTGCAACAACTAGTACAACATTAACGGTCTCGGGTCAGTCTATACTAGGACTAGTAACAGCCACAGCAGTTACAGCAACGTCTTTAACAGTTAGCGGGCAATCGACATTAGGTGCCACAACAGCCACAATATTCACAGCCACAGCAGTAACAGTCAGCGGGACATTGGGAGTATCTGGACAAAGTACATTAGGTCCTACTATTGCTACAGTGTTTACAGCTACTACTGCTAATATTATTGGTAGCGAAACAGTAGGTGGAATATTAACTGTCAATACAAATACAGACAGTACATTAACTACCAATGGGGCAATTGTAGTTCAAGGCGGAGTTGGTGTTGGATTATCGATGAATGTCGGAGGCAGTATTACTGTTGGCCCAACAACTGCATCATCAGTTGTTTCGGCAATTTACAGTAATAACAGCTTGTATTCTAGTTTTACAAGTAATTCAATTAGTAGTAATACAAAACAACAACTAGATACATACAGCTCTACTGCTTATAGAACTGCAAAATATTTGATACAAATTGTTGACGGGACCAAAGTTCACATTGAGGAAATTTTATTATTCCATGATGCTACCTATGTTTACATGAGTGAATATGGGATTACATCAAATACTGGAGAATTAGGAACATTCGATGCTACAATCAGCGGAGGTTTGATAACATTGAATTTTACTCCAAATTACACTCCAAGTTCTATGGTGATTAAAGTTGTAAGAACAACAATTACATTTTAATATGTAATATGTTTCATTAAGATAAGCAGGGCAGAATTGCCCTGTTGTCTTTTAAAACGTTAATGCTTATACATATAAATACTTCGAACTACGAATAAAAGGGAATTTAATGGTTTCACCCGCGTTTCATAATGATTTTAAGGTTAAAAATGGCCTAGTGGTCACTACCACAGGAACATTTTTATCGACCGTAACATCTACATCTACCAATACCGGTGCTGTACAAATACTAGGCGGTGTCGGTGTTGCCAAAGATGTATATATTGGTGGAACACTGAATGTTGCGACTACTGTTACAAGTTTTGGCTATGTACTGAACACCAGCACAGGGATACAATATCAGGGCGTACCGATTGGTAATGCTACGACCTTTAACTTTGGTACAGGTACAACTGCCACTGTAGTTGGTAATGTTGTTAATATTCAAGAATCAGTTACAATTAGTAGCTCTCCACCACAAAATGCCTATACAGGTAATCTATGGTGGGACAGTACCTACGGAAGTCTACGTATTTTTTACCAAGATGCTAATGGTAGCCAATGGGTAGACGTGTTTAGCTCGAGTATAGGTCAAACTGGAGCTCAGGGACCAAGTGGAATTCAAGGTCTGCAAGGAGTCCAAGGAATTGCAATACAGGGAACTCAAGGAGTCCAGGGTCTACAGGGACTGCAAGGCGTACAGGGAATTGCAATACAAGGCGTACAAGGTCTTCAAGGCAATCAAGGAGTTCAAGGCAATCAAGGAGTTCAGGGCGTACAAGGTCTTCAAGGCGTACAAGGTCTTCAAGGTCTTCAAGGTACTCAAGGAGTTCAGGGACATTTTGGAACTCAGGGTTTACAAGGAGTTCAAGGACAAACGGGATCACAAGGAGCCCAGGGTTTACAAGGAGCCCAGGGTTTACAAGGGGTACAAGGTATAGCAATACAAGGTACTCAGGGAGTACAAGGATTGCAAGGGGTACAAGGTATAGCAATACAAGGTACGCAAGGCTTACAAGGCAATCAAGGAGTTCAGGGAGTTCAGGGAGTTCAAGGACATTTTGGAACTCAGGGTTTACAGGGAGTTCAAGGACAAACGGGATCACAAGGACAAACAGGATTACAAGGACAAACAGGATTACAAGGACTGCAAGGTGTCCAAGGTATTGCTATACAAGGAACACAAGGTGTCCAAGGTATTGCTATACAAGGAACACAAGGTGTCCAAGGAAAATTAGGAAATCAAGGTTTCCAAGGCTTTCAGGGGATTCCTGGTACAGGAAATCAGGGCTTCCAAGGTTTTCAGGGAATTCCTGGTACAGGAAATCAAGGAAGTCAGGGATATCAAGGCAATCAGGGATATCAAGGCGTTCCTGGTACAGGAAATCAAGGAAGTCAGGGATATCAAGGAGCTTCGGGCAGTGGAGGAGCAACTTGGAGCCTTTCATGGGGAGGTTCTCAAAATGCTTTTAGAACTTCAGATGGTTTTTTAATACAATGGGGTTGGGCTAGTATTACCGGAGGTGTAACTAGCATTGCTTTTCCTGTAGCATTTTCAAATACCACAATAACAGGAAACAGCGGGTATAATGGTCCTACTATGGGCGTTGCCGCTTTTATAAGTTCTAACAATTCATCTTATATATTTTATCCTTGTCAGTGTAATTTTGGTGCTTATCTTGGATCTTACAGTTCAAGTTATTTGCCGAGTTATATGCAAATAACCTCAAGTTATTCAGGTAGTGGATATGTTGGTTGGGTAGTTATAGGAAATTAAGATTATGACAATATATTATTCAGATACTATTAAAGGTTTTTACCATGATGATCTAAGTAGCGGAGTACTGCCATCTGATGCTATAGAGATCACTAGCGATCAATGGAAAAATTTGCTTGATGGAGTAAACATCTACAAACAGCGAATTGAACTAATTGATGGCATGCCTACATTAGTCGGTGATCCTCAAATATTTGATCTAATCGCGGCATTACCTACTAATATTAGATTAGATCGTGACTATTTGTTACAACAATGCGATTGGACACAACAACCAGATGTTCCCGAAGCAACTAGAAATAAATGGAAAGATTATCGTCAAGCACTGCGCGATGTTCCACAGCAACCAGGTTTTCCAAACACAATAGTTTGGCCAACAAAACCTACTTAAATTACAAAAACTCATTTTTGTTATATCTGCTAAATATTCAATAATAGCCTGTTGGTGGAAAGGGAAGCTGATAATGGCCATTGATCTTGATCTTCGTGTCAATCGTACGATCTTACGGTCAATAAATTCCCACAGCCGGTAATTTATTAACGAAGAAATATGATCAATTTTCCATATCCAGCAACTAACGGGCAGATTTATACCACAGGTACACTTATCTATGTGTATAATGCGGCTCAACAAAGTTGGCTAACGCAACCCAGTTCTTCAGCAACCTTTACCGCAGTTAATATAACAGGCAACATTGCCAGTGTAAGTACAACAACCGGCGCCTTAACCGTAGCAGGTGGGGTAGGTATTACTGGAGCGTTATATGCTGGAGCAATCTACAGTAATGGATCATTGTTGGGATTAAGTAGTAATACTACTACTAATATTGCAGGCGGAACTACCGGATCAATAGCCATACAGAGCGGACCAGGTCTTACTAGTTTTGTACCAATTGGCGGCTTTGGCACCGTATTATATAGTAATGGAACCACAGCTACCTGGGTAGCAGCCAGCAGTATTTCCAGTACAACTGCTACAAACTCTAATAATGCTTATGTCCAACAGACCAGTGAAGATAGAAATGCTGGCGGTATTTTCTATCCTGTTATGGTTTCTGCATATGATGACTATACACCTATTGATGCAAATGGTTCTTTAACCTGGGATGACACAAATAATATATTGAGTGTTCCGGCAGTTACAATTACAGCAACCACAGGTTCAACATCAACTACAACTGGTGCATTGACTGTCGCAGGTGGCGTCGGTATTGGTGGTAATTTATATGTTGGTGGTACAATCACCGCTAACCAATTAACTGTAAAATATACTACAATTACTCAAACGCTGGTTACATCACCAGATATATTCACCATAACTAGCACCGCTACAAGTACAAGCACGAATACAGGTGCTTTGGTAATTTCTGGAGGAGTTGGAGTAGGCGGTAGTGTATACTTTGGAAATACACTTAATGTCACAGGTCAAACAACATTAAAAAATACCACAGTTACTAATTTTACTGCTACTACTGCTATAATACTAGGTAATGAATCTGTATACGGTCAGTTATTTGTACAAAACTCAACACTATCTACTTCGACAAACAGCGGAGCACTACAGATTCTAGGTGGCATAGGTGTTGGTGGCAACATAAATGTTGGGAGTTACGTCACCGTACAAAATGGTTTATATTCAATTAATACTTTCACTGGTTCATACAGTGATGGTATAGTTGTTGATTATAATCCAGGACTAGGTGCCACTGGATCAGGTCGTGTCAGTGTTGGACCAAATGATGTGCTATCATTTTATGCAGGCGGTCCTGGTGGCATTTTACTAGCAACATTCAGTACCGGCACTAGCATATTTGCTTCAACTGCGGTAACAACATCAACTACAACTGGGGCATTGACTGTTGCAGGTGGTGTCGGTATTGGTGGAAATTTATATGTTGGAAGTACAACCACCGTCAATGGATCTATAATTCCTAGTGGCAATGGATTGTATGACTTAGGAACTCCTACCGCAAGATTTAGATCTTTGTATGTTACAAGTTCTACCATCAACATTGATGGAGTATTATTATCTAGTCAAAACGGTTATCTAACTGCACCTGGATTACTAGCCACAGGAACATTTGTATCAACATCTACTACTACTGGTGCCATTGTAATCACAGGTGGATTAGGCGTTGGTAATAATGTTTATGTAGGTGGAACATTAAATGTCACAGGTCAGACAACATTAAACAATACCACAGTTACTAATTTTACTGCTACAAGTGCAACTATACTTGGTAACGAAACTATATATGGACAGGCCTTAGTTGCAAATTCAACTTCTGCAACTTCAACAAGCACTGGTGCATTGAATATAGTCGGGGGTGTAGGCATCGGTGGTGATTTATTTGTTGGTGGTACTATCAATGCCAACAAATTAATTGTCCAGTATACTACAGTAACTCAGACACAGGTTACATCACCTGACATATTCACAATTACTAATACCACAGTTAGTATTAATACAACAACTGGTGCATTGGTAGTAACTGGCGGTGTCGGTATTGGTGGTGCATTGAATGTTGGAGGAACAGGAACTGTAAGTTCTTTGGTAGTTTCCGGAAGTAATGGTGTTGGTGATATTGTAGGTGTTAATAATCTTTCTGCCACAGGAACTATATTAGCCAACACCATGTCTTTGAGTGGAACAACAACTTCAACTTCGACTATTACAGGTGTATTGATTGTTACTGGCGGGGTTGGTATTGGTGGTAATGTTAATATTGGTGGTAATGTAACAGGTGGCGGAATACGTACTACTTCAACTAGTACAGCCCCGGCAAATCCCACTGTAGGAGATATTTGGTATAATACTTCTACAGATGATATCTATCGTTATACTACAGATGGTGTTAGCAGTTATTGGATAGATATTACTGGACCGCTTACTTCTACAGGTGGAAATTCATTAATACCTACAGGAATGAGTTTAGTTAGTACATTAACTGCTAATAATAATACCGTTGTAAGTTTTACAGGACTTAATACCTATGACAAATATCTTCTTATGGTAGAAGATGCTATTCCTGCTACTCAATATGATAGTCTAAAATTACAAGTAGGTACTGGTTCAACTCCTACTTATATCACTAGCAATTACAACCAAGGTTATTTGTCTGGACTTTCTTCGGCAGCTGCCGGGCAGTTGACTCTACAATCAAGTATACAACTAAATGCTTTTACCAATAGTCAAAATAATACTAGTGTCAGTGGATCTAGCGGAGTTGTTTGGCTTACAGGATTCCTGGGTGGCAGAGATATGGGGGTCAATGGGCAGTTTTCTCAAAATGGAAACTCCATAGAAATTGATATTTTTGGGGGTGCTTCTTCATCAAATTCAACCGCTAAGACAGCAATCAAAATTTTTTACGGAAATGGAAATATTTCGTCTGGTGTTTTTTCACTCTACGGAATTTCTTCATAATATATTATGGCATTAACTGACAAAATCAACGCTTATCTTGAACAGAATAATATTTCTGTATCGCCGGGTGACTACCAAATAGGCCAACCTGAAGGAGGTGTTGATCAAATTCTGCATTGGGATGGCATGAGACTAGGCCCAGAACCTACACAATCTCAATTAGATCTAGCATGGGCCACCAAAGTATCTCAAAATAATACCATAAATCAATCGTTATCAAATCTACAATCTGTTAAACAAATTGCAGGACTAAATGATAAAATTGTTGTTTATCTTAAACAGAATAATATTCCTGTTGTAGCAGGAGATTTTCAAACAGGCCAGCCAGATGGTGAGCATGATCAGATACTATATTGGAATGCTATGCGGTTGGGACCTCAACCAACTACAGATCAACTGTTATCTGCATGGAACGCAAAGATTGCTCAAGATACTGCCAATAAATATATTGCAAATCGACAGTTAGCTTATCCAAATATTGAAGAACAATTAGACATGATATGGCATGCAATTGATTCAGGTACGTTAGATAAAAACAGTGATTTTTACAAAAATTTATCTTTGGTTAAATCACAATTTCAAAAATTATAGATTAAGTACTCGTAGAAACCATTTATTAAACTATTGAATAAATAAACTATAATAGGACACTAACCCATGAGTTTTCCAAGTAATCCGATAGACGGCCAAACAGCAATAGTAAATGGTATTACCTACGTTTACAACGCTTCTAATAAATCATTTACGCGAGTTGCGCAGAATGTAACAGCAACCACAAGTCTATCTGTTACAAATTCAACAGTTGCAACATCAACTGCTACAGGTGCATTAACTGTAGTAGGTGGTGTAGGTATCGGTGGTGCATTATATGTCAATACAACCAGTTATATTGCTGGTTCAGTTATTCTAACTACTTCTACGATTGGTGTTTATGCTAGCTTAGGACCACAAGGTACTCAGGGCTTACAAGGCTTACAAGGCAACCAAGGTGTACAGGGGTTACAAGGTTCTCAAGGTGTACAGGGCTTACAAGGCAATCAAGGCGTACAGGGATTGCAGGGCAACCAGGGTGTTCAGGGCTTACAAGGCAATCAAGGAACCCAAGGTACTCAGGGAGCTCAAGGACTCCAGGGCTTACAAGGAACACAGGGTGTTCAGGGTTTACAAGGAACACAGGGAACTCAAGGACTCCAGGGCTTACAAGGAACACAGGGGACTCAAGGAGTACAGGGATTACAAGGAACACAGGGAACTCAAGGTCTCCAGGGCTTACAAGGAACACAGGGGACTCAAGGCGTTCAGGGCTTACAAGGTAACCAAGGCGTACAGGGCTTACAAGGAACACAGGGAACTCAAGGACTCCAGGGCTTACAAGGAACACAGGGGACTCAAGGACTCCAAGGCCTGCAGGGAACTCAAGGGGCACAAGGAGTTCAAGGACTCCAGGGCAATCAAGGCACTCAAGGATTACAAGGCAATCAAGGCGTTCAGGGCTTACAAGGACTTCAAGGTGTCCAGGGTGTAGCAATACAAGGTACTCAAGGATTACAGGGCAATCAAGGCGTTCAGGGCTTACAAGGCGTTCAGGGCTTACAAGGTCAAACTGGATTCTTCTCTGGAACTACTACTGCTACCGTTAATATCAATAATTTCACTAGTGCTACATCAACTAGTTCTGGTGCATTAACTGTTAGTGGTGGAGTTGGAATTGGTGGTGATTTGTTTGTTGGCGGTAATATTACTGCGGCTACTTTGACGGTTAGTTATACAACAGTTACACAAACGCTGATTACATCACCAGATATATTTACAATTACCAACACTACACAAAGTTTAAGTACTTCATCTGGTGCATTGGTAGTATCCGGAGGTGTTGGAGTAGGTGGCAATTTAAATGTTGCTGGTACTGGTACATTCCAGTCATTAGTTGTTACAGGATCTAGCAATAATAACATCTCTGGCGTTAACAATATCTATGCTACAGGAACTGTAATTGCTGGTAATATAAGTATCACCAGTTCTACTGCCGCAACATCGACTACAACAGGAGCATTGGTTGTTGCAGGTGGTGTTGGAATTGGCGGAGCATTGTATGCTAATACAACCAGTTATGTTGCAGGCGCGGTAATCTTAACTACTGCTACAATTGGTGTTTATGCTAGTTTAGGGCCACAAGGTATTCAAGGCCTACAGGGATTGCAGGGCAATCAGGGAGTTCAAGGACTACAGGGAGCCCAAGGCGTACAGGGATTGCAGGGCAACCAAGGTACTCAGGGATTGCAGGGCAACCAAGGCGTCCAGGGCTTACAAGGAACACAGGGAGCTCAAGGACTTCAAGGTAACCAAGGCGTCCAGGGCTTACAAGGAACACAGGGAGCTCAAGGACTTCAAGGGGCACAAGGACTTCAAGGATTACAAGGAACACAGGGAGCTCAAGGACTCCAAGGTAATCAAGGAACTCAAGGTGCTCAGGGAGTACAGGGCTTACAAGGAACACAGGGAGCTCAAGGACTCCAAGGTTTACAAGGAACACAGGGAGCTCAAGGACTTCAGGGTAACCAAGGCGTCCAGGGCTTACAGGGAAATCAAGGTGTCCAAGGACTTCAGGGTAACCAAGGCGTCCAGGGCTTACAGGGAAATCAAGGTGTCCAAGGTGTAGCGATACAAGGAACACAAGGTCTACAGGGAAATCAAGGAGTTCAAGGCCTGCAAGGCGTCCAGGGCCTCCAAGGTCACACTGGATTCTTCTCTGGAACTACTACCGCTACCGTTAATATTGCTAATTTTACAGCAACATCTAGTACAAATACAGGTGCACTAACTGTTGGAGGTGGTGTTGGTATTGGCGGCGATTTATATGTTGGTGGTAATATTACTGCGGCTACATTAACAGTAAGTTATACAACAGTTACTCAAACGTTAGTTACATCACCAGACATCTTTACAATCACTAACACAACACAAAGTTTGAGTACAACTACAGGTGCATTGACTGTTGCTGGTGGTGTTGGTATTGGCGGTAATTTAAGTGTTGGCGGAACATTTACAGTTGCAGGTAATGAAACCAATTCTGGAGGTAACATTAGTGGTGTTACTAATTTAACTGCTTCTGGACAAATTACTGGAGGTACATTTACTGCTACAAGTACCGCTGCCGCAATATCAACTACTACAGGTGCATTAGTTGTTGGAGGTGGTGTTGGTATTGGTGGGGCATTGTATGTCAACACAACTAGTTATATTGCCGGTTCAGTTATTCTAACTACTTCTACGATTGGTGTTTATGCTAGCTTAGGCCCACAAGGTACTCAGGGCTTGCAGGGCTTGCAGGGCAACCAAGGTGTTCAGGGCTTACAAGGAGCTCAAGGAGTACAGGGATTGCAGGGCAACCAAGGTACTCAGGGATTGCAGGGCAACCAAGGTGTTCAGGGCTTACAAGGAGCCCAAGGCGTACAAGGCTTACAAGGTACTCAGGGAACACAAGGA
>Ga0208740_1000141_pt1 | contig 26593 bp, 27 predicted proteins | sample CryBogCBE08Jun09_FD_184567 | JGI IMG/M metagenome (GOLD analysis project Ga0208740, IMG submission 184567) | Freshwater microbial communities from Crystal Bog, Wisconsin, USA - CBE08Jun09 (SPAdes) (version 2) | ecosystem: Environmental > Aquatic > Freshwater > Lake | place: Crystal Bog...
CCCCCGAAGTCGTGCTGGCGGCCATCGCCTCGTCGACCAAGCGGATACGACTCGGCTCCGCGGTAACCGTGATGAGCAGTGATGATCCGGTGCGCGTCTTTCAGCGCTTCGCGACGCTCGACGGCATCTCTAACGGTCGGGCTGAGGTGATTCTGGGCCGCGGTTCGTTTACAGAATCCTTCCCTCTCTTCGGTTACGAACTCGACGACTACGAGACGTTATTCGAGGAGAAGGTCGAACTCTTCTCGCTCCTTCGTGGTGAGAGGGAGGTCTCGTGGCGCGGCACGATGCGCCCGCCACTCGACCACCAGGAAGTGTTCCCGAAGACGATCGCGGGGGCTTTACCAACGTGGCTGGGGGTCGGGGGGAGTCCGGAATCGGTGGTCCGGGCGGCCCGCTACGGCTTTGGCTTAATGCTGGCCATCATCGGCGGTCGCCCTGAACGCTTCGTCCAGTACGTGGACCTCTTCGACCGAGCCCAAGCGCACTTCGAGTTGGCGAATCTGCCAGTGGGCGTGCACTCACCGGGCTACGTCGCCGACACCGACGAGCAAGCCATGGAAGAGCTCTGGCCTCATTTTCGCGACATGCACGCACGGATTGGTGCCGAACGCGGCTGGCCCCCCATGACCATCGAGCAATTTCGCCACAGCGTGGGACCGCAGGGCTCGCTCTACGCCGGTTCGCCCGAGAGTGTGGCCCAAAAGATCGCGAAAACGGCCAGGGCGCTTCGCCTCACTCGTTTCGACCTGAAGTATTCGGCAGGCACACTGCCGCACGCCAAAATGATGCACAGCATCGAACTGTACGGAACCAAGGTCATGCCGCGGGTGCGCGAACTTTTGGCTGAGTAGCCGGTCAACGTGGCGACCGTGGGGCGCCAGCACAATGGTCGGGAAGGCGGGATTCGAACCCGCGGCCCCCTGGTCCCAAACCAGGTGCGCTACCAAGCTGCGCCACTTCCCGTGCGAAACAGTCTCGCACATTTCGCGACCTCGCAACGCCGTAGGCTTCGAAGGGTATGTACCAGTGGATTCCCGACGCACTCCGCGAGACCTGGACGACTATCGCCCGCACCCTGCGAGACCGTGACGAACGAGCGTTTGACGCCCTGACCCCATGCCCCGGGTGGACCGTGCGCGACGTGCTCAGCCACCTCATCGGTGTCGAGCTCTACGCGCGCGGCGAACCGATTCCCGAACTCACTGGCGAGCGTCCGTCCTACGTCCACAATGCCGTGGGGCACGTCAACGAAGGTTTCGTCGCCGCCCGGCGTCACCTCCGTGGGGCTGAGGTGCTGGAGGAATTTGTTGAGGTCACCACCTCGTCACTCGAGCGTTTGGAGTCCTTGAGTGATGGGGAGTGGGAGTACGTGGACTGGTCGCCCGAAGGCGAACGCTCCGTGGCCTCCGCCTACGAGCGCCGGATTGTTGATAGTTGGATTCATCTGCAAGACATTCGTGACGCCCTGCTCGAGCCTGCGGACGACCACGGCATCGGTGAAGAGATCACGCTGAACCGTTTCGAAGCCACAATGGGCTACGTCTGGGCCAAGCGGGCGGCGGCCCCCGAAGGGGCACTGCTCCAGCTCAACATTGCGGGTCGGACGGCGCGCACCGTCCGTCTTCGGGTGGTGAACGCCCGCGGGGTTCCCGCGGAAGCCAGTACCGAGACGCCGACGCTCGAACTGACGACAGCGGCGCCGTTATTTTGGCGACGATGTGCGGGCCGCATCAACGCCGAGGCTTTCTTACGGGCGTCCGCAACCGATGTCCGAGGCGATACCCGTCTCGCCCAGCGGTTGAGCGACGCCATGGTGATGGTGCCCTAACAGGGGCGTTCGGGGGAGTCACTGATGGCGGGTAGGCTGTTTGCCTTATGCGCGCTACGTCTACTGCCCTCGAAAACAACCGAATCAAGCTCGTCGTCGAAATTGATGACAACGAACTCGACGCTGCTATGGATGCGGCCGCGAAGACGCTGGCCCAACAGGTGAGCATCAAGGGATTCCGCAAGGGAAAGGTCCCCAAGCAGGTCCTCTTGGCCAACATTGGTGGCCCGGCCGTCTTGCGCGCCGAGGCAATTCGCGAGTCGATCCCGAACTTCTACGCCCTGGCCGTCTCGGAGACGATGGTTGACCCCATCAACCAGCCCGAGATTGACGTCACCGCCGGCGAAGAAGAGGGCCAGTTGGTCTTCGAGGCCGAGGTTGAGGTCCGCCCCTCGTTCGAGATCAATGGCTACCACGGCCTGCAGGTTGTGGTTCCCTCGCCCTTCGTCACCGACGACGAGCTCGAAGCGCAGATCAACCGTTTCCGCGACACTGACGCCATCTTGAACGACGTCGACCGCCCGATCATCACCGGGGACCTCGTCGCCATGGACATCAAGGTGGAGCAGCCCGAGTCCGAGGCCGAACCCTTCGAGACCAGCGACTTCATGTACACGGTTGGCTCGGGTGCTATCACGCCCGAAGTCGACGAGCAGATCCTGGGCTTGCGTGCCGGTGAAGTGCTCACCATTACCTCGAGCGCCGGCATGGGCATGGAGGCCGTGTACACGATGACTCTCAAGCAGGTGCGTGAGCGCGTGCTGCCCGAACTCACCGACGAGTGGGTGGAAGAAAATACCGAGTGGGCGACGGTTGCTGAGATGCGCGATGCCGTCATGACCCAGTTGGGCAAGATGAAGGTCGCCCAGGCCCAGATGAGCCAGCGTGACGCCGCCGTTATCGCCCTCGCGGAGCTGCTTGGTGACATCGAAACGCCCGACGCACTGGTTGACGCCGAAGCGAACGAGCGTCTCCACGACCTCGGTCACCGCTTGGCCCAGCAGAACATGACGCTCGAATCTTTCCTGGCCGCGACCCAGCAGACGCCCGACGTCCTGCTCGAGTCACTGCGCTCGGAGTCAGCCCGCGCCATTCGCATCGACTTGGCCCTGCGGGCGTTGGCCAAGGCGGAAGGCCTCGAGCCCTCCGAGGACGAGCTCGACGAAGAACTGCGAACGACCGCCATCGAGATGGGCTCGACGGCCGAGATCTTGAAGCAGAACCTGGTCACGAACGGACGTCTGCCCTCGTACTTCGGCGAAGTCGCCAAAATGAAGGCGAATCGCTGGTTACTGGAGAACGTCGTCTACGTCGACGCCCTCGGCAACGTCATTGACCGCGAACTCCTCAGCACCGACCTGTCCGACGAGCTGGAAGCCTAAGGTAGACCCGTGAACGACAACTTCCGCGCCTACAACTACATCGTCCCCACCGTTATCGAGAACTCCACTCGTGGTGAGCGGGCCTACGACCTCTACAGCCGTTTGCTGCGTGAGCGCATCATCTTCCTGGGTACGCCCATTGATGACACCATCGCGAACTTGATTTGCGCGCAGATGCTGTTTCTCGAGTCGGAGGACCCCGACAAGGACATCAACCTCTACATCAACTCACCCGGTGGTGACATCACCGGACTGCTGGCGATCTACGACACCATGAAGTACATCAAGCCCGACGTCTCCACGTTCTGCTTCGGTCAGGCCGCTTCCGCGGCCGCCGTGCTGCTTGGTGCTGGCACTAAGGGCAAGCGTTTCGCGTTGCCGCACGCGCGGGTCTTGATGCACCAGCCGTGGGGTGGCGTGGGCGGACAGGCGTCCGACATTGAAATTCAGGCGCGCGAAATGATGCGCATGAAGGACATGTTGAACGGTCTGCTGGCGAACGATACGGGTCAGACGGTGGAGAAGATCACCAGTGATACGGACCGTGACTACATCATCAGTGCCGCGGAAGCCGTGGAATACGGCCTCATCGACGAAGTCATTTCGCAGCGCCCCTAGGTGCCCATTTTTCGACCCCATTCCTCCTAGGATGGAGGCTGGGGTCGGAGGTAGACCGTGGCAAAATTTGGCGAAGGCAGTGACCTGATTAAGTGCAATTTCTGCGCGAAGGGTCAAAAGCAAGTCAAGAAACTCATCGCGGGACCCAGTGTCTACATCTGTGACGAGTGCATTGACCTGTGTAACGACATCATCGCCGACGAGTTTGGTGACCGTCCGGAATTCGTCCTCGACGATCTCCCCACGCCGCGGGATATCTCAAAGTTCCTCGACGAGTTTGTGGTCGGGCAGCACGACGCCAAGAAGATTCTCTCGGTCGCCGTCTACAACCACTACAAGCGAATCCAGGCCTCCCCACTGCACGACAACGACGTGGAGGTTGGCAAGTCCAACGTCCTCATGCTCGGGCCGACGGGATGCGGCAAGACCTTTCTCGCACAGACGTTGGCGCGCATGCTCAACGTGCCCTTCGCTATCGCCGATGCCACCGCGCTCACGGAAGCGGGCTACGTCGGTGAAGACGTTGAAAATATTCTCCTCAAGCTGCTCACGGCCGCCGACTACGACGTGAAGCGCGCCGAGCGCGGCATTATCTACATCGACGAAATCGACAAGATCGCCCGCAAGGCCGAAAACCCATCGATTACCCGCGACGTATCGGGCGAGGGCGTGCAGCAGGCCCTGCTCAAGATTCTCGAAGGTACCGTCGCGTCGGTGCCGCCACAGGGTGGTCGCAAGCACCCACATCAGGAGTTCATCTCGCTCGACACGTCGAACATCCTCTTCATCTGTGGAGGCGCCTTCGCCGGTCTCGAAGAGATAATCGAACGCCGACTGGGTAAAAAGTCGATGGGCTTCAACCAGCCCGTGCAGAGCAAGCGTCAGGGTGACACGGAGTTCTTCAAGCACGCGCTGCCCGAAGACCTCGTCAAGTTCGGCCTCATCCCTGAGTTCATTGGTCGCTTGCCCATTGTGGCGTCGGTCCAGCAGCTCGACCGCGCCATGTTGATCAACGTGTTGACCGAACCTCGCAACTCGCTGGTGAAGCAGTTCACGCAGGTGCTCGCCCTCGACGGCGTCCAATTGGAGATTGAGCCGGCAGCGCTCGAGGCAATTGCCGACCTCGCCCTCGAGCGCAAGACGGGTGCTCGCGGACTTCGCTCCATCTTGGAGCACGTCTTGCTCGAGCCCATGTACGACCTTCCCGGACGCTCCGACGTGGAGCGCTGCGTCATCACCGCCGACGCCGTCACCACGGGCACCGCCCCGGTCTACGAGTTGCGTAAGCCTCGCTCGCGTCGCGCCTCGTAGTGACCCGACCGACGAACCATCACGAAGCTCTGTCGTGGCTGGAGTCGCACGTCGACTTCGAACGCATCGCGCCGAATCGCTCCACGCCACCGTCCCTGGAGCAGGTCCGCGCGACCCTGGCCGCCCTCGCTGATCCCCACAAGGACTACCCGTCGATTCACCTCACTGGCACGAACGGCAAGGGTACGACCACCACGTTGACCAGTGCGCTCTTGGTCAACACGGGCCTGCGGGTCGGTACATTCACGAGCCCGGACCTCCACGCCATCAATGAGCGCATTGCCATTAGCGGCGAGCCCATTGACGACGACGACTTTTTTCAACTGCTGGGGCGGCTCTACGACGTGGAGCTGGCCACTGGCATTGCGCTCACACGCTTCGAACTCTTGACGGTGGCCGCCCTGCTGCACTTCTCCGACGAAGGCGTCGATGTGGCGGTCGTGGAAGTGGGCCTCGGCGGCACGTGGGACTCCACCAACGTTATTGATGGCGACGTGACGGTGTTGACCAACGTTGATCTCGACCACACGGCCGTGCTCGGACCTACGGTGGCCGACATCGCTCGCGACAAGGTCGGTATTTTCCGTGCGGAGGCCATCGCCGTTGTCGCGACGACGAACGCCATCGTGACTGAGATTGCTACCCAAAAGGCGACGGCGATCGGTGCCACCTTGTGGCAGATTGAGACCGACTTCGTACTCGAAGAAAACGACCTCGCCGTTGGCGGTCGCTCCCTCACGCTGCGCACGCCCTACGCCCACTACGAGGCCGTCGCGCTCTCGCTGCACGGGATTCATCAAGGCGTCAACGCGGCGACGGCCATCGTGACCGCCGAAGCGTTCCTGGGACGCGCGCTGGGCGACAATGTCGTGCGCGCCACGATGGCGAGCGCTCGGATGCCCGGTCGCATGGAGCTGTTGTCGCGGCACCCGATGATCGTGGTCGATGGCGCGCATAACCCGGCCGGCGTGCAGGCTCTCTGTGACGGCCTCGACGGGGCCTTCCACGTGACGGGGGAGCGCCGGTGCGTCCTCGGCATGCTGGGTGGTCGTGACGTCAACGACATGGTGGCACCACTGGCAGCCATGGGCTTCAGCGAATTTCACGTCGCAGCACCGGACTCGCCACGGGCGATGCCGGCAGCACTCGTCACCAAGGCCCTTCGTGACCTCGGTATGGTGGCCCACGAACATTCCTCCGTGGCCTTGGCCCTGGCGCACGCCCGAGAGCGGTCGAATGAAGATGACCTCATCGTCGCCTGTGGCAGTTTGTATCTCGTCGCACAGGTACGGGCCGAGGTGCTGGGCCTGGCCTCACACCACTAAGAGGGCTGGGCTAGGCTCGTAAGCCATGAACAGAACGCTCGTCCTCATTAAGCCAGACGCCGTTGCTCGTGGTCTCGTTGGTGAAATTTTGAGTCGCTTCGAGCGTCGCCAGATTGTCCCCGTGGCCATGGAACTGCGTACGCTCGACCGTGCCACCGCGGAACTGCACTACGCCGAACACGTCGGCAAGCCCTTTTATGAGCCCACTATCGCTTTTATGACTGGTGGACCCCTCGTCGCTCTAGTTCTCGAAGGTCCTGATGGGACCTGGGAAATTGTCCGTGGCATGATGGGCACAACAAATTCCGCGGCCGCCGCACCCGGCACCATTCGTGGTGACTTGGCCACCTTGATGAACCGCAACTTGATCCACGGCTCGGATTCGGCCGAGTCGGCGGCTCGTGAGATTGCGGTATTCTTTCCCTCCCTGGCGTAGGGCTGAAGATGGGGGTCACCGCGAGGGCGTAGCCTTTAGGGTGGCGAAGCGTGCCGGGGGCCGGACAGGGGTTGTGCATGGTTGAAAAAAGTAAGTTCTCACTGCTAGGTCGCGACATGGCGGTCGACCTTGGCACCGCCAACACCCTCGTCTACGTCCGCGGTCGCGGCATTGTTCTCAGTGAGCCTTCCGTGGTCGCGATGGACCTAAACGACGGCAAGGTGTACGCCGTTGGCGCTCAAGCGAAGCAGATGATTGGCCGCACCCCGAGCAACATTCGCGCCATCCGCCCGCTGAAGGACGGCGTCATTGCTGACTTCGAAATCTGCGAAAAGATGCTTCGCTACTTCATTCACCGCGTCCACCAGCGTCGCTTCGCCAAGCCCCGGATGATTATCTGCGTCCCTTCGGGCATCACTGGTGTGGAGCAGCGGGCCGTCATGGAAGCCGCCGAGTTTGCCGGCGCCCGCAAGGCCTACATCATTGAAGAGCCGATGGCTGCGGCCATTGGCGCGGGCCTGCCCATCAATGAACCAACCGGAAACATGGTCGTGGACATTGGTGGTGGCACCACGGAAGTCGCCGTCATCTCTCTCGGCGGTATCGTCAACTCCGAGTCGATTCGCGTCGGTGGCGACGAGCTCGACGAGGCCATCATTACCTTCGTGAAGAAGGAGTTCCAGTTGGCGCTCGGTGAGCGTACGGCGGAAGAAATCAAGATTCAAATGGGTTCGGCCTACCCCCTCGCCGAGGAGATGAAGGCCCAGATTCGCGGCCGCGACTTAGTGACCGGCCTGCCAAAGACCGTCGTGATCTCCACCGAGCAGATTCGCCAGGCTATTGAAGAGCCGGTGCAGGCCATCGTGGACGCCGTGAAGTCGACGCTGGACCGCACGCCACCGGAACTGAGTTCGGACCTCATGGAGCAGGGCATCGTGTTGACCGGCGGTGGCGCCTTGTTGAACGGCCTCGCCACTCGGTTGCAAGTGGAAACCAACATGCCCATCGTGGTCGCCGACGACCCATTGAACTGCGTGGCACTGGGTTCGGGGATGTGCCTCGAAAACCTCGAGGTCTTCGAACGCATGCTCAAGACCACCCCCTCGCGCTAAGCCGTGGCGCTGAGTCACTCCCGCCGCCGAGCGATCACGCTGTCGGCCCTGGCCGTCGTCACGGCCTACGGGCTCTATCAAGCTGGCGGTGTCGGAAACGGTATTCGCGGCCTCGCGGGAGGCATCCTGCGTCCTTTTAGTTGGACGGTAAATGCAGTGGCGACGCCTATCGGCCACCTCCTGGCCGGTGCCGTGAACTACTCCGACCTCGTGAGTCAGAACCAGCAACTGCGGGCGGAGCTCGGGAAGGCGCAGTTGGCCGCCAGCGTCAATGCCGGGGCGACGTCCACTCTGGCGGCGCTCGATGCCGTACTGCACTTGCCGTTCATTGGTTCCACGCCGAGCGTGGTCGCTCAAGTGGTTTCGGTGTCGCCGACGAACTTTGCGGCGACCGTCACGATTTCGAAGGGTGCCAGCGATGGCCTCCTCCCCGGGATGCCCGTGGTGGCCAATGGGGGAGTGGTCGGGCGCATCATTGCCACCACGAACCACGGCTCAACCGTCCGGCTCATCACCGACGCCAACTCCAGTCTCAACGTTACGTTTGGCAAGCAGGCCACCACGGTGCTGGTTGACGGCCGAGGTGTCAACGACGGGTTGGCCATGGGTGGCATTCCGGTCACCGCGCCACTAACGATTGGACAAGTGCTGCTGTCGAGTTCACTGTCGGGCAGCACCATGCCCGGCGGTCTCCCCGTAGCCAAAGTCACGTCGATTTCGGTCACCCCCGGATCGTCGACCTACGCAGCGACCGTGGCCCCCGTGGCCGATCTCAACCACCTCTCTTTCGTCGACGTGCTGCTGTGGGAGCCATCGACGTGAGTCGACTCATCGCCGTCGTGATTCTCATCACGGGATGTCTGGTGGCGCTGCAGATTGATGTGTTGTCGCACATTCGCCTGTTTGGCGTGGTGGTGATGGTCGTGTGGCTGTGGCCATTTTGCCTCGGGCTCCTCGGTGCCGGTCAGGTGGCCGTCGTCGCGGGGGTAATCAGTGGGCTGTGTTTTGACGCCCACGCCGCGACCACCTTTGGGCTCAATGCCGCCGTCGGTGCCGCCGTGGCCGCCGTTGGTCTTCGCCTCGAACGACAAGGCGTCGGTGATATTGACGGCGCGGCCTGGTGGACCGCCCCCGCGCTGTCGGCGTTGACAGGTGTCGCCGCGCCGCTCCTGTTCATTCTCGCTGGCGCCTTCACGTTGGACTTCTCATTGTGGCGAGGCTCGCTCGTACTGACAATGGTGGTGAATGCCGCGGCCTTTGCCGTCCTGGCGAGACCGCTGCTCCTGGCGAGCCGCACGTTGACGGGCCTCGCACCGGTGAGGCGCTGATGGCGAGTAGTTGGCGAAATCGACCGGCCGGGACGTGGTTTTCTCGGCTCTGGCGTCCCTGGAGTTCACTCAACCCATTCCGTCGCCCCGGAACGGCAATCAATCAGCCCAAGACCGTCGGTATTCGAGACCTGGTGTCGGCACCGGAAGAAATTGAGGCGAACGCCGATCGACGATGGTCAGTAGTCGGCGTGATTGTGGCGCTGCTGTTCGTCGGACTCGTCGTTCGACTCGTGCTCCTCCAAGTTATTGAGCACGGCACCGCCGTCGCCGCGGCGAACGGCAATGCGCTGCGTATCTCAACGCTGCCGGCCAATCGTGGCTACATTCTCGACCGACATGGCAACGCGCTCGTCACCAACGTCGACACGACGCAGATTCAACTGTCCCTCGTGCAAGCCACGCTGCACCCCGAGGTCATCGGAGCCCTCGCGCTGCTGACACACCAGACCGCGGGGCAGGTCTGGGCTGAAGCGAAGAACGTGCAGTACAACCCGTACCAACCGGCGCCAATCGTGACCAATGCCGATGCGTCAACGGTGAGCTTCATCAAACTGCACCCGGCGGAGTTCCCGGGCGTAGTCGTCCAGCCCATCGCCCAGCGCTCCTACCCCTACGGCGGCGATACGGCGTCACAAGTTCTCGGCTACGTGGGGCCCATCACCGGCCAGGAAATCGCGGCCAATCCGGGCGCGGGCTACCAGACCAACTCAATCTACGGAAAGACTGGAATCGAGGTCTACTACGAGCACTATCTTCGTGGTATCGACGGCCAGATCACCTTCCGCGTCAACGCGGCGGGGTCCATCCTGGGTACCACGAAGGCGGTTGCGCCGCGGATCGGCGACAGCGTCTCGCTCAATATCGACGCGGGCCTTCAGAAGGCCCTCGATGGCTACCTGGCGAAGGACATTCTGCGGGTGCGCCACACGGTTGACCCGATATCCGGGAAAATTCCGAAGGCCATCAACGGCGCCGCCATTGTGATGAGCCCGACCACTGGCGCGGTGTACGCGATGTCGTCCTTCCCGTCGTACAACCTGAATTCATTTGTCAGCGGACTGAGCCAGAAGACGTACAACGCGCTACTGGCTAACGGGTCCTTCACGAACTACCCGATTCAGGGCCTCTACACCCCGGGCTCAACGTTCAAGATGATCACCGCGACCACCCAGTTACAAACGGGCATCTTTAGTGCGTACCAAACCGTGAATGACACCGGTGCCTTCACGGTGCCTGGCTGCTTCGGCGGCAATCACGGGTGCGTGTTTCACGACGACAACGGTGAGCGAGCCGGCCTGATTTCGTTGCCATTGGCGCTCACCAAGTCGTCGGACTACTACTTCTATAACCTCGGCTACCTCTTCTGGGCTCACCAAAACCTGTACGGCACCGAGCCCATTCAGACGGTCGCGGCCAAATACGGCCTCGGGCAATACACCAACATCGACTTGCCCAATGAGGTGCAGGGCCGGGTGGACTCGCCGACGGTGCGTAAGGCCCTCCACGCGCAGGCCCCGAAGGCCTTTCCCAATGTGTCGTGGTACACCGGTGACAATGTCGAAATGGCCTTCGGACAGGGTTCCACGGCCGTCACGCCAATTGAAATGGCCTCGGCCTACGCCACGTTCGCCAACGGGGGGACGCGTTACCAGCCCGAAGTTGCCGCAGCGATTGTCTCTCCGCGCGGCCACGTCATCATCCGCTACGGTGCCCGCGTGCTGTCCCACGTCTCGCTGCCACCCGCCGTTAGGAACCCCATCATGGAGGGCCTGATCGGCGTGGTCAACAACCCAGCCGGTACCGCGTACTACCCCTTCCACCACTACGCGACCTTCAATATGAGCTCCTTCGTAGTGGCGGGCAAGACCGGTACGGCCTCCAACGCCTACGGCGAGGAGCCCAATTCGTGGTTTGTGTCATTCGCTCCGGTGTCGAATCCGAAATACGTGGTCATGTGCGTCATCGGACAGGGTGGCTACGGCGCCGACGCCGCCGCTCCCGTGGTCGCGCAGACCTACAACTACCTGGTCAAGCACCCCATTGCGCCCTTGGTGACGACCCCGAACGTGGGATCGAACGGCTTGCCCGTGACCACGACCACGACACCCGTTTCGTCACGGAAACACCACTAACGCGTCACCCGCCGACTAGCCTTAGGGATGTTGGGCGTTCCGCGACGTGTCGGGAACGCAAAAAGAACGCCGCTGGTGCCCGCACGGCACCGAGCGCTTAGAGGACACCCCGTGTTTCAAATCAGTGAGTACAGCACGAAGAACCGTTGCCTCACCGTTGACCTCGCCCTCCAACGCACCCAATCGAAGTACCGCGTCGACGGCATCAGCCGTCTCGACCGGCTAGTCGACGCCACCTTCGGTGTCGCACCCCACCAGCACGCAAGGAGACTCCGTCGTGAGCGACGCATCCAACAACACACCACCAACCGGTCCCCGAATTGGTGACACTCGTCCAGCCCCACAAGTAGGCGATACCCGCCCGAGCCCCGCTCTAAGTGGCGAGAGTCGACCCTCGAGTGGGGAGACCGCAGGTCGCTCCGGCAACGGGGGGCAGCAACGCCGACGCCGCGGAGGCCGCGGACGGGGGAGTGGAACCAGCAACGGCAATGGTGGTGGTAACGGGAGCGGTGGTGCGAACCAACGGCGCAGCACGCCGCGTCCCGCAGATTCACCCGTCGAGGCATCCGCACCGGCCTTTGCCGAAGAGGGAACGCGCGCGAAGCGCCCCCAGAAGCGTCGTGGTGCTGAGCGCTCCGATCGCTTGCAGGGTCGCTATCTCATGTGCGTGCACACGACGAAGGACGCCACCCACATCGCCACCCTCGAGGGACGGACGCTGGTCGAGTACACGGTCGCGAAGGCCGCTGACGAAACCAATCAGATCGACGGCAACATCTACGTGGGGCGCATCCAAAACGTCCTGCCCGGTATGGAATTGGCCTTCGTTGACATTGGCATCCCGAAGAATGCCGTTCTCTACCGAGGCGACATCACCTTCGACAGCGACGACGTCGAGACCGCCGGAGGTGGCGATCGCCGCATCGAGCAGATGATTCGCTCCGGACAGACCATTATCTGCCAGGTGACGAAGAACGCCATTGGCGCCAAGGGTGCCCGCTTGACGCAGGAAGTGTCGCTGCCCGGCCGTTTCGCCGTGCTGGTGCCAAACTCCAACACGGTCGGTATTTCGAAGCGTCTGCCCGACGGCGAACGTCGCCGCCTTCGCCGCATTATCGATGAAGTCAAGCCCGAGCGCCACGGCATCATTATCCGTACCGCCGCCGAGGGTGTTGCCGAGGCCGACTTGGCCCGCGACGTGACGTCGCTCTGCGCCAAGTGGGACGCCATCGAGGCCGAAGTCGCCAAGGCCAGCCACCCCCGTCTCGTTTACCGCGACCTCGACCTCGCGGTTCGAGTGCTGCGCGAAGAGCTCAACGATGACTACCGTGGCGTCTTGATCGACGACCTGGATCTCTACACCAAGGTCCGTGATTACGTCATGGCCGTCAATCCCGAGTTGGCGGACCGCATTGAGTACTTCGACCGATCGGCTGAGGATCTCCCGTTGTTCGAGAAGCACTTCGTGCACGAGCAGCTGCACCGCGCCCTCGATCGCAAGGTGTTCCTGCCCTCAGGTGGTTCGCTCATCATTGAGCGCACCGAGGCGTTGACGGTGGTCGACGTCAACACCGGTAAGAACGTTGGTACGACGAACCTCGAAGAAACCGTATTTCGTAACAACCTCGAGGCCGCTGAGGAAGTCGCTCGTCAGCTGCGGTTGCGCGACATTGGTGGCATTATCGTTATCGACTTCATCGACATGGAGACCAAGGCGCACCGTGAAGCGGTGGCCGGAGCGCTCCGCCAGGCGCTCAGCCGCGACAAGACGCGCACCCAAGTCTTCGACATTTCCGAGCTCGGTTTGGTTGAAATGACCCGTAAGCGAGTCAATGAAGGACTCCTCGAGTCCGTCTCCAAGGCTTGTGCGGTCTGTGACGGTCGAGGATTTGTCCTCGATACCGGCCTGTAGTTCGCTTTCCCCTCCACCCATCCACTAAGATAGAGACCCTATGTACGCCGTCATCCGTGTTGGTACTTCTCAAGAGCGCGTCACCGAGGGCCAGTTGGTCCGCGTTGACAAGCGCGCCGAAGAGCAAGGTGCCGTAATTGAATTCAAGCCAGTGTTGCTCGTGGACGGTGCCAATGTGCTCGCCGGCCCCGCGCTTGCTGGCGCCACCGTTACTGGCACCATCGTTGGTGTCGAGTCAGGCCCGAAGATTCGTGGTCTGACCTACAAGGCCAAGGCCATCCAGCGTCGTCGCTGGGGTCACAAGCAGTGGTACACGACCGTTGAGATCAACAAGATCTCGGCTAACTAAGGAGTAAGAGATGTCAAAGACAAAAGGTGGCGGTTCTACACGTAACGGTCGCGACTCTAATGCCCAGCGACTTGGCGTGAAGACGTTTGACGGCACCGCCGTCAAGACCGGCAGCATCATCATTCGTCAGCGCGGTACGCGCTTTCACCCGGGCCGCAACGTCGGCATCGGCCGTGACGACACCCTGTTCGCGCTTGCGCCGGGCAAGGTCAAGTTTGGCTTCCGCGGTGGCCGTCGTTTGGTCGACATCCTGACCGAAGAGTCAGTCAGCGCCTAGTTTCTCGCAGTTCACAACATTCCCCCGGGGCTTTCGCCCCGGGGGAATGTCGTTTAACGGCTGGTGTGCAGAACGCGCAGGAACTCCGTGTAGAGCACCTTCGGTGTGCCGCACCACGGTGAGGATTCCTCGACAGCGGCGGTAACCCCCGATGGAAAAGTCGAGTCATCGGAGACCACCGCGTAGACGATTTCGGCCTAATTGTCGATTTCACCCACACTCTCATCAGGAGATGCGAAGAGAGAGGGCGCCCGATAGTGCGCGACGATCGCAACTGTGTCACAGTGCAGGCAGACCACTGAAAGGGTTGCCATGAACACTCACTGTCGCACCTCCCGATTCATCGCCGCACTCAGCCTTGGCGTGAGCGCCATTGTTGTACTGCCAGGAAGCGCCGGGGCCGTGGTATCGACTACGCCAACGAACCCACTGGTGCTTTCAATTCCGCAACCTAAAGCCGCGTGGTCACTCGACCGGGTGCCGTGTGGCTCTCGCACCTGTGTGCAGCTCGATACGTCAACCAATCAGGGGACGACGTGGACGGCCGAACATCTTCCCACCTCCCTCGAGTCGTGGCTGTCGGCAGAGGCTTCATCCGGGTTCGCAGGAGACGTGCAGATGCACTTTTCGTCAGCACTCAACGGTTGGATCTACGGTGCTCGTCGTTCGGCAACCTCGACGACCAGTGAGCTCTGGGCCACCACCAATGGGGGCCATGCCTGGAGTCAGATAGCAACCACGGTCCGAGGTATGCGCTCGAGCGTTCTGGCCGTCGGCACCTACGGCAACGCGGTGTACGTCGTGGCGTGGCGTGATGGTCAGCACTTCGGACTCTGGCGCTCACCACTGATGACAACGCAGTGGACGCGAGTCGACACACCCGATCTTCCCGTCGCGGCCGGTGGTTCGATGATGGTGGGCTCGCTCACTGTGGTCAGCACGAATGGCTGGCTGACCATTGGCAATGATCGTGGCGTCACGGGCGCGGCCCGCCTGCGCACCTCGACTGAGTGGGTGGCCATGCGTCCGGCGTGCGCCACGGTGGGCAACTCCTACGCGGCACCGGTACCGGTGTCGGCATCAACGCTGCTGGCGATGTGCACCATTGGTGGCTTTGGCTCACACGTCGATGCGGGCACGCCCGCCTCGCTGGTACTCGGAACACAGTGGCTCTACCGGTCCACTGACGGTGGCCAACACTTTGTGCCGCTCCGCCTTACTGGGCGAAGCGCCCAGAATCAGTTGGTGGGCTCATCATTGGCGTACGGCGCACACCCTGCTGCGCTGTTCCTCACCCGGAGCGTGAATGGCGCAACGGGCGCCATCTTGCAACGCTCGACGACGATGGGCGCTTCGTGGGTGACGGTCGCTGCACAGTCCTCATCCTCATTGACACCACAGTTCACATCGCTCGTACTGGCCCAGAATTTTGGTGGCGTCATCGTGCAGACCAGTGGCTCCCACGCCACACTCTGGTTGACACGCGATGCCGGACAACACTGGTTTTCGGTCCTGGGCTAATCGCTTCGGGGCAACAAAAAACCCCCGGGGCGAGGCCCCGGGGGTTTTCGCATTGCGAAGGGAAATTAACCCTTGACGGACTTCTTGAAGGTTGAACCGATCGACACCTTCGGGGCACGCGACGCGGCGACCTCGATGGCCTCACCGGTCTGCGGGTTACGGGCGGTGCGGGCCTTACGGTCAACACGCTCGAACGAGAGGAAGCCGGACAACACGATCTTCTCGCCCTTGGAAACGTTCGTTACAACGACCTCTTCGAAAGCACGCAGAACGTCCTGCACTGCAGTCTTCGTTGCGCCACTTTCGGCAACAATTGCATCTACCAACTCGGCCTTGTTCACCGGTCGACTCCTTACTCTTTTATGAAACGGTCCGGGAGAGTTCCCAAGACCTGAGACATCTTTGCCGAGATTTCTTGGAATTAATGGCATTTCGCCGGCTTTTTTTGCCCCTCACTTCCGGCAAGGTGCTCTTTTCCCTGATGGGTCGCTATTAATTATCACCACCACCTCGGAACCCTCCCCGAAATCCTTGTAATTTCAGGGTTTCTGGCTCCCGTGGGGTTTCGTAGAATGGAGATATGTCCTCCTTCGTCGATTCCGCCCAACTCCATGCCAAGGCGGGTGACGGTGGTGCCGGCTGCGTCTCCTTCCGCCGTGAAGCCCACGTCGCCAAGGGTGGCCCCGACGGAGGTGACGGTGGTCGTGGCGGCAGTGTCTGGGTCGTGGCGGACCACAACCAGGCCTCGCTGCTGGGATTCCGCGACCACCCGTTTCGCCGCGCGACGGATGGTGAAAACGGTACCTCGAAGCGCCAGCACGGCAAGTCGGGTCAGGACATCACCGTGACGGTGCCGGTCGGCACCATGATCTACTCGCAAGACGGCGAACTCCTTGTCGACCTCGCGGGCCCTGGTGACCGCTGGTGCGCCGCCGAAGGTGGCCTCGGAGGGCAGGGCAACAACCGCTTCTTGTCTAATTCACGTCGCGCGCCGGCCTTTGCCGAGCAGGGCGAGTTTGGTGCGGAACACTGGTACAACCTAGAACTCAAGTTGCAGGCGGACGTGGCGCTCATCGGCTTTCCGAATGTGGGCAAGTCCACCTTGATTTCTCGGGTGTCGGCCGCTCGTCCCAAGATCGCCAACTATCCCTTCACCACCCTCGTGCCGAACCTCGGTGTGGTGCGAGTGGGTGCTCGTTCGGGTCGCCCCGCCGACGCCACCGAATACGTGATGGCCGACATTCCCGGTCTGATCGAAGGGGCCGCCGAAGGGCGCGGTCTGGGCCACGCCTTCCTTCGTCACGTGGAGCGGGCGCGGGTGCTGTGCGTCATGCTCGACCTGTCCTCCATTGCCCCAGTGCCACCGGACGAGCAGTTAGAAATTCTCCTGCGTGAGTTGGGTGACTATCAGGCCGACTTGCTGGACCGCCCGCGTCTAATTGTGGCCAGTAAGTCAGACGTGGCCCACTACGAAGCCGGTGGGTACCCCGAAATCTCGGCCATCACCGGTGAGGGTATCGATCAGCTCAATAACACCCTCGCGGGACTCGTTATTCAGGCTCGCGCCGACGAGTTGGCTCGACTGGAGCACGTCATCGTGGTCCACAAGCCTCTCCCCGACGAAATCCACGTCGACATGGTCGGCGAGCGTGCGTGGGAAGTCACCGGACGCCCCGCCCTGCGGGCGGTGCGCTTCCAGGACCTGACGAACGATGAGGCGTTGGCCGAAATCGTCAAGCGCCTGAAGGCCCTCGGTGTCGACCGACTGCTCAACCGTGCCGGGGCGCGTGACGGCGACGTCGTGACTATTGGACCACTTTCCTTCGAGTGGTGGCGTGACGAAGGTGGCGCTGGCTTGGACCGCGGTGAGCACCACCGAGCCACCCGTCGCGAGCGCCTCGCCCGACACGGTCGACTTGACCTCGACGGGTGGTCGGCGGACGAGAATGAGTAAACGCGTCGTCGTCAAGATCGGCTCGAGCTCCGTTACTCGAGCCGATGGGGGAGTCGATCTCAACGTGCTGGCATCCGTGGCGGCCGATGTGGCGGCGCTCCGAGAGCGCGCGATTGACGTCGTCGTGGTCACCTCCGGTGCCATTACCGCCGGCTGGGCCGAAGTGGGCAAGGGGGCGAAGCGTCCGAGTGACGCCAGCGTCCTACAGGCCGTGTCAGCGGTTGGCCAGCCACTCTTGATGGACGCGTGGCGGGTCGCCTTCGTGGCGCACGGCGTGAGTGTCGGCCAGGTCTTACTCGCCCCCTTGGACTTCTCGCACCGTGGTCAGTATCTCCACGCACGAGGCACCATTGAGGCCCTCGAGACGTTGGGCGTGGTGCCAATTGTCAACGAAAATGACGCCGTCGCCGACGAAGAAATCCGCTTCGGTGACAACGATCGCTTGGCGGCCCTCGTGGCCAATCTCATTGGTGCGACCGACCTCGTACTGCTCACCGACACGCCCGGTCTCCTGACCGCCGACCCTCGACTCGACCCGACGGCCTCGCTCATCGAGGAGGTGCACGCCATTGACGGTGAACTCGAAGCGCTCGCCGGCGCGAGCGGTTCGGCGGTGGGCTCGGGCGGCATGGCCTCGAAACTGGCCGCCGCTCGTATTGCGACGTGGTCGGGGGTGCGCACGGTCATCGCGGCCGCCCGAGAGGAGCGCCCCTTGGTGCGCGCCATGGACGACAACGTCGTCTTCGGGACAACGTTTCTGCCCCGATCCGAACGACTCTCGGCGCGCAAGGCATGGATTGCCTTTGCGGTGGCCTCGCGCGGACGCCTCGACGTCAACGAGGGGGCCGCGACGGCCCTCAGTCGCGACGGCCGCAGCCTGTTACGAGTTGGTGTGGTGTCGCACTCGGGTACGTTCCTCGAGGGAGATGCCGTTGACATCATGTGTGACGGTGTGCTGGTAGCGAAGGGACTCGTGCGGCTATCGGCCGAAGGGTTTGACGAGGGCGACGAGGTGGCGGTGCACCGTGACGATCTCGTGCTGTTTGCCGGGTAACGCAGAGGTCGCAGTGGTGTCCTACGCTGGTTCTATGCCTACGTTGATTGAACAGGGCGACGCCATCAAGGCCGCCGCCCCCGCTGTTGCCGCCGCGTCCAACGCTTCCCGGGTCGCGGTACTGCGAGATGTGGCACAGGCCCTTCGGGCGAATGAAGACGCACTCCTCGCCGCGAACGCACGCGACCTCGATGCCTATGTTGACCAGGGGGCCGGCCGCGACCGATTGACCTTGACCTCAGCGCGTATTGCCGGCATGGCTCAGGCCCTCGAGGAGATTGCCGACCAGCCTGATCCCCTCGGTGAGATTCTTGACGCTGACGTGCGCCCCAATGGCCTCCGTGTCGAAAAAATGCGCACGCCCCTGGGCGTCATCGGTGTGGTCTACGAGAATCGCCCGAATGTGACGTCGGACGTGGCGGGGCTGTGCGTGCGTAGTGGCAACGCCGCCTTCCTTCGTGGTTCGTCCTCGGCGCAGCGGTCCAACGAGGCTATCGTGGCCCTCTGGCGCGACGCGTTGGACCGGCACGGTCTGCCCTCCGCAGCGGTGACGTTGGTGGCGGATACGAGTCACGAGGCCGTGGTGTCGTTCATGCAACTTACCGACGTGCTGGACTGCCTCATTCCGCGTGGAGGTCCGAGTTTGATCGCTGCCATGCGCGAGCACGCCCGGGTGCCGTACGTCCTCGATGGTGACGGCAACTGCCACGTGTACGTCGACGCCGCCGCCAACCTCACCATGGCCGAGTCCATCGTGATCAACGCCAAAACCTCTCGTCCTGGCGTGTGCAACGCGGCCGAGACACTGCTCGTCCACGCCGACGTTGCCGGCCAGTTCCTGCCGCAACTGGCCTCGGCGATGCCCCAGGTGGCACTACGCGGCGACGCGGCGACCTGCGCCCTCGTTCCGTCGGCCTCGCTGGCAACGGAGGCCGACTACGAGCAGGAGTTTCTCGATCTCATTCTGGCCGTCAAGGTCGTCGCGTCCCTCGATGAGGCGATGGCGCACGTCGCCCGATTTGGTACCGGTCACTCGGAGGCCATCATCACCGACAACGAGGTCGCCGCGACGACCTGGGTGCAACGCGTGGACGCCGCCGCGGTCGTGGTTAATGCGTCGACGCGCTTCATCGACGGCGGTGAGCTGGGACTCGGTGGGGAAGTCGGTATCTCGACCCAGAAGTTGCACGCTCGTGGACCCATGGGCCTCAAGGCCCTGACCTCACTGAAGTGGGTCGTTCGTGGCGAGGGGCAGGTCCGATGAGCGCCCTCGATCCCCGAGAAGAGTTGGCCCAGCGCCTCGGCATTCCCGTACCGGCGCCCCGCTTCACGTCGCCCGGCGCCCTGAGCCTGGCCCTCGCGGAGCAGGACTACCTGAGCTCGTCCGCTATCTCGTCAGTCACGTACCTGGCCGACCGCCTGGCCAAGCCCATCCTCGTGGAGGGGCCCGCCGGTACCGGCAAGACGGCGCTCGCCAAGGCCGTGGCGCAGGCGTCGGGTGCGCGTCTCATTCGCCTGCAGTGCTACGAGGGGCTCGACGAGGGCAAGGCCCTGTACGAGTGGAATTACCGCAAGCAGTTACTGCGCATTCAGGCCAGTGGGCAGGGTGACGTCGACCAGTGGTCGGCGCTCGAGGCGGACATTTTCTCCGAGGAGTTTCTGCTGACCCGCCCGCTGCTCGAAGCGATTCGAGCTGACGAGCCCGTGGTCTTGCTGATTGACGAAATCGACCGTGTCGAATTGGAGACGGAGGCACTCTTGCTCGAGATTCTCTCCGAGTACCAGGTCTCTATTCCCGAAATGGGAACGGTGAAGGCGCGTCAGATTCCCATGGTCTTCTTGACGTCGAACAATACCCGGGAACTGTCGGAGGCGCTCAAGCGTCGATGCCTCTACCTCTATTTGGATTACCCCGACGTCCAGCGTGAGCGCGACATCATCGTTGCCCGCGTGCCCGGCATCACCACGGTGCTGGCAACCCACATCGCCGAGGTGGTGCATTCCCTCCGTCGAATGGAACTCAAGAAATCACCGTCAGTGTCGGAAACCTTGGACTGGGCGCGCACCCTCGTGCTGCTCGGTCGAGCGGAACTTGACGACGCCTTCGTCGTCGAGACGCTGCACTTGCTCTTGAAGTACCAAGCCGATATTGAGAAGGCGGCGCGCACGTTCGCCGCACCTGGTGCTTGACCTCCTGAGTGGCTTTGTCGCCGAGTTGCGAACGGTCGGCCTTCCGGTCTCCATGACCGAACACGTCGACGCGGCGCGAGCCCTCGAAGTCATTGACCTGGGGGACCGCACGACGTTGCAGCAGGCGCTGCGAGCCGTGTTGGTGAAGAACGGCGCCCACCTCGAGACCTTCGACCACACCTTTGCGCTGTACTTCGGTCACCGTTTCGCCCCACTGGACTCGGACGACGACGTCGAGACCATGCCGGCGACCTCGTCCCCGTCGCCCGCTCCACCATCGCCGTCGGCCAACGAGCTCGATACCGCCCTCCTTGAAGCGCTCGACGCCGGAGATCTCGGGGCCCTGCGAGCCAGCGCTTCCTTGGCCGTCGACCGGTACGCGGGGATTGAAAAGGGGCGTCCGGTCGGGGCGTCGTACTACCTCTACCGAACGATGCGCCACCTCAACATTGACGAGGTCGAACAACAGGTGGCCGAGCGCCGCCTGGGAGACGATGCAAGCCCCCTCGAGCAGCGACTCGCGGAGGATTACGCCGCCGAAGCGGTGGCGGCGTTCCGCGATGCGGTCGAGCAGGAGATTATTGACCGTCTGGTCGACGAGCGTGGTGTGGAGGCGATGGTGAAGGCCACCCGCGAGTCACTACCCGAGGATGTTGACGTCATGTTGGCCAACCGCGAGTCGCTCGAGGCCATTGAGGCGGTCCTGGCCCCGCTCGGGAAGAAACTGGCGGCTCGTCTCGCGCAGAAGCGTCGCCGACGTCGTCGGGGGCCGGTCGACATGCGTCGCACGATGCGTGAATCGTTGTCGACCGGTGGTGTGCCCCTCGACATTCGCTTCCGTCCACCCCGTCCGTCGAAGCCCGAGATTGTGGTCATTGCTGACATGTCGGGATCGGTCGCTTCCTTCGCTCGATTTACCTTGTTGTTGATGCACGCCCTCTCGAGTGAGTTCGCCAAAGTCCGCACCTTCGTCTTTGTCGATGGCGTCGATGAGGTGACGCACCTGTTCGACGAGGAGCGCGACCCCACGGTGGCGGCTGATCGTATTGCGAACGAAGCGGCGATGATTGCCGCCGACGGCCACTCCGACTACGGACGGGTCTTTCGAGCCTTTGCGGATCGGTACGCCGACGCAGTGCACCCACGATCAACACTGTTGATTCTCGGGGATGCCCGTTCGAACTATCACCCACCGGAGCCCGAGGTGTTCGCCGCCACGGCCCGACGGGCCCGACGGGTCTACTGGCTTAACCCCGAGCCCCAGGCCTACTGGCGCAGTGGTGACTCGGTGCTCGACGCCTACGCCGAAGCGTGTGACGAGGTACGCGAGTGCCGTACACTTCGTCAGCTCGAACAATTCGTGATGGGACTCTCCTGATGGCCATTGAACCACCCCCCGGCTTTCGCTCAAGCGGCGAGGCGCCCACGGGGACGCGCATCGTGCTTATCCGCCACGGCGAGGCCGACTGCAATGTTGCCGGCCGCGTCGGTGGGCCCGTGGGCTGCACCGGTTTGAGTGACCTGGGACGTCGACAGGCCGACGCCCTGCGCGCTCGTCTCGCGCACACGGGGGAGCTTGGCGATGTCGCCGCCCTCTACTCCTCAACATTGCCCCGCGCCATGGAGACGTTGGCCATCGTGGCCCCAGCACTGCCCGCGCTACCGCCACAGGCCGACTGTGATGTCTGTGAACTTCACCCTGGTGCGGCCGACGGCCTGACCTGGGACGCCATGATTGAGGCGTTCGGAGGCGTGGATTGGGACGAAGATCCCGAGCAGGTGTTCTCACCGGGCGGTGAGTCGTGGTCGGGGATGTCGCGTCGCGTCAAGGCCGCCCTCACGCGGCTCGGGGCGCGTCACGAGGGGCAGCGTATTGTGGTGGCGACCCACGGCGGGGTCATTGAACACGCCATGAAGTGGGTGCAGGGCTGTGACGATGGCGTTCGACTGCAACTCCGCACGGAACACTGCTCCATGATGGAGATAGAACTTACGGCCCGGGGGCCACAGCTCCTTCGCTACAACGACCGCGCACCCTTGCCCGCACGCTGAAGGAGCTCGGCAACGCGGAAGGCCATATCGAGACCCTGGCTGGCATTGAGGCGAGGGTCACAGATGCTGGTGTAGTTCGTGGTGAGGTCACTCTCAGTGAGATCGTGGCCGCCACCCAAGCACTCGGTGACGTCGGTACCGGAGAGCTCCACGTGGAGACCGCCGGGCCAGGTTCCGAGACTCCGGTGCACGCCGAAGAACTGCGTCACTTCGGACAAGATGTCGTCGAAGCGGCGGGTCTTGATGCCGCCGGCGGCCTTGAACGTGTTGCCGTGCATGGGATCGCAGGTCCAGAGCACCGACGCGCCGTCCTCATCCAACGCCTCGACCAGAGGGCCGAGGAGATCGGACACCTTGTCGTGACCCATACGGGAAATGAGCGTGAGTCGGCCGGGTACGTTGTCGGGGTTGAGAGTGGCAACGAGCGCCCGCAGGCCTTCCACCGTGGTCGAGGGACCAACTTTGAGGCCCAGAGGGTTTGATACTCCGCGGAGAAACTCCACGTGGGCGCCGTCGAGCTGGCGCGTCCGGTCGCCAATCCAGAGGAAGTGGGCGGAGCAGTCGTAGTAGTCCCCGGTGAGTGAGTCTTGACGCGTCAGGGCCTGCTCGTAGGGCAGGATGAGGGCCTCGTGTGAGGTGTAAAAATCGACACCCTGAAGGGCGTGGTCGTCGGCCATGTCGATGCCACAGCTCTTCATGAAGGTCATGGCCCGCTCGATGTCATCGGCCAGGAGCTCGTAGCGCTTTCCTTCGGGGGAGTTCGAGACAAACTCCTGATTCCAGGCGTGCACTCGCGTTAGCGAGGCGAAACCTCCGGTGGTGAAGGCCCGTAGGAGGTTCAGCGTCGCCACGCTCTGGTGGTAGGCCATGAGGAGGCGATCGGGATTCGGACGGCGGTCCTCTGGGGTGAACGCTTCACCGTTGACAATGTGTCCACGGAACGCATCGAGCCGGACGCCGTTCTGTTCCTCGAAATTGTCGGATCGGGGTTTGGCGAACTGCCCCGCGATGCGACCAATTTTGACCACTGGTACGCCACCGGCGTAGGTAAGGGCGACAGCCATCTGCAGAATGACCTTCAGTTTGTCGCGAATGAAGTCAGCGGACCCCTCGGCAAAGCTTTCGGCGCAATCACCCGCCTGCAGCAGAAATGCGTGACCGGCTGCCGCTTCGGCGAGGTGGTCGCGGAGGCGACGGGCCTCACCGGCGAAGACGAGTGGTGGCTTGGTTGCGAGCTCGGCCTCGACGCGGACGAGGTGCTCCTCATCGGGCCAACTCGGTGACTGGGCAATGGGGTGTGAACGCCAGGAATCGATGGTCCAGGGGGTGAAGGGCTCCATACGTCAAGCGTAGTGGTCTGGTCGTGTCCGGCAAAATCACCGTAAGGTGGGTGCATGGCCCGACCCCGCATTGGCCTCTTCGGAGGAACCTTTGACCCACCGCACGTCGGTCACCTCGCCGCGCTGCGCGCGGCGGCTGGCACGAACCGTTACGACGACATCATTGTTACCGTGGCGGGCGATCCGTATCAGAAGAGTGAGAACCGCGCCGTCCGCGACGCGGAACAGCGTCTCGAACTGGCCCGACTGGCCTTCGCGGACCTCCCGCTCGTGACGGTATCGGACCGCGAAGTGCGTCGAGCCGGACCGTCGTACACCATCGACACCGTTCGCGAGCTCCTCGTCGACGCCCTCAGCGTCGACGTTCTCGTCGGCGCCGACGCGGCAGCGTCGCTCGGTCAGTGGCACGAGGCCGAGGCCCTGCGTGATCTCGTCAAAATTGGCGTCTTCCCTCGCCCCGGTGGGCCCATTGTCTTTCCCGAGGGTTTCGTCTGTTACGAAATCGCCATGGCACCAGTCGATCTGTCGTCCACCGAAATCCGCTCTCGGCTCGACGCCGAGGGGATTGTTGAGGGCATGGTGCCGCCGGCAATTATGTCGCGCTTACGTGAGTTGGCGGAGTAGAGTACTGATTAATGGCCGTACGCGTGTTCGAACTCTCTGATGCAGCGCCCCAGGGGCAGCCAGTGGAAGCCGCACCTCTGCACCGCAGTGACGTGCGTCGTTCGCGCCAACGGGCCGCCCTCGTGAGTGTCGCCGCTTTGGCCATCCCCTTCATTGGTGTGGTCGCACTTCTGGGAGCGGGACACTGAGCGAGCTCGCGATGACCGGCGGCGACGTCCGCGGTCCCCAGTCATTCTTCGTCACCGCGGTGCTCGAAGCCGCGCTCCTCGGCGCCGACGAGAAGCTCGGTGGCGACACGGTGGTGCTCGATCTGCGTGAACTACAGGACACCTTTGACGCCATTGTGGTCACGTCCGGGCGAAACGACCGGCAGGTACGGGCGATTGCTGACGAAATTGAGTCTCAAGTCGAGCGCTCGCTCGATATCAAGCCGTCGCGGGTCGAAGGACTAACGACGGGTGAGTGGGTAGCGATTGACTACGGCGACGTCATTATTCACGTCTTTTTGGACGCGGCCCGCGAGTACTACGACCTTGAACACCTCTGGGGTGCCGCGCCCTCGTATCGGCCGCAGCTCCAGCGCTAACGCTGCACTAAGTAGCTGACGTCCGTCGGCGTGAGCACGGCGACCGTTCGCCCGTTTGGCAGGGTGGCGCTGTAGGGCTGCTGCGCCACGGTGAGGCGAACGCCCTTGGTAGCACCGGCCGCGTCGGCCGTCATCACAATCTGCGCCGCCGCACGCTGACGCCCCACGGGTGATAGCGACAAGAAGACCGACGACACGTCGACGTAGCCGACGCCATCGTGGAGCGTGGCTTGGTTAATCCGAACAACGGTGGGCACGTACGTGGCGATACCGTTCGACGCTTCGGCCGACGTCGGACCAGCGGTCATGACGTCGAGTACCTCGGCCAACGTGTGGGGTGTCGGGAGTAGACGGCGAAGTCCAACGAGCTGCCCTTGGGGATTGACGAAGTAAATAGTGCGCTCGGCGAACGTTACGGTCAGTTGATTGGTGAAGGGGATGGTGGGGTCGAGTAATCCGAAGGGAACGGTGGCCGGGGCAATACTGATCGGACGTGGGTTGGTTTTGACCAGGGTGCAACCGCTGAGCAGTACCGCAGCCGCAGCCACGATGGCGACACGGGTCCATTTCATGCGGACTCCTTTGCGAGGGGCAGTGTCAGCCGAAAGCGAGCACCACCACTCGGTGCCTCGAGGGCCTCAATGGAGCCACCGATGGCGCTCAAGTGCTCCCGAACGAGGGCGAGTCCAATACCGGTCCCCTGGACGGAACCGCGATCGTGGGCAGCCGATCCTCGATAGAAACGTTCAAAAATTGCGTCACGCTGGTCGACCGCGATGCCCGCACCGCTGTCGTCGATATCGAGCACGAAGGTGTCGCCGTCACGCTTCATAGCGATGTGCGTGATGCCATCGGCGTATTTCGTGGCGTTGTCAAATAAGTTGGCGATGACCCGTTCGAATCGCCGACGGTCGACGGTGATCAGCACCTCATCGAGACCCTCAGCGATGCTCAGTACGGGCTCACGACTATCGAGTCGACGCGTCGAGGCCGTGACGCACCGCTGCACGAGTTTGACGGCTCGGACGTCCTCGAGTGCGTAGTCCGCGGCGCCCGCATCAATGCGAGCCATCTCCAAGAGGTCTTCAACGAGGTTGCGGAAAATTGTGAGATCGGCCACCACAATGCCGAGGCTTTCTTGCCCAGCGGGGGAGAGGGACTCTTTTTCTCGCTCGAGCATCGACGCCGCCATCGCGAGCCCCGTGAGGGGGGAGCGCAACTCGTGCGTGACGTCGGAGGCAAATCGGGCGTCGCGT
>Ga0208740_1000146_pt1 | contig 26163 bp, 23 predicted proteins | sample CryBogCBE08Jun09_FD_184567 | JGI IMG/M metagenome (GOLD analysis project Ga0208740, IMG submission 184567) | Freshwater microbial communities from Crystal Bog, Wisconsin, USA - CBE08Jun09 (SPAdes) (version 2) | ecosystem: Environmental > Aquatic > Freshwater > Lake | place: Crystal Bog...
TTGGAAAAGAGGTATCGTTGTAACAAGTTTCCTGTGCTGTTGTTCTCTAAATGGAACTACGGAACCGAGGGTCGGGGGTTCGAATCCCTCCAGCCGCACGATTTAGAAACTCCATAAATGCCCTGGCGTACAAGTCTCAGTTCAACCGACAACTTAGGAGCACTTGGTCAATTTGTCTATCGGATATTGCTGACCGATGCGTGCCCAACGGGGCCATGAAACCACAGCTAACTATTTCGAAGTGCCTCGCCCTGATTCTCTTAGTGCAGAAAGAACCTGATTGAATTTAAGTCACCTGTTTTGGCGTTCAATTCCTGGACTGTCAGACTTCTGAAGTGATCATTTTTCGGAACGTCAAAGACGATATTCCCCCGAATGCTGAAAGTCGGGTTGATTGTCGGATTATAAAAGTTGTAGGACAGCGGCTCGTTTTCATTTGCATAACCAAGGTCCGCATCATCTGAGATGAAGGACCGACTTAAATTGTCGGTCGCAGTACCAGCCCCATCGAATTCTGCGGGAATATTGGAAATATTTGTTGCGGTCAATGACGCTAGACAAAAACTCTTGGTGGGCTTCATGACACCACCATTATTTTGGGTACCTATCGATGTAATCCCACACTTCCACGAGTTAAGCCGCACTGAAAATTGCCCAACTACCAGCCGGGGGCCCACCGATGGACTGGAGGCTCCCACTGTGTAAGGACTGGCCATGCTTAACACCGCGACGAGCGCACAAGTTGTCCCGAGTCGTTTCACACCACATTCTTAGCACTACATTTGCCCACATCTGTCAGTTGACCGAAGGTGAACAGTCCTTAGGGCGATACTTACGCAACTTGATGTCAACGAATTTCGGAGAACCCTTCAGCCGTAAATGATTTAGAACTGAAAGGCCATTGCCGTAGCTGCTTTGCGCTTGGACTATCTACGGAACCGACGATCGGGGTTTCGAATCCCCCCCCAGTCGAGCATTAGAAACTCCAAATATTACTTCGTATTTGAAATTCGGACCTCTTTAGGAAAAATTGAAGCTGCGGTTCAAAACTTACCCAGTTCGTTTTCTTTCATGCCGTCAGCGCTAATGGCGAAAGTTAGTTTGTGCCCCGAAACGAATAATCACCCGAAGTGCTCAGTTGATTCAGGTTATGTCCTGCTCCAACGTTGTCAGAACTTTGGTTTCCTCGGCATACATCTTTCGAAATGCGGCAGCTGTAGTTGATAGGGATAACCTTTCAGCGACAAATGACTTGACGTCGAGCATCGCAACGGTCTGAAAATAGGTCAAACTTGTAATTTGTTGATTCAGCGTTGCGTCTGGTGAGTTGGCGCAAGCCAATTCACGGCTGCCGAGTAGACCCAGAACGTTTGCAGCATTGATCTGAGCGGTGTGATTTGTGGTGCCGAGGACCCTGTAGAGGCTGGAGTAGTCAGCAATCCAGGTTTTCATTACCGGCCCTTTGCATCTTGCATACCAAGACGACCATGGACTCGCGCTAGCAACATCAACCGAGAGTGTTGCTGAAAGAACTGTCGTGAGACCGAGAGCTAACGAAACATTTACTATTTTTCTCATAGAAATCGGTTGTCCCACGACAGCGATGCTAGTTCGTCAGTCGCCTTCCGACGTTAGGCACCCCATCATTGGTTATGGTTCTTAAGACGGTCGACAAAGAAGCGTCTAAAGATCCCCCCGAGGTATGCCGAGGTGGGCCATCGGTGGACCAACCTTGTGACACCAGATACCCTCAGGTTCGCGAGCTCGGCTGCGATTGCCGGTCAATCCCAATCAATCGCTGAAGCGGGCGATTGATTGGGTCAATCTTTATTTTCTGATTAGGGCTGCTGTAACGAATCCACGGCGAATCACATTTGCCTCAACCAAGCCATTTCTCGACATGATTGATTGCCATGATTCCCCTGCCCCGTTCTCAATGGGGTTGCTTTGACTTTCAATATTCTCCGCTGTAACCAACATTTGAGATGAACGTTGAACGGGAACGTATTCAGTCCATTGAACTGGAACGTCGTGAAATCGTCCGTCACCGCCACGTAAGGGAATGATCGTTACTCGACCTATACCGCGGTAGCCACTAGCTAGGACGGAGACTATTGAGCCTCCCATTGGGCTGGGCTCTGAGTGCGTTTTCAGAATATTTCTTGTTATCGATTCAGGATGCTTGAACGATGATTCACCCAAGTAGTTGGCCATTACTTCATGTTCCCAATAGCTAAGACTGCCGTCATGGGTGACATCAACTTCCGATGGAAGCGTACGGTTCTCCTGGTAGAGCGGGGTTGCGAGCAGTGGGGCGAATCCAAAATATAGCGCTCTGAAGTATTCGGAATGGAACTTCAAAAAGAACTTTCGAGCCTCCGCCAGTTCCAAAAACTTAAATGAGTTGGGGGAGTCATCAAACTGTGTTTGGGTGAGGTGGGGAGATTGGATGAAATTCACTTTTCCCGACTTTGTGTAGGAAAACACGTCTCCAGGACCCTCTGAATTGTCATGGAGTAAATTCAACATTTCTTGTTGAGCGAGGGCTGTGAAAAGGAGTCGGTATTGAACTTCGTCGTTGCGATCGAGCGCCTGAAAAATAGCATCAAATTCTCGATTCGCCATGATGGTGAGATTGCTGTTTCCGGTGTTGGTGGCTTTTTGAGCTTTGCGTTCGACCTTCTTAATATGTCTATTGATTTTTCTTTCGCTGTCTGAACCAGACGCTTTTGACGGCTTTCGGCTGAAGGAAAGATTCGGAACGGACTCGTGCCCATAGACCAAGGTGGCAGCGGTTGAATATTCTGGAAAGGGTTGAGTGACAGAGGCGGTAAGTACTTGTGACTTCCGTACATCAACCCACTGACCTTGTGAATTTCGCTCTCGTACAGTCCAGTAAATCGTTATTGAGCCAAAGTACGTTTTTGAACCAATCCAATGGTGGAGGTATCGGGAAAGAACGAACGGATTTCCTTTCAGGGAACCGCTTTGTGCGAAGAGGGCAGATTTGGTATTACTCGTCGGTTCGGAAAATCCGTAGGTGGCGGACAGGTCCTGTAGCCGAGTGGGCGACATGTAGGGATCTAGTTTGAACTGAGGCACCGTCTGCATAAACAACTTTCGTGCCGTGCCCCAGACATGCAGATCGTTCAATGGTTTCATCTGCTGCCAGGCTTCTGAACTTTTGGCTTTCACGCGCACCTCAAGGTCAGCCAATTCTGCTGTGAGAGTACGAGCAGCTGGATTGATTTTCCCAAATACTAAAGAGATGAATCCTGCCGCCGGAAGTAAAAGAAGAAGGAGCAAGCCGCCGGCTTTGATTCCCGCAAAGGACAATCCAGCCGCAGCAACTATTGAACCCACTCGTGCCCAGCGCCATTTGGCGCGAGAGGACTTGCTTTCAGAAACTGAAGCTTCCAAATGGCGTAGTTGCGCAACGGTTTCAATGTTTGCTTTCTCATCGATCTTGGACGTGGTGACGAGTTCCTCAAAGAACGTGCTCACTGTTCGTGAGTGTGCGTCCTTGTAAAACGATCGGTATTCGCCAAGAGGACTGTTGATTACCTCAGTCATTGAAGAAGCGCCCTCGAGCAGCCGCCTTCATTTCTTCAGATGCCGTAAACGGAACTCGTGTGGTGTACTGCTCCCTTGCGGCAACAATCATTTTCGTTGGCCAGGAGAAAATATCCCGATTCCAAGTTGCGACGGTGTCGTTATATAGCGCTCGAGAGGCCGTGATTTCCTTTTGGAGATAGGAATTTTGGCGCATAGCTTCGGCGATATTGTCCTGAGATTTTAAATCAGGGTAGGCCTCAAACGCAACGTTGATTCCGGTGTACATTTTGTCCAGCGCAGCCGATGCTGCGTTGCGTGCCTCGTCACCCGATGGCCCTCGGCCACCCCGATACGCTGCAACCGATGTCATGACATCTCTATCAAGGTTCGTCGACTTCGAAACAAGATCATTTAGATTCTCTAGAATGACGACCCGCTGCTCCATGTAGTTATCAATCTGAGAAGCGGTGGATTGAACGTTTTGATCCAACTTTCGCAAGTACGAGCGAGCCTTTGCCTTCATCTGCATGAAGATCAGACCAGGAATGAGGCCGGCGATGCTTATTGCAGCCGCGGTGCCTGGCTTGCCGGTGGCCGCGAGTCCGATAGCAAAAGCGGCCACGATACCAATGACCCAAATGGCAGGCTCAAAGAGTTTGCCGCCAATGGTCAGTTCCACTGGCAATTGCTTTTGAATAACACTGACGTCGAGCCCTGCCGGGTTCTTTGGTCCGTTGAGTTCATCAATTGGATTTGGCATGGCTACTGATTCCTTTTAGCGTTTAGGTGACACCAAAAAGATAGCGTTTCGACACCAGGGAGAGTTTCATTCTCAGATTGCTACGACTTTCCCTTAGAGAATTGTGGACAGAGTCAATGTGGGCGGGAGCACTGACTGCCGTAATTTAGAGGTCCGACGTCATGCCACCACGACTGAACAATATTCCTTGTCGCTAAGGGGAATTGATGAATTTGGGCGCGTGCATTGCACTAAAAATAAATTTAATTGGGAACGAGGTGCAAGGCGAATACTGGATGGCCCATTTTTACTGGACAGTCGATGGAGTGAGGTAAAACCACGATTCTCAGTACTCTGTTTTTGCAATGTGGTTTATCGACTTCGTTTGATTGATTAGCCAACTGGTGAAATATCCGGTGAGGCTCGCTACCATCCCAAGCCCAAAAATGAAAAGTACCGCCGCTGCCAATCGCCCTTCATTTGTGACTGGAAATTTGTCTCCGTAACCAATAGTCGTCATAGTCACCAGTGCCCACCAGAGGGCATCGCTCGCGGTATGAATGTTGGAACCAATTGCAAATCGTTCGATGTTGAGTTCTGTTGCCGCCATGATTACTGTCATCAGCACTGACGTGAGGCCACAAATCCACGGAATTGACAAAACCATCGCATGCTTTGGGTGAGTGCCTGCTTGACGCAAGAGGATTACACCTCGAATTGCTCGTACAGGTCGGAAAAATGGAAACAAAACAATCAAAATTGCGAACCATTCACTGCGCAAAAATGCTCTGCGATCGGCGGCTAGCAAAAATTGAATTAGGTAGTCAAAGAGAAAAACTCCCCAGATTCCGTATTCAGCTATTGAGCACGAAATCGAAATGGTGCTTGGACAGGGGTAAGCGAAAATTGGATACACGTAAGCAAAGACGTAAACAAATGAAAGCGCAATAAGGGGCCACGCAGATTTTTGTTGCCAATTCTCAAGCTTCTTATTCATTAATTCAAAGACTACTGAAGCCTTGAATCTCATCCCGTTATTACAAACTGCCTCAATTTGATGTCGCCTTAGGTGCTCGCCGGTTGATTTTGCGCACTCTCGACGCATTGGGCGAATAACGGTGACCGGAAATGGTTTGGAAACGGATTTGAGGTAAGGGGATTCTCAAGAGATGCGAGGTGACTCACGTGACTAGCTCTTGATTGAAGAATGCGGACATGCTGTGCTAAAGATTTGGTATGGGATTTTCATTTCGAAAAAGTACGTCTATTGGACCCCTCAGGATTAATTTTTCCAAAAAGGGGATTGGAGCTTCCGTTGGTATTCCAGGGCTTCGTATTGGGAAGCAAGCCGGCAGAAGTGGGCTCTATCTGCGCGGTGGAAAAAATGGTGTGAACTTCCGCAAGAAAATTTGATGGACATGTCTGGAACAAGAAGACCAATAGTTAAGGCTCTTCACAGGACCGCCGAACTTCGCGAAGGTAGCCGAGCGCCGTGGTTCGAAACTGTTCAACTTGTTCTTGTAGGAATATTTGTGTTGATGAGCGTTTCCCGCTACATCAACCCGCTATCACACTCATTTTTGGTCACCAATAGAACCGCTTGTCTTTGGGTTTGTCAAACATATTTTTTCCTCGACGCTTGTCTAGTTCTGGTTTACGAATTGACAGGTGACACTTCGAAGAAGTCTCGCCGTGGTCGAGATGCGGTGATCGCCGCTTGGTGTTTGTTCGGGATTGACATGGCCCTGATCTTCCTAACATCTGTGAGATTTTTGCGGGCGCTGAAGCCAGTTCTGGTACTTCGGAGAATAGGCGCAGCCACCGAACACGCAACGCGATCAGGGCATTCGGTAAAGAATCGATGGTTGCTTGGGTACGGGTTAGCTCTAAAGAGGGTGTTGTCGCGATGGAAGTTCGCAATAACACTCTCCTATTCGTTCGCGCTCATTGTTTTGTCAACGGCGGCTTTGATATTGGAATCCGAGTCACACCTGTCGATTCCCAACGGAATTAAGAGCTACGCAGACGCTGTCTGGTACTGCATTGGGCAGATCACATTGACCGGATCGCAATTTGGGGTTTACTCATTTGCCGGTCGTGCATATTCAGTGCTGCTCCTATTTCTCGGACTCGGCATTGTTGGTCTCTTTAGCAAGAGCTTGGAACCGTTTGTGAAGAATGCGCTCTCATCAAAATACGAAAAGGATCATGAGGATCATGACTGACTCAGCGATTGAGGTGAAGATAAACCGACTCAAGATGCTTGATGCAATTCGAGATGGGAGTATCCAGCATCGCGTAGATCACACTGGAACAGAAGGGGCGCCAATCGTATACGCCCCTGGGGAGTACTTGGTTGCGGCGACGAAAAGTGGTTCCGTAACGGTGACTACTCGTGAAGGGCGATTCTTGAAGCACACCGACAATGACACAGGCTCGCTGTATGCGACAACAAAGAGATTGGTCTTTACTGGGAACCTTCACCCCTTCACTCTCGCAGCGAAAGACATTGGGTCAGTTGGATGGTCGGAGGGCTCTGATTTCATGTCAGTATCGAGCTTGTCGGGCGAACTCAGCTTTACTATGGGAATTAAATATGACGTTTGGGCCCCTCTTGGGCTGAGGATCGAGATGATTAGAGACCTTGCCCACGGAAAATACGACGAATTGCGTCGTCGACTTGAATTGGATTAGGTAACGATGTTTCAGCTCATCGGATACGGGATTGCAATTTGCCTAATGCTCCTGCCTTTTGTCGGCCTCTACTACACCTATGTGCCATTTCGTGTACTTTTTGGGCAGACTCTAGGGGTATACGCCTGGTTATTAGTTGTCCTGGTGGTCAGTTTCTACTGCGTAAGTGCGTTTCGCTTTCATACCAAGAAACGCGTCACGCAAGTGTCAGCGGAGAAGCTTCGTCAAACTCGCGAGGCAGAACTTGCAGCTGGCATTTCAACCTCGATTACCGAACAACAGATTTCTGAATCAAGTGGAGCTTCTGGAGGCTGGTCTTTCAACCCCCAATTCCTCCTCTACGCATTGATTCTAGAACTCCTGCTGCTTCTGGCTCACTTGATCACTAGAAAGTGATTTGACCAGATTTTCTGGAGACCATGAATAGATTGAGTTGGCCTCGAGGAGCCTCTCGCCGATAAGGGGTGATTTGCCCTTCATCGCAGATGCACGCAAAATGGACCCGCTATACGTGTGCTATGTTTGGGTTGTTTTTTGGCTCGAAGGAACCTTGTGGAATCAACTTCAACCAGAGTGATTGTCGGAACGCTGGCAGCCCTGCTCATGGTGTTTATCGCCTACTCGATTTTTCACCACTCACCGAAGCCCACTCCAGCCGTGTGTGCCATCGTCGTCGATCGCACCCCCTCAGCGGCCTCAACGGCCATAGAGGCTCAATACACAGAGTTGGCAGACGTCGCCATTCGAAACTGTGCATCTCGCAACGCCCCAGTGGCAGTCTGGCAGGTGTCGTCGAGCCCATCAGCGACATCGATTCTGGACAGGTTCACCTGGACGGTTCCGAATGGCGGCGGAAGCCAGCAATATCTCGCTCATTGGAAGAGTAAAGAGATTTCGCAATATACAATTGAGCTCAATAGCCAGCTCGGCGCCCCCGTGGTTGATGGAGCTGGCGGATCAGATATTGACGGAATAGTGAATCAGGCCATAAGTTCGCTCCAGCAAGCGAATGGGGCCACCAACGTAAAGCGTTATCTGGTTGTTCTTACTGACGGGATGCAGGAAACCTCTGATGTATCCGTCGAATCGCTCGGTTCATCAATTCTCTCATCGCCAACTGATCTGGTGAAGCAAACAATGGCTGTGTACCCAGCATTCGATCTACAGGGGGTCAACGCGTCTTTTTACGGAGTTGACGGTACTGAAATTGCTTCGAACGGCAAGCCGTTCCCGCACTGGTTTGAAAAGAAAATTCAGCAGTACTGGACGGACCTTTTTAGTTCCAATGGTGGTACTGTTTGCACCTATCAAGATAATCAGTCAAATTCAAATGTCCTGTGTGGGAGTTGACAAGCAATGAAGTGGAACTTTGAAAAAATAGTCGGCCTACACAGCACCAAAGAGGGCTCACAAACGCCACTCGCAAAATTTGAGAAAGCCTCATTCGCGCTTGGTAAAAAGTACGGACGTCGCAATATTGATGCAAACGATCTGCTCTCTCCAATTGTTGCTGCATGTGAGATTTCATTGCGCGCGCTCGAGGACTCTTCGAATGCCTTGATGACATTGAACCGTAAGACTCAAGACGAGAGGGAGCACAATCTTGACGACCTCAAAGCGCAGCGTGCAAGTTTGGTGACACCAGTTGGGGGCGCCCCAACGGCCTCGACCGATGATGCGCGCGTTGCCAGGGGGCTTAGTGAGGCCAAGCGGAATGACGACAAGACTCTTGGTTCAGAGCCGTGGGATCGACTGCAAGAGTATCGAATCAACAAGCGGCGTATGGAGGAGCAGCGCAATTGGGACGAAGTGATTCAGAGTTTCGACCAGCGGAAGCGGACAATCGAAACTGAAATTTCCACCACAAATTCGTCTATTGAGTCACTCGTAACCGAGGCTCACAACATTGAGGCGGAATATCGCGCCGCATTCATGAAGATCCAGAAAATCTATGAAATTTACTGGGAAAAGGTCAAGGAGGGCTTTGACGCGGGTCGATCGAAAGTATCGAACGCCAAGCGGTTCGGACTTACCAAGAAATCCGAAGAGAAGGCTAAGGCAAGGTTGCTAGAGCGAACATCGGTTTTGAAGCCAGATCGAAAGTTTCCATATGTCGAGGCATGGCCCTTAGCGAATTTACCGACCGATGGGAATCAGCGCTAACAACTGGTGCTGACTAAGGAGTCGTCCGTATGGCTATGTTTAGCCGCAAAATCAAAATCAAGAAGAGCGGTGCGCCCGACATAACTATGCCAGAATCAAGCATTGAGTCGGCGCCATTTGCTGACTATTTAAACCAGTTGCGTTTTGTTCATTTGCAAGAATCGATTGATCTCGCAAATGCTGAAAATGGAGTTGACCCTTCTGCGTGGCCAGATGGTCGAATAAATTTTGAACACGAAGCTGCAACAGCGAAGGGACATCAAATTGTTCGAGACAATCTCCAGCGCGAATTTCTGCGGAAGAGTGGAAGTGTCGGAAGTTTAGACAAAGCGGCCCGCGCTGTTGTTAGGCGTCACTCTGAATTGCAGGAGAGCAACAACGTTCTCACTGGGCTAAACGAGAGACTTCGCCGGGCTCGAAAAGCTATTGATGGGGATTCTGCGGAGGAGCACAAACTCTCTAATCTCCAGAATCCGAATTATCAGAACGTAAAAATATTAATTGTTGTCCTGTTCGTTCTTAGTGAATTACTTCTCACTGGAAATTTCATGGCAAATGGGGTGAGCATTAACCTTGGTTTACCGCCGACATTGAACAACGATCTTCCGTATATCGTCTCGGGCGGCATCCTTGTCTTGTTAGTTGCGATTCCGCACTATTTGGCAAAGGGACTAAAGATTATTGAATCGCACTCTGACGTGTCACTATCGACCGATGGCGAAGAAGCTGCGATTGCACCCAATGCATCAAAGCGAGATGTCACTGTGCTCAGGATTGGCATTGCAGTTCTCGGCGCACTGCTTATTGCTTTGATTCTGGCAATTACTTACTTTAGAACTCAAGCGGTTTTTCAGTGGTCACATTGGATCTGGTTCGTTTTGTTCTTTTGTATTCAGAGTGGTCTGTCGAGTTACTTCTTCGTAAGAGAGTGGATTGACTTTGGAGTCAAGTCCTCCGATGTTTATATTTTGGGGAAACAATGCAGGGTGGCCGGAAAACGTCGCGATAAGAGCCTGGACCGTTTGAACGCTGCAATTTTGGAATATAGAAAGGACGCGAGTCCTCTGTACGCCGAACTGCTGAGCCTTCCGCGGCAAGATTCCGCAATTATTGAGGCCTACAACGAAACAATTCTGCTGGGTCGTCACATCTTGACCGTACAGTTCCCAGAACTAGCCCCCTTTATCGATGGAGCACGGGTGCCGTACTTGGACTCATTTAGCGAAATCGACGACAAGCGAGGAACTGTCTACGAGCCGACGTCCAATTCAAATCGAACTTCAGAAAGCGATGACATTCGTGGTAGGCAATTCTGGATTAATAAACTTGCGGAACTTATCAAGTCTGCCGACAATTTAGATCAATCACTTGTCATGTTCGCATCAGACTTGGCGCTACGGGACTTGCGAGAATACCAGCGAACCATGCTTTCCCAGGATGTTCAAGAGCAATAACTGTCGGGCGTTTTGTGAGCGATTTCGGCGGTCAAGAAATTGGAAGGCAGTAATGAAAGCACAAGTTTATAAATTGGGTTGGCGACAGGGAATAGCTTTAGCTATTACCCTTCCATGCCTTACCTTTTGCCTGGGTGGACTCAATGCAGGTGCCGATGGCAACACCGGCAACACTGCAGTTGGAGGGGTCCACACCGGTCACTCAAATCAGACACTGACCCAAGCCCAAATCTTTGGTGATTTGCCTCCTTACCCTACCGGCACGGTAAATCTGCAAGCTGCAGCCTTATTTCAGGTGAACTCCTCAACAATCCTTCCTTCAGCTCGAGGCATCTTGTCAAATTTCGTGGGCGAAATGACCTCACTTGAGTCGTCCTCAGTTCTCAAAGTAGTTGGATACACCGATTGCACGGGTTCCACTTCCTGGAATGACAAATTATCGACCGCCCGTGCAAAGTCCGTTCGAGATTGGTTGTTAGCTAATGGAATGCGTGGCGACTCGATTTCATTTTTAGGAAAGGGTTCTGCGGACCCAGTGAACGGAAATTGTCACAGCATTTTGAACCGTCGCGTTGAAATCGATGTGATCAGCTGATGACTACCTTGTGGGCCTACGGTGCAGTTCAGCAACAGCGACTCCTGAGGTCTTCTGGGCAACTTCGCGGTCTAACACTCGTCGACCAGGCGAATCCGTCCAAGGAGATGCAGGCAGGACTCGCTCAGTCCGTAGTTGTCAGCAGTCTCAGTAAGGGCGGTTACTTTGTCTTTGAATGGGATGAGAGCCGGCGCGTAAAGCATAAGGTCGGCTTGTTTTAGCCCTGCTCTCGCAATTGCTGATGCTGCTGATCAACTGTTGAGCATCAGTTCAATTTGCTCCAACTGCTCTAAACGTTTATGAAGCGGTGGGTGGGTTGCAAATAAATTTGAAAATGACTGCCCTTTACGGTGCCCTAGAGCTGGAGCAAAAAAGAAAGCGTTGAACGACTCTGCCGAACGCAAGTCCTTCCGTGGAATCGAGCCAATTTCACCAGTGATCTTGGTGAGGGCGGAAGCAAGGGAGCGGGGGTCGCTAATGAGAATGGCCCCTGTTCTGTCGGCAAGAAGTTCGCGATATCTTGACACCGCGCGAATGAGGAGCAAGCTCACAACGTATAAAGCGATTGATGTCACGATAGAGGCACCTCGCGAGTCATTTCGACCTCTGCGTGAGCTTGACATTGAATTCCAAATGGAAGCCTGAGTTAATAGTCCGGCCAAAATGACCACAGAAGACGCAATCGCCATGACCGCTACATCTCTGTGTGCAATGTGAGCAATTTCGTGGGACAGCACCGCATAGAGCTCATCATCGTCGATGCGATCCTGTAGTCCGCGGGTAACGATAATGACGGAGTGTCGAGAATTCCTCCCAGCGGCAAAAGCGTTGGGCATGTCAGTGTCGGCAATTGCCAGTCGTGGTTTGGGCATCGCCGCAAGTTCGCAAAGCCGGTCAACCATCAAGTGAAGCTCAGGAGCATCGCTTCGACTGACCTCGGTCGCACCAATGCCAAACATTGCAATTCTGTCCGAGTACCAATACTGCAGAAACAGAATGATGAACTCGATGACTGCAGCGAGAATAATCCCGGCACCAGTCAACAAAAGCAGTAAAAACCCGATTAGCCAAATTCCTATGAGGCACAGATACGTAAAGGCCATTCGGAGCCTTAGCTCATTGTCGGGTGCAATGTTTCTGGCGTACGACATCACTACTTCCTTCGAGTTTGTACTGCATTACTCCGACTAGTAAACGAGACTAGAACCTACGAAACACTCATGATTCTACGTCGCACTTTCAAGGCTCTGGCTAATCCAAAGGAGAGTGGCTGCCTGTTATTTCAAGCCTATTGTCGTCAGATCCCTGTTGAATTTGTTGACATTTCCTGCAAGGCGTGTCGACGCAGTCACGAAATTCGTCGCACTTAGGTTGTCTGCGACCGTCAAAAATCCTGTCCAAGCCCACGCGTTCCCATTCACAGCAATAGAGAAAATGTCCGAATTGATGGTCGTATTGAAAGACGTTTCGAATGTGGCCAAGTAGACACAGTCTCGACTGTAAGCAATGAAACCTGCTTCAGCGTTTGTCGTGTTATTTGAATTGACAGCCGCTTGAACTTTGTTGAAGTCAGCCTGGAGTGCTTTCCAGGCGTTCAAGAGATGAGTTGTATTTGAACTTGCTCCCGCCGGCATCACATTCAGCTCCGGCAGGACTATTGAGGCTGTGCAAACGAATGCAGCGGTCAGTGGACGAATGAAACGCTTCATATGGATTCCTTTTCAACATTGCTATGTTTAGTCTACGTTCGTAGACGACTTGCATCTATGTCAAATCCTGAAATGACTAGGTTTCGCTTCCGAGAAACAAGGGCCAACCCCCACCTCCCAAATGCTGGTTACCTTCTGATTTATGATTGCCTCTATGTCAATCGAGAATGTGCTTGAAACTCCGCAGGTGTTGGAAGAGAAGCGCCGCAATCGAGTGTGGTCTTGGATTACCAAGTCGATTCTGCCTATTCTGATCCTTATTGGCTGGACCGCCTTAGCGAAATCGTCCTGGGTCCCGTCGCTGACGATGCCCAGTCCCTGGGGGACGGTTCTTGAATTGAAGTCCATGTTCGGCAACCAGAACTTGGCCTCAAATATTGGTGTCTCGTTGACCCGAGCAGTGGTCGGTCTCTTGTTCGGCGGGGCTTTTGGATTCGTGGTGGGGCTCTTCTCGGGCCTCACCAAAATCGGCGAAGAACTCTTTGACGCAACATTGCAGGCGCTGCGCGCAATTCCCTTTATTGCGCTCATTCCACTCTTCATCCTGTGGTTCGGCATTGGCGAAACCCCCAAAATCCTGGTGGTCGCACTCGCCTCATACTTCCCGATGTACATCAATACCGCTGGTGGCGTCCGCAACGTCGACCGCAAGGTCGTCGAGGCGGCGAAGACCTTCGGCGTGGAGCGTCTGGCACTCTTGCGCCAGGTAATCTTGCCGCTCGCCTTGCCGCAGATCCTGACGGGTTTGAGCCTGTCGATGGTCGTGTCGATTCTGGCGCTCGTGGCCGGTGAGACTATTTCGTCCCAGAACGGCATTGGCTATCTGCTCTTGAACTCGCAGGCCTATCAGCGCAACTACGAAGTCTTCGCGTGCGTCGTCTTGTACGCCATCATGGGACTTGGTGCGGCCGCCATCGTGAAGCTGCTCGAGCGACTGTGCCTGAAGTGGCGCGAAGGAGTAGCGGTCCGATGACAACATCCGACACCACTGACGTTCTCGTTCGGTCGCTCTCGAAGTCTTTTGGACCTCGTCGCGTCTTGAGCGACATCAACTTAGAACTCCGGCGGGGCGAGTTTGTGGCCCTCGTGGGCGCCAGCGGCAGTGGCAAGACGACCCTACTGCGCATGCTCGGAGGCCTATCAGCAGCAGACGAAGGGGATATCAAGGTTCCCCAACGCCGCACCTTTGTCTTTCAAGAACCACGACTGGTGCAGTCCTCACGCGTGTGGCGCAACGTCGTCCTCGGTCTCTCCGGTGACGCGGGGAGCAAGGACGTTGCCTACAACATGCTGGCGGAAGTGGGTCTGGCCGGACACGAGAATGACTGGCCCGCTACGTTGTCGGGTGGCGAGGCGCAGCGCGTGGCGATCGCTCGCGCCTTAGTGCGTCGCCCCCAGCTGCTCTTGCTCGACGAACCCTTCGGCGCACTCGACGCGCTCACGCGCTTGACCATGCACGCGCTGCTGGCGAAGTTGTGCTCGGTCTACGCGCCAACCACGTTGCTGGTCACTCACGACGTGGATGAGGCGCTCTTTCTGGCCGACCGCGTCTTTGTGCTGCGCGACGGGGCAATTGCCCAGGAACTGGTGGTTTCGACCCCTCGTCCGCGCTCACTGCGTCAGGAGAACTCGGCCATGCGTGCCGATCTCCTGTCACACCTCGGTGTCACGGCTGACGTGCTCGACGGGTCACTCGGCTCCGCATAGTTTTCCCGTTTTTATCTAGTTTCCTGATGAATACCCACCTTGGACGGGGGGCGGTCGTAGGGTGGAAGAGCAGTTCTTACTCATTAGGGGGAAATATGAAAAACGTTTGGCGCAACGCCAAATTCGCGAGTGCCGCTCTGGTGCTGACGCTCGGCACCGTAAGTGTTGTCGATGCATCGGCCAGTGCCGCCTCAAAGGCCACAACCACGTGCTACCAGACCGACGCAACGCAGTACAACGCGTTGGCGAACGGCAGTATCAAGATGGTGTCGGGAGCAACCTGCCCCGCCGGCTACACGCTCAAAAAGTACGTAGACGTCTCCGGCAGCACCTTGAACATCGCTGACCAGCAGGGCTTCTACCAACTGTTCTGGTACGCCGGTATCCAGGCGGGCGTGATCAACCCCGCCAAGCTCGGCTTCAACGTGCACTTCGACGAGTTGGCCGGACCGGCCATTGTGTCGGCCGTGCTCAACGGCGCTGACGACTTCACCCCCGTGGTGAGCGGTCTGACTTGGGCGGAAGCGCTCGACGCCGGTCAGCAGCTTCAGGCCGTCGGTGTGAACCAGTTGGTGAACCCACAGAACTACTGGCAGGTCATCGTCTCACCACAGGCCTACGCCGCGGGTTTGAAGACCCCCGCCAAGTTGGCCGGCAAGAAGATTGCCTTCGTTGGTGGTCAGGACTCGCAGTACGTGGTTGACCGCCTCTTGGTCAAGGCTCACCTGCCCGCGAACGACTACACCTTTGTCAACCTGCCCGAGTCAAGCGACATCGGCGCAGTGCTGACCGGTGCCGTTGACGCCATTGTCGTGAGCCCCATCACAGCCGCTGAGGCGGTGGCCCACGGTGGCAAGGTCATTGCGACCGCGTCCGGCATCTTGAGCGGGTTCGACCCCATCTTGATGACGCCAGCCGCCGCCAACGACTCGAAGAAGATGGCCATGTTGGCTGCCTACCTCTACGACGAGGCCCAGATTGACCGTTGGATCTTGAAGAACCCCAGCGCATTCACGCCGGTGATCTTCCAGACCTACTTCGCACCACAGCCTTCGTTGAACAACGCGTTGGGTCAGGGCCTGGCTGCCGTGCTCTACCAGACCAGTGTGAACGACTTCATCCCCTTCTCCAAGAAGGTCATGACGCAGCTCGATGCTGAGATGGCACAGCTGCACACCGACGGTGTGTTGCTGAACAGCCCACGCATTGACGCCAACGTCAACCTGGCGCTGGCACCCGAGCTCAAGGCCTTGGCCGCGCTCGTCACTGCTCCATAAGTAGCACCGCCGCACTTCAGGTGCTATAGCGAGAGACTGCCCCTGGTCACTTCGGTGGCCAGGGGCAGTGTTCGTCGGTGGAGGAAAGAAGCTACGCCTGTGGTCACGTCTTAAATGGTGCCGCGGGAGAGGCCGTCGAGCACAACGACGGCGCGCTGGCGCACGTCGTCGAGATCGGCGAGGCGGCGCATCCCCTGCATCTGCTGGGCCATGCGGTGGTTCGTTGAAAACGCCGCTTCGTGGCGCGCCAGGAAGTCCCAGTGCAGCGTGGTGAAGGGGCAGGCCGTGTCGCCGGTGCGCAGCTTGGGGTTGTAGGGGCAGTCCTTGCAGTAGTTACTCATGCGATCGATGTAGGCGCCACCGGCCGCGTACGGCTTGGTCATCATGGCACCGCCATCGGCGTGGACACCCATGCCGATGACGTTGGGCACCATCACCCATTCAGCGGCGTCAATGAAACGTCGGCGCATCCACGCCAAGAACTCCTGGGGTGAGACACCGGCAACGAGGGCGAGATTGCTCAACACCATCAGACGGGGGATGTGGTGCACCCAGGCGCGTTGATCAATGTCCGAAACTATTGATGACAGACAGTTCATCTTGGTGGCGCTGGCGTCATCAAAGAGGGGAAGGAGAGGGGTGGTCGCACCAAGTCCGTTGCGCTCCTGGTAGTCCGGACCTTGCCACCAGTACATCGCGTTGACGTACTCGCGCCAGCCAATGATTTGGCGCACGAAGCCCTCGGCCGAGGCAATCGGCACGTCACCGTGGGCGAAGCGTTCGAGGGCGGCGTCGAGCACCTCTTGGGGGTGCAGGAGGCCGTTATTGAGATACGGACTCAGCAGTGAGTGGTGCAGCGACCAACTCGAGGTCACCATGGCGTCTTCGTAGGGGCCAAAGGTGGCGAAGTGGTGAATGAGAAAGTACGTCAGTTGGGCCAGCGCCCCCTCACGCGTCGTGGCCCACGCACCCGAGGGGGTGTGCTCCAATTCGAGTGCAACGGCGTCGTCAATATCGTCTCGGAGAAACGTCAGGGGCTCGGGCCAGACATAGTTCTTGGGTGGCGCGAGACGGTTTTCTTTGTCGAAGTTCCAGGCGCCACCAACGGGCCCTTCAGGTGTCATGAGGACGTTGAGGCGCACCCGTTGGAGTCGATAGAAGTTTTCCATGACGTGGGATTTCTGGGCGCCCGCCCACTCTTCAAAGACGTGGCGAGGAGTCAAGAAGAAGTCGTTGGGCCGCATCTCATCCACGAGGCCAGCGAGTCGATCGCGCTGGCGAAACGAGGAGGGTTCACAGGCGATCAGGGGGACATCGGGGTAGCGCTCTTTGACGGAGCGTAGACCGTGCGCCGTCGAGGGTGCTCGTTCGAAGAGCACGGTGAATCCGCGCTCACGGAGTCGTTGGGCAAAGTGTCGCGCGCTCGATCGATAGAAGTAGAGGCGTTCGGGGTGCCAGGGAGTGGCCGACAGCATGGCCTCGTTTTCAATCATCACCACAATGTCGTCGGCTGGAATGGCATCGGCGAGGGCGCCGTAGCGCTCGTGGAGTTGGTCGAAGGCGACGTAGCGAAGCGAACGGGCCACTAGCGGCGACAGGCCTTGGAGCAGTACTTCACGTTCTCCCATTCGGCCGCCCACTTCTTGCGCCACTCAAACGGGCGTTGGCAACGCACGCAGATCTTTGGCGCGAAGCCATTCTTGGTTCGAGGCTGGAATGCCATGGTCGCACCCTACCGGTGCGACCATGGCGACAACTGCCTAGTTGGCCTGGCTGACCGTTGACATGTTGAAGTCGCGAAAGACCACGGCCGGTGCGGCCGTGTGCTGGAACTCTTCGAGCTCACGGGTCGCCGTGACTTCGGTGGCGCCCACGGCGGCAATGCGGCTGAGGAGATCAACGGGGGACTCGTTCCAGCGGAAGTTGTTCACCGCGCCGATGACTTCACCATCGCGAATCTCGTAGACCCCATCGCGGGTGAGTCCCGTCAAGAGGTAGGTGGTCGGGTCAACGGTGCGGATGTACCAGAAGGTCGTGATCAGCAGTCCCTTGTCGACACCGGCGACCAACGAGTTCAAGTCGCCACTGGCGCCAGGCAGTTTGGTGATCATGTTGTCCCCGACGGGAGAAAAGTCCAGTCCGGTACGCGCACTCGAGGCGCGCGAGGTAATCAGGCTGTCGAGATGCCCGCGGTTCACCAAATCAAATCGGGGCAGGCTCACCCCGTTGTCAAAGACAGACGTGAATTGATTGCTTTCGGTTGCCACCACAAAGGGCGAGGTTTCGAGCCCGGGGTAGGTCGGGTCGCTGAAGAGATTCACCGGCATCGATGCCAAGAGTTCACCCACCCGCGTGGTGCCCGGTGCGCCCTTCTGGGCGAAGACGGAACGGCCTTCAAAAGCGTCGCGACCAGACGAGGTCCACAAGATGTAGGCCATGAGGTCAGCCATGGCCCCCGATGGGACGACAGTGGTGTAGCGACCGGGCTCGTAGGCACTCGTGCGCTCCTGCCACGCGAGGCGCTGGCGGATGTTGGCGTCAATGTCGGCCATGGAGATAGTGGTGAAGTCGCGGGTGGGGCGACCCTCCCAGGTCGATCGGGTGCGGTTGTGGGACTTGGCCGTCATCTCAACCCGACCAGAGGGCTGGTCGTGGCGGAGGCGCAGCCCGCCCTTGGAACCCACCCACGTTGACTGGTGGGTGTGTTCGGCGTAGCCAAAGAGTTCAATCTGGTCGGCGTGGGACTGACGAAAGGACTCACCAAGAGCCGGCGCAAACGACGAGAAGACCTCGGGGCCGGTGGCCTGGTGGGCACCGTGCCAGTCACCGTAGGTCGTGTCGGTGAGCAACTCGACGGCATCATCGGACTTGCCGGCGGCGCGCGCCACATCGGCCGCGGCCGCGGCAATGGCCGCATACTGACTCGGGTCGACATCAGAGAACGTCAATGATCCGGTCGCCAGACCGCCGTCGACCTCGACGAAGGCAATGACGGTGACGTGCTGCTCGGCGATGACGCCATTGGTGGTCAAGGTACTCGAGGCCCACCGCAGGTTGGCCTGCGTCTTGTACTGCACGATGACGACGCAGTCGTGGTAATCAGCGGCCGCGGTGATGCGCTCGATGAGTTCTGTTGGTGTGATCATTTTCCTGCCTCGGCAACCGTGCTCAAGATGTTTACTTTTTCGAAGAGTGCGGCGGGGCAGCCGTGGCTCACGGCCGCGACCTGACCGGGTTGGGCCTTGCCGCAGTTAAAGGCGCCGCCGAGGACGTAGGTGGATGGTCCACCCACTAGCTTCATGGAGTTCCAGAACTCGGTGGTCATGGCCTGGTAGGCGAGGTCCTTGACCTGCCCAACGATTGTGCCGTTCTTAATGCGATGGAACTGCTGGCCGGTGAACTGGAAGTTGTAGCGCTGCATGTCGATGGACCAGGACTTGTCGCCCTTGATCATGATGCCGTCTTCGACGCTGGCGATCATCGTCTCGAAGTCCGGACCGTTGGGGTCGGGCTGCAGTGAGACATTGGGCATGCGCTGAATCGGTACGTGGCTCGGTGCGTCCGCGAAGGCGCAGCCATTGGAACGCTCGCGCCCGCCGCGGGCCGCGATGCGGCGGTCGAGTTGGTATCCGACGAGGATGCCGTCTTTGATGATGTCCCAACTCTGCGCGGCGACGCCTTCGTCGTCGTAGCCGGTGGTGGACAGACCGTGCGGCGTAATACGGTCACCGGTGACGTTCATCAGCGGTGAACCGTACTGCAGACGGTTCAAATTGTCCACGGTGGCAAACGACGTACCGGCGTAGTTGGCCTCGTAGCCCAAGGCGCGGTCCAGCTCGGTGGCGTGACCGATGGACTCGTGAATGGTGAGCCACAAGTTGCTGGGGTGAATCAAGAGGTCGTAGCGACCGGCCTCAATGGACGGGGCCAGTACCTTCTCGGCGAGGAGTGAGGGCAGCTCGGCGATTTCCGCATCCCAGTTCCAGATGTCGTTGCCCATCCACTCCCAGCCGTAGCCGGCAGGTTGAGCCAGAGTTCGCAGACTCTCGAAGCCCGAGCCGCTCACGTGGAACGCCTCGATCTCGCTATCCATCCGCACGCGCTGTTGGGTGGTGGAGGTGCCGTAGGAGTCGGCGTAGTGCTTCTGCTCCTTAACGAACTTCGTGTGGGCCGCGGTGAACTTCACGGTCTCGGACTTGAGCAGGGTGGCGCTCAGGTCGGCGAGACGGGCAATCTTGTCGCTCGCCGACACGCTGAAGGGGTCAATCTCGTACTCGCTCACCCACGTCTTGGCGGCGTAGACCGGCTCCGGGGCTACGACAATCTCTTCAGTGGAGAGAGGCCCACTGGTGCGAGCGAGGGCTACGGCAACGTGGGCAAGCTCGATGGCCTTCGCCACACTGATCTCCGGCGAGGAAGCGAAGCCCCACGCACCATTAACAATGACGCGCACGCCAATGCCCGAGAGACTGTCGTCGGTCTGTGTCTCGGGCGTGGTGTCGCGAAGGTCCAGGATGCCGGTGCGCACGCGCTCAATACGAATGTCAACGTGCGAGGCACCGAGTGAGAGCCCCGTGTCAATCGCGGCCTGCGAGACAGCGTCGAGGGGGAGGGCGAGGAAATCGGCGTCAACGGAAGCGGTCATATTTTCACCTTAGTGACCTCGCCAGCTTCTGTACAGGGAGGTTGACGTTTTGGCTTCGGTGCGAGGTGTAGTAGGCATGGGGCACCGCAGTACGACAAAAAGGATCAGCATGAACGCCCTACGACACGAAGTAGCGGCATTTTTTGCTGCCACTCACTCCCGCAGTACTCGCTCGCGCACCACGGCGCTCGTGGTCGGGGCGCTGGCCTTGGTCAGCGTTGCGGCACCCGCCAGTGCAGCACCCGCAAAGCAGTCTGCTTTGGTGATCACCAATGCGGTGCACAGCGCCTACACCACCGGCCACATCACCGTTGACACCCGGGGCGGATCAGGCACCGGCGCTGTGCGCTTCACGGCCACCGGTACGGGGTGCACCATCAATGCGGTGACGGGTGTCTTGCGCGATGCCACCGCCGGAACGTGTGTGGTCAAGGCGACTAAGGCCGCCAGCGGACATTTCGGATCGACGAGTTCCGCCAGCGTGAGATTCACGTTCAGCGTTGAGGTCTTCGTCGAGAACGCGACGAATCAGTTCCCCGACCGTGCCGCACTCGTAACGAGCGACTGGGCCGCCACTGGCTTTACCGGCCTCGGTCCCGTTGACGACTCCGTCAATGGCCGCTCATGGTTTATCAACCACTGGTACTCGCCAACCGACCGCTGGCTCTACTGCTACGTGACGCCGGGCGCGCAGGTCACCATGACCTGGCACATCACTGGCTCACAGGGTCAGCCCCTCACGCAGACCTCTGTCACCCTGGAAACCCAGTTCGCCCCGGGCACCAACAATGGCAAGGGCGGCAAGGACGCTACCTTTACCGCAACAGGGCTTTCCGCCGGCAACATCACGGGCGTGACCGATGCCAATGGCAACGTGTCGTTCGTGCTCCTCAATACCAATAGCAATGTGCCGTCGCCTCCCTACGGATTCTCCATGACGTCCACCGCCACCACGATCACCGCTGGTGTGAATGTCTCGCAGTTGGCGGCCGAGACGATTGAGTCAGGCAGTACCTATCCCTGGACGCGCATGGCGCTGCAGATCGGCAGCGACATCTTCACCTCGCCGAACACCCAGGTGGGTAACAACCCAACAACCGACGAGGCAACCGACCTCGTTGACGTAATTGTGATGTCACACTAAGGACAAAGAAAAACGCCCCCGGTGATTGGCGTGCAGCCGATCACCGGGGGCGTTTCTTGTACTAGTTCGTGACGGCGCCGAGTCCGTCGTAGCTGTAGTACTTAATCCAGTTGACGTCCATGGTGCCGCGAGCACCGTTCGCCGCTGACGTGCCAGCGGGAATGGCGTTGTCGAGAATCATGAAGAACGGCTGATTGAACGGCCACACCTGGCCACCGATGGAGAAGGTGCTCACCGACGAACCCACGGTCTGCGTCACGGTGCCGTTCGACGCGTTGTAGACGTCACTGCCGTAGACGTAGCCATCGAGGGTGAAGGAAATTGACGTTGGCGTCCAGATCATGCCGAAGGTGTGGAAGGCCGACGTGAGATTCGACAGGGGGGCGCGCATGGTCACGCCACCGCCACCGTTCCAGTCGCCGCCACCGGGGTAGTTGGCGTGCAGTGTTGACTGGTCGACGGACTCATTCGCCAGTCCCTCCATAATGTCGATTTCGCCACAGTTTGGCCAGCTGCTGTTGGGGAAGAAGTTCTTGCCCAACATCCAGAAGGCGGGCCAGTTGTATGAGCCAGCCGGCATCTTGATGTTGGCCTCAATCTGCCCGTACTGGAAGTTGACCTTGCCGGCCGTTGAAATGCGTGCACTCGTCCAGTTGCCATTGGTGTTGACCGCTGTCAGGGCCAAGTTACCGAGACCGTCTTCCGAAATGTTGAGCGCCTGGTTGGTGTTGGTTTCAATTTCACCGGTGCCGTAGCCCCAGGCTGGCAGACCGGGGGCGTTGCCGACGTACTGCCCAATCTCCGCGCTCCAAATGCTGGTGTTGATACCGGTGTAGGCCGGGTTGGTGAAGGATTCCGACCACAAGAGGTTGCCGTGGGCCACGTCGTAGTTCGTGCTCGTCGATGGCAACGTAACGGGGAGCGGGGTGGTTGCGGTGGTGACGGTGATCGTCTTTGACACGGTCACGGGTTTGAAGTTGGTGTTCCCCGAGTACGACACCGTCAGGGTGTGCTTACCGACCCCGATGGCGCTGGCGTCGAGTGACGAGAACTTGTACGTCGTCACGTCAGTGGCGAGCTGGGTACCGTCCAGGCTGAGCGTGGCGGTGCCGCTTGGTGTCACCCCTGTTTTTGAGCTCAACGTCACGGCGACACTGAAGGTGCCGAGCACCGACTGCGACAGGCTCAGCACCGAGGGTGTCACGCTCAACGTCGTGGGGTCGATAGTCACGTTCAGGGTGCTCGAGGCCGAGGCGGCGGCGTAGGTCGCGTTGCCCGAGTAGGCCGCCGTCAACTGATAGCTCCCAACATTCAGCGCGGTCGTCGGAACGGCACACGATGCGGATCCGGCAGAAACTGGTGCGCTGCAGAGCGTGTGTCCACCCGCGGTGAAGAGAACCGTACCGGAGGTGGCTGATTTCACCGCCGCGGAAACACTGACCCCAGAGGCGCCGTAGACAAAGGACTTGTTGCCGGTTGTGACTTTGGCCGCGGTCGTGCCGAGTGGCTTGGCGGCGGGCACCACAATGAAGTCGACGCGGTCGGTTGCTTCATTGACACCGGAAGCCGGGCTGGAGGTCCAGACGTCGTTGCCGACCTGGAGAATCATGCAGGTCCACGGATACTTCCCCTCGTTGGACTCGGCGCCGCTCGTGGACGCGAGATCTGAAGGTGGCGTTCCCGAAAGGGAATTCGTGTTGGTAATGGTGAAGCTGACATTGCCGTTGGCGTTGGTCGTGCCCGAAATAGTGCCGCCGGGGCTCGATCCATTGTTGACGTTGAGGGCCGACTGTGACCACGTGGTGCCCTGTGCGCTCGAGTAGGCCAAGTTGTCTTGCAACGTCACGGCGGTGTTCGCGAGAGGCTGGCCATTACTTCCGGTCACTGTCCAGTTCAGGGTGATGGTGCCACCAGCTGGGATGTAGGAGAGGAGCCAACGGTCGGAAGGCGCGTAGTACGCGTTAATAAAGAGGTTGTCACCGTTGACGGTGTCATCGATGAGTGATGTCCCCGAGAGGAGGCCCGTTACCGAGGTGAGAACCGCTTTGTCGGGGTGGGCGAAACTCGGAGAGGTGGCCCCGGACGCAGTAATTTGCAACTGCAGAGCAGCAACGCACGCGACCGCAAGGCTAAGTCGGCGGATAGTTTTCATGGTGCTCCTCGAAAAGTGTGGGGTATGTAAGTCTTACCACTGGTGCCGCTTCGCCGCTCTGAGATGAAGGACTAGGAGGCGCCAGTCGAAGAGACAACGTAAGACTCATTTCGGTGCCGCATAGAGATAGAAATCCAGTCTCTATCACTGCAGAAAATACTTTGCCTACGTGTGTGCAAATTGTGACGGAGAGGTTTGCAAACACCACACGGCAGTAGTAGTAATGACGGCACAGCATTATCTAATTGGGGGGAAATAAAGTGAACGCTTTATTCATTGTTGTTGCCGCGGTGCTCGCATCGTCGGCCTATCTATTGGTTCGTAATCGAATCAACGTTGCCAAGCTGGCAACGGTCTCGGCGAGTGTTGCACTCGTAGCCGCATTTGGGCTCAGCTCAACGGCGAGTGCGACCGTGGTGCGTGCACCACGTCCAGTTGCCCAGGCGCCACTGTCGATCTCGAACACCGTTCTTACCGGAACGGTCGGCTCGGCGATTGCGCTGACTACCACGGGTGGTTCCGGCACGGGTGCCGTTACCTTCAGCACTTCGACGATGGGCTGCTCGGTTGACAACAACGGCAACCTCAGCGCATCATCTGCGCTGACTTGCACCGTGAAGGCAACCAAGGCTGCATCCACGGGCTACAACCTCGTGAACGCGAAGACGGTCAAGTTCGTCTTCTCAACCCTCGGCGTTTCGAACTCGGTCCTGGTCAACCAGGTTGGTACTTCAGTTGCACTGACCACCACTGGTGGACCTGGCACGGGCGCTGTCTTCTACAGCGTCACTGGTGCCGGCTGCTCCGTGAGTGGTGCAACGCTGACGAGCACAACGGCTGGTTCCTGTGACGTGGTCGCCACGAAGGCTGCTTCGATCCGCACCAGGACGACTCCTGCCGCGAAGGCTTCGACCTCTGGTGTCAAGACATTCATCTTCAAGTACAACCACCCCACCTACACCGCTCCTGACACCGCGACCTTGACGTCAATTTCCGGTCTCAGCGCTGTGCAGTCCACCTTGCTCGACGACACTGTCTCGGGTGACACGGAATTCATTAACAACTACTGGGGCGCACAGGACCGCTGGCTGCAGGGCTACACCGACGCTGGTGCGACGGTGAAGCTGACCTGGCACGTGACTGGTTCATTTGGCCAGACGCTCGCGAACCAGGCCGTGACCCTGGTTGACAACCCCGACTACGGCTGCCAGACCGGTATTACCTGGACCACCACCTCGCTGAACTCCAACCCTGGTTGTGGTGCAGGTGCTGCTCAGGGTGCTCTTGCCGGCACCACTGACGCCAACGGTAACGTCAGCTTCACGTTGACCAACTCTGTCACCGGTCAGAATTCGTCAGTCCGTCCTACGGACCTGACCACCGCCGGCTACGAATCTCAGGAAAAGACCGCGAAGTCCTGGACTCGCGTCTTCCTGCAGATCGGTAACGACACCTACACCGCCGGTTCACCTACTTGCTCGGCAGCGAGCGGTGGTTGGGGCGACGCCTGTAAGGGTGCTGGTGCAAACCAGACGTCCGACCTCGTTGACCTGACGGTTGTACAGCCTGTTGGCTACGTACCTCCATCAGAGAACCCAACGCAGGCCAACCCCGACACGGCAACTTTGGTGAGCGCCACCGGCCTCTCGGGCAACGTGATCGACAACACCGTTGTCGGTCAGGGTGCGTTCATTAACCAGTACTACAACTACGCCGACACCTGGGGCTTTGGCTACGTGCCTGCTGGCGCAACCGTGACCTTGAAGTACAAGATCACCGGTAGCTACGGCCAGGTTCTCGCGAACCAGCCCGTGACGTTCTTTGACAACCAGGACTACTCGGGCTCCAACGGCACGAGCTGGACTGAGTCAGCGCTGAACGCCAACCCCGGCTTCTCGGGCTGGTACGAAGGTGGTGCCCTCACCGGTACGACCGATGCCAACGGCTTTGTCACCTTCACGCTGCACAACACCAACACCTTGACGGGTGCTGCGCCAAGCAACATGTCGTCTGCCAGCGCTGGCCAGACCAACGAGGCGAATCTGCCATGGACCCGTACGGTGCTGCAGATTGGTACCGACAGCTTCCACAGTCCTGGTGACTGGTCGGGCAACACGCAGGAAGTCACTGGATTCCTCGACTTGATCGTGATTCCAAGCGCAACTGCTGCCACGACCACCACCACGACGCCAGCTGCTCCAGCCGGTGACAACCCCACCAACGCCACGCCTGACGTTGCTGCACTGACGTCAATCACTGGCGCAGTCTCGACCTACGACGACTCGTCGAACGGTTGCGCCTGGTGGCTCTGTGGCTCATGGATGCCTGC